>Ga0207416_1005114_pt1 | contig 10678 bp, 10 predicted proteins | sample PaiPotPPM11metaG_FD_184107 | JGI IMG/M metagenome (GOLD analysis project Ga0207416, IMG submission 184107) | Iron sulfur acid spring bacterial and archeal communities from Banff, Canada, to study Microbial Dark Matter (Phase II) - Paint Pots PPM... ...
CTGCTCCCCTGCTCCCCTGCTCCCCGGCCCGCTACGTCCAGCCCTGCCCCTGGGCCAGCTCCTCCAGCGTGCGCGTGGTGAAGTGCAACTGCTTGAGGGCGAGGCGGAGGCGCACGGGGGCGTCGGCATCGCCTTTGGCGACCTTCACCAAGTCGCCATCCTGCAGGCAGCGCGCCAGGCGATCGACCTCGTCGCAGAAGGAGGCGACGGACCGGATGCGGAAGACACGGTTGCCGTCGGCGGTGGCGCGGCCGCGGCGTCCACTCGTTTCTTCCGGCGCAATCTCGCTCGCCTGCTCTTGCGGCGAGAAGTAGTCGGCCTCGCTCTCTCCGGCCTCGTCGGTCGAGGGGCGCGGCGGCAACTTGGCCGGGGCGGGCGTTGGCGCGACAGGGAGCGAGCCGAGCGGCTGGTCCGACTGCGCCGCTTGCATGGCAGCGTCCGCGGTCATATGCGGCTGGCGCGCCAGCACGGAGCAGAGGCGGCTGACCTGGGCGGCGGAAAGGTGCTCGCGCACGGCGTAGGCGGCTGCCTCTTCCTGGCGCTTGGCATCCTTGATGGCCCGCAGGTGCTGGGCCTGGGTCACGGAGAGGCTGCCATCGGCCAGGGCCGCTTGCACGCCCGGCCCCAGATCGAGCAGCGAGAGATAGCGTTGGACCGTCGCCTGGGAGAGGCCCACCAGACGACCGACGTGCTCGTAGAGCGTGCCGTCCCCAGCGTCGGGCAGGTCCTGACGGGCGGCGTCGAGCAGGCGACGGAAGGCTCGTGCCTGATCGAGGTCGTTGAGCTGCTGCCGCTGCACGTTTTCCAGCAACTGCTGGACCACCGTGTCGCCCGCGCCATCCTCCACCAGCAAGCAAGGCACCTGCTCCAGGCCGGCCAGCAGGGCCGCTTCGCGGCGGCGATTGCCGTAGATGACGCGAAAGCCGTGCCCGTCGCGCCGCACCCCAAGCGGTTGCAGCACGCCATACTGCTGCATCGTCTGCGCCAGGCCGTTCACGTCGCCGGCGTCACGGCGCACGTTGGCGTCGTCGGCGCGCAGCGCGCGCGGGTCCAGCCACAGCAACGTCCCAGCCATCCCAACCTCCACAATCCCGCGAACCCGGCCGATGAGCCGGGCAAGCCCCCGGCCCCAGGTGCGTTCGTCCACCCGCGGAGCGCGCCTTTTGAGCCGCTACCACAGTGTGGCCAAGAGCGGAAGGCGAGGCAGTGAGGCCGGGTCGATGGTCCCGCGCGCGTTGGCGCGATCTGCCGACCGAGCTGCCCATTGCATCGCCAAACAGACAGTGTGCTGCCGTGCCCAGCCGCTCGCGCCCTCCTTCGGGATCGGCCCACTGCGCGATGATGCGACGGGTCCCCTGCGCCGGCCGGCACGCCCTGACACAAGCCTGACCATGCGCTGACACTCGGGCGGTACGCTGGCGTCAATGGAACAACAGTTCTATCCCGATGGCCGGCGGCCCCGGCCCAGGCAGTGAAGGAGGCTCGGCGTTTGGAAGGCAGCTCCCCGATGGGAGCGATGGCAATGCGGGAGGACCCGACCAGCATCCCTCCCAACGGGCGATGGGGCCCGACCCCGTCCGCGGTTCGCGGCTCTTCATGCCGCGGACAATCGACCTCGATTCCCTGGACGGACATTGTCGCCTGCTGCAGGTGGCAGGCGACGGTCAGGGATGGAGATCAGCAGAAGGATTGGAGACTCGCATGACCGACTGTGTGTGCAACCATTTCCCCCTCAGCGGGGGCAACGTGACCTTCGACGCGGGCGTCAGCGTCGGCGTCGGCAGGGGCAGCCCGGCCTATCCCCTGGACGTGGCGGGCAGCCTGCGCTACAGCAAGGTGAACAGCGGGCTGGGCGGGCTGGTGGACGACGACAACCACGCCATCCGCGCCAACGGGCACGGCGCCCAGGTCTTCGCCAACAACTGGAACATCCCGGCCCAGGGCTGGATCTTCCGCGACGAGGCCAACGGCGTGGACCGCGTGGTGATCCAGGGCAACGGGCTGGTGGGCATCGGCACGACCAGCCCCCAGCACGCTGGACGTGAGCGGGACCATCCGCAGCGGGACGGGGATCATCTCGGGCGGGACCATCATCCTCCCGCTAGCCGCGGTCGGCGGCCTCAAGGATTCGTCGGGGACGAAGCTGGTCGCCGACGAGAACGGCTGCTACTACGCCAGCTAGGCACGGGGCGACCGAGGGGCCGCGCTCCCCGGTCGCATTTGGCCAGGCAGTGTTGAGACACTACCGAATGAAGGAGGAATACGACCATGACAATCAACTGGACGGACCCTACGGTAAGCAGCAGCGTCCACATCCGCGCGATCCATATCAATGAGCTGCGCAGCGTGGTCAATCAGAACCGCGCAGCGGCGGGATTGGCGGCGTATGCCTGGACGGACAGTCCCGTGTCCAGCGCCGTCCACATCCGGGCGGTGCATTTCACCGAGCTGCGCAGTGCCATCCAGGACCTCTGGAATCACCAGGGGATAGGCGCCCTGCCCAACTGGAGCTACGGCAGCCCGCCCGCGCCGGGCGGCGCGCGCCCGATCAGCGCGCGCGACACTACCGACCTGCGCGCCTGGGTGCAGCGGTACCAGGTCGCCACCGGATCGACGTCCGATCCACTGCCACAGTTCGGGGTGGATACCACCTTTCCGCTCAACACTCTTATCTGGTCATCCTTTAAGGCATGGTCAGGCTACTATCCGTCGTTCGCCGGCCGCTATTTTGATGTCAGCTACACATGGCAAGGCGGTGAAGGCACGAACGCCAAGGCACAGACCGGCGGCGCACTCGCGTACATCGTCCCACTGCAGTCTTCCTTCCCGAACAACCAGTCGAAGACCGGATCGGCCGGTTTCTCTCAAGGACAAGTTGATGCCAACACGACATGCCTCACCATCCTCGCCAACATCAACTCCGGTGAGCTCGCTGTACCGTCGAGTGACATGGTCTACGTCTATCTCGACGTAGCGTCGGCATCAGATCTGAGCGTAGACTACTGGGCGGGGTGGGCGGATTACGTCTGGCACTACAACGTCAACGGATTGGAACCTCTGTTCCCGGCGCTGTATGCGCATTTTTCTACGGATGACGGAACTAACTACCACCTCGACCAACTCCTGCAGAATGTGCTCAATAATGCTCCGGTGGCCTACCCAAATAACGAGGTATGCTGCTTTGGCCTGTGGACGTTTGAGCCGCAGCCTTGTGTCTATTGCGACCAGAATCCTACGATCACGATGCCGAATTACGCTACCTATTCCCAGCCTTGCATATCTGGTGGTCGAAAAGTACCCATGGTGATCTGGCAGTACGCCCAGTATGGGGCATCACCGGCAGTCAGCCCTCCCCACGGGAGCGGCTGCCAGAATGACGTGTGCCAGAGGCCCTCCACCATCTTCGGTAGCCAGCACGTCGACCTCGACCGGAGTTTCGCCCCGCCGGACACAAGCAACATGCTCGTGATCAGGTGAGTACGGCGCGTCAGCGTGGCGCAGCGAAGGAGAGCGCCACGCTCTGCGCTCGCGGATTGGGTGCGGACGTCAGTACACTAGGCACCGCTGCCTCGGAAGATGGCCGACCAGTTCTTCCCTCCATCTGTAGTATGAAGAATCTCCGTGGATTGTCGGCCGGCCGGAATCACGGTCGCCCACCCGACCTGGGGTGACACGAAGTGGAGGTGCCCAACATCCCCGCCAGATTGGAGCAGGCTCGCCTGCTTGCTAGCAGGCTTTATTACCTCCCACGTCCGCCCCCCATTCCGCGTCTGAGAGAGCACGCCGCCGCTCGCGCCGTCGGCGCTGCGCGGTTCCCAGAGCCAGCCGTCCTGGCTGTTGACGAAGGTGACTTCCCCTTGAGACGGCAGCACGATAGCTGACCACGAATGTCCGCCGTCGCGGGTCGTATAGAGCACGTGGGCAAACCCCGCCTGATTTCGGTCGGTAGGGACGAACTGGGCTGTGAGGAAGCCAGCTTGGGGATCTGGCGGCAGCAATGTGGGCGGGCCATCGACCCTCACTTGTCCGTGCCTCCCCAAGGGAGAGGACAGCGAAAGCTGCTGCCAGGTTCTTCCACCATCACCAGTCTCATAGAGCAGTCCAGGACCGAGGCAGGTGGGATTGCCCTCCAGCCAGCCGTGCGACGAGGATTGAAGGACCAGCCCTCCGGCGAAGGGGAGATGCCCGGGGGTGGCAGCGTCGGTGCTGGAGACGAGTTGCCACGTCTCGCCCCCATCGGCGGTTGCGAGCAACTCGGCAGGCGCGCAGGTCGTTCTCGACGGATGCTCGCTTACCAGAAGCCATCCGTGCCGCAGGTCGCTAAAGACTGGAGCGACCGTGGCCAAGGCGAGCGTCTGATAGGGTGTGGAAAGATGGGGCTCCTGCCAGGTGGCCGCACCGTCCGTCGTGTGCCAGAGCGTGAGCGCATCCGAGCTCCGGCTGGGAATTGCCATCCACGCCCGATCGGCATCCAGAAAGGCGGTGCCGAAGCGGTCGTCTCCCTGGAAGCCGGGTGGGCTGGCGTCGCTCCAGCGGGAACCGCCATCGGTCGTGCGTAGGAGGGAGAACGTGGCTTGCCCCCCGGCCATGAGGACCAGCGCTCGCGCTTGGATGGCCCAGCCATTGGTGGGTGATAGCATGTGCAGGTCGAGGGTCACCTCCTGCTGGGCAGGGACGGCTGTTGCAGCTCCGCGCGGCGGCCTTGTCGGGGTAGCAGCCATCATCGGCGTGCTTGCGGCTGTCGACGTGCCAACTGCCATTCCCGCGCCTGTCGAGCCAACGGTTGTCGCAATAGCGAGCTGTGTGCGTGCGGAATCGGCGGTCTGCGTTGCGCCGCAGCTGCACGCCAGCGACAGAAGGAATACGGGCAAGAGCACGCGCCAACGCAAATGGCCCATAAAGTGCTCCCTCGGGTACCGGGCGCCACCTAGCCCTTCATATGATGTAGACGCACGGGCCGCAAGGTATGTTCCAAGCGCACCCTACCGTCTCCCCGTCTGGGTTCCGAGCCGCAGCGTCCGTCACAGGTATTCCAAGGACCTGAGCAGCTCACCTGCGCTGGCACTACATGCTGTCGGCACTGCCGAAACCGGGGGGGACGGTGTGCAGCGGGACGGGGATCATCTCAGGCGGCGCCATCATCCTGCCGATCGCCGCGGTGGGCGGGCTCGCCGATTCGTCGGGGACGAGGCTCATCGCCGACGAGAACGGCTGCTACTACGCCAGCTAGGCAACCGAGCGGGCCGGGGCGGGCGATGCGCGCCGATCCCCGGCGACACCTCTCGAGATCGCGAAACATTGGAAAGAAGAGGAAAGACAATGACCAACTGGACCGACAACCCAGCAACGACCAGTACCCACATCCGGACCATCCACATCAACGAGTTGCGCGGCGCGGTCAACACCGACCGCGCCGCGGTGCGCCTGGCGGCCTACCCCTGGACGGACGACCCGGTCACGACTTCCACCCACATCCGAGCGGTGCATTTTTTGGAGTTGCGCACGGCGATTCAGGAGCTCTGGTTCATCAAACGCCTGGGACCACTGCCCAACCTGAGCGTCGGCACGCCGCCGATGTCTAGCCGGCAGGTAAGCGCCCGCGACATCAACGACCTGCGCGGCTGGTTGGATACCTACGACCGCAGCCCCGCGCCGGGCGATCCGCAGGGCATCGTCTCCTTCGCCTACGATCCTACCGCCGGCCCTGGCCACACCCCTGCGGCCGTCTCCGACGAGTTCTGCATCGACGTGGCCAACCTGACGTTGCCCAGCCAGCCCAAGTTCCTCATCCGCACGCGGATTATCGCCGACCCCGGCAACAGCGTCTCCTACTCCGGCTACGAGGGCGCGATGGGCGTTTGGGGCGGCCACGGCTTCGCCTCGGTTGGCGGCATCCTGACCTCCGACTTCGACCTGACGAGCGTCGGCTGCCCCAACGATGTTCTCGGCTACCGGGGGATCCCTCCAGAACGCCTACATCACTCATTTCGCCGCCAAGGCGCAAGGCTTCGCGGCCGCGCTGGCCCCCTCCGGCCTCGCCACCTACTGGGTCTGGAACGAGCCGAATATAGCCGGTATCATCAGCCCGGGCGACAACTGCCCGCAGCAGTCGTCGGCACTGTCACCGCAGGTGTTTGGCGCCATGCTCTGCAAAACCGCCAAGGCCCTCAAGGCGAGCGGCGCCACGACCATCTACACCGGGAGCCTGTCGATGCTCCCGGGCACCGACCCGACCGGGCCGACGGGCTCCCAATACCTCGACGTAATGTATCAGTACCTCCGGAATAACGGGGGCAAGCCTCCCTACCCCTGGGATGCCTGGAGCCTGAACATCGACGGGTATCCCGACGACAATGTCCTGAAGATCGTGAAGATCGTGCTGGCCGAGAAGCAGGTGAAGTACAGCGATGGGGCGCCGTTCATCATCGGCGAGTGGGGCGTATCCGACGCGAACTACAATTTCCCCTCGGCCCAGGCCGCCTACCAGGCGCTGCGGGCGAACTTCTCCACGATGTACTTCTACATCCACCCTCTGGACCCGGGGACGGACTACGGAGCATCCAGCTGGAGTGCCGGCACCGGGCAATTCGTGACGACCGGCCCAGAGGTATGGTGCGCTGGCCTGCCGATCCTTTACCAGAACCCCTAGCCCGCGGCGGGGCACGCTGTCGGTTCGAAGGGAGCTAACCGGTCTTGGTACGGAGCGTGCGCTCACTATCGCGCGTCGTGACCCTCGGCGACGCGCTGCTGCTGGCGCTCGCGGCGTCGGCCGCCGTGGCCACTGGCGCGGGCAGGCCACCAGGCATCGCCGGCACGGCGGTGCCGGCGCTCCAGCCTGTCGCGGTGATGACCATCGCGGTCGGCGCCGATCCGACCGGCGTCGCGGTGGATCCCGGCACCCATCTGATCTATGTGACCAACCAGGGCGACAACACCGTCTCGGTGATCGACGATTCCACGGGCCGAATGACGGCCACTATCAGTGTCGGCAGGAACCCGACCGCGGTGGCGGTCGATCCGAAACTGCGCCGGGTCTTCGTCGCCAACCATGGTGCCGGCAGCGTGTCGGTGATCGACGCGACCACGAATCAGGTCACCGCTACCATCGCGACCGGCGTCCGCCCGAGCGACATCGTCGCGGACCCGGTCACCGATCGGCTCTACGTGGCGGATGGGGACGAGGTGCGGTATGGCAACACCAGCGGGACAGTGCGGGCCATCGACGGCCGGTCCGGGCGCGTGGTGGTCGCGGCACCAGTCGACGGGCTCGGCAGTGTCATCGGTGGCCTTGCCGTGGATCCATCCACCAATAGCGTGTACGTCCCCTATGCCGTGCGGAGTAACCCACCGGTGATCTTGATGCTGGATGGCACAACCTTGCGCACGTTGGCAGGGAACGGAGGATCTACCGCCATCTACCGGGGAACGGCCGCGGGGTCGTTTGGCGTGGCCGTCGATCCCGTGACCCATCGGGTCTTCGCCACCAGCCCGACAGGCTTCCCGGTCGCAATATTCGACGGTACGAGCCCGGCCGCCTTCGGCCGAGCGCCCGTCACCGCCGACGTTGGAGCGAGCCCCGTGGGCGTCACCGTCGACCCCACCACGGGCACGGCGTACGTGGCGCAGTCCGGCCGGTACTGGGGCCGCGCTGCCGACCGCGACGCCGTGTCGGTCCTGGACGAGGCGACGGGGCGTGTTGTTGCGTCCGTCAACGTTGGAATGGAGCCGTGGGGCATCGCCGTGGATCCTGGCAACCATCTGGTCTACGTGGCCAACCACCTCGGCCACAGCGTCACGGTCATTGCTGGTGTGAACCGACCCGCCGCGGCAGCCCCGGCACCCGGTGAACACCCACGGAGCCTGCCCATGGGTGCCGCCCGATCGCCGTGACTACGGTAAGATATCGATCGTTACCTGGTCACGCAACTGCAGTCGTTCTCCGGCGAAATCGCGAGACGGCCTTCATGAAGGTGCCGGTCCCCTCACGCGTGCAGCTCCAACTCGATGCGTCCACCAGCATACACCCGCCAACTCGGTGCAGTGAGCACCGCTGGAGCGTGGGACGTTGGGGACCGTGCCCTCCTGCTCGGGGCGCCCGGCGACCGGGTGAGTGCAGTGTGGCATTGCCGACGCAGGCCAGGGTATCCCGCAGGGCGCGGTTCGGAGCGATCAGATCCGGCCGCGCCTCATACGGCGTGTTGCATACTCTTGAGTAGCTGGCAATCGGTCCATCGCGCAGGTCTTCCGTTCATGCCCTTCCACAACGACCGGTGCTGGTCAACGCCGGACCGCATCGGTATCCTGCGAGTGCCGCCGCTGTGCCGCGGCAAGGCACCAGGCGAACTGACAGGAGTGATCCGTGCGCTGGCTACTCCTCATCACCCTTGTGGGGATCTTGCTGGGTCCGTCTAGGCAAGGTTTCCCCACCGCGACTACAGGTCGGGATGTACACGCGGAGTCGGACGTCAGCGTCGTGACGACCATCCCGGTCGGGCAGGCACCGCGCGCCCTCGTCGTGGACTCGTCGACCCATCGCGTCTACGTCGCCAATGCCGGGAGTAACACCGTGACCGTGATCGACGGCGTCGGTCGGCAGGCACTCGCCACGGTCCCCGTCGGTCAAGCGCCGTGCTGCATCGCCGTCGACCCGGCGACCCATCGGGTGTACGTGGCGAACACCAAGGGGGACACCGTCTCAGTGCTGGACGGGCGGGCGAACCGGCCGGTCGCGACGGTGCCCACAGGCGTTGGTCCCTACGCCCTGGCGGCGGACCCGTCCAGCCACACTGTCTACCTGGCCGACCACGGCGATCGGGCCACGATCGACCGGCTGCGGGGCTACGACCCCAGGCTCCGCCTGCTCGACGGCGCGTCCGACCGGATCGTCGCCGCTCAGCCGGTCGTTCCGGAATCGGCGGGGAACGGGTTGACAAGTGTCGCCGGGATCGCGGTCGATGCCCCGGACCACACCGTCATCCTCGCGGCCCGACGGATAGAAGCATCGTGGATCACCGCCCTGGATAGCACGACGCACCAACCGGTCGGTACGACGGCGCTTGAGGCGGAACAAAACCTCGCCATCCCCACATCGATCGCGCTTGATACGAGCGCACGACTCCTCGTCGTCGCCAAGTCGCCCGGGCTCCTTCGACTGCTTACTCTCGGGAGCGACCACCGGTTTGTCCCGCAAGGCAACGCCCAGCGGCCTTGTCGGGACGTCTGCGCCTTAGCGGTGGCGGTCGATGCGGGCACCAATACGCTGTACGTGGTGCGTCGTCCGGCGGATTTGCAGGCCCCTCCGCCCCTGGTCGCCCCCGCGCTGCTGGTGGAGGACGAGCTGGGGACGCTACTGGCGACGGTCCCGTTGGGGCGGTCCCCGTCGGCGATCGCCGTCGATCCGACCACCCACGCCGTGTACATCACTGACGAGGCGAGCAACACGGTGACCATGTTCCGCGGGGTCGGCTACTCCCCGCCGCTCCCATCAACCCTGCCGCCGATGGGCGGGGGAGGCGGAGTTGGGGTCACTGTGGAGGGATTGGCGGCTCCGGATTCTCCCTGCCCGGCTGATTGAGTCGCCGCGTCGGCGGTTCGCGGCGCGGGCGCCGCTGCTGGCGGGCTACCTTACGGCGGTCCTCCTCGGGCGGCCCCTGGCGGCCGGCCTGGCTTGGGAGGTGGCTCCGGCCACTATCTCCGGTAAGGTGCCCCGGCTGCACCGCGCCGGGTGCGCGACCCGGTCGAGATGCCCTCCAGCGAACGCACCGACGCCTTCATCACGGGGTGAGCGCGCTCTTGTCGGCGTGGAGCGCCTGAAGTTGTGCCTGTCAGGCGAGGGCAACTCGACGCGCCCGCAATGAAATGGTACATATGTTCTATTCACCGAGAAGGAAGCGTGCCATGGCCGACGATGTCCCAGGGGTCCGGGCGGTGACGGAGGATGTCTGGCTGGACGTGGCCGCTCAGGAGTTGGTCACCGAGCAGGGGCCGGTGGACCTCACCAGCCTGGAGTTCCGGCTGCTGCGCTACTTCCTCGACCATGCCGGCAGGGTGTTGCGGCGGGCCCAACTGATTGACGACATCTGGGAGCCAGGGGAGATCACCACGGATCGCGTCATCGACCAGTACGTCTGCCAACTCCGGCAGAAGATCGAGCCCGACCCGAAGCGCCCGCGCTACCTCCTCACCAAGCGCGGCGACGGCTATCGGTACCAGCCGCCGATCCGCCGCGCGAAGCGCTGAGATCCCGGCTACCCACTCCTGCGAACGCGGCTGCCGGCAGCGCGTGGCCACGCCCGGCCCCCGAGCCCATTTCCGGGATCGGCCCCCAGCGCTCTGGCGCGACGTCACCTTGGCGCCGCCGCAAGGCGCGCTGACACCAGCCTGACCATGCGCTGACCGTGGGCTGACATTGCGCTGACAGTCGCGCGATATGCTGCCAGGAATGGAACAACAGTTCCATTCCGAGGAGTCGGCGGCTTCCGGCTCGGAGCGCGAAGGAGGTCCGTGGTATGGACGACGGCGCCCCGACGGGGGCGACAGCGACGGGGGAGGCCGGGGGCGTCGGCCCGCCCGGCCCGGCGACGGGCGCGGCCATCCCGCCGCTCGCGGTGAGCGGGCTGGTGGTGGCCAAGGCCGCGCTCGTCAGGGTCCTGCAGTGGCACGTCCCGCAGGCGGCCGA
>Ga0207416_1005118_pt1 | contig 10675 bp, 11 predicted proteins | sample PaiPotPPM11metaG_FD_184107 | JGI IMG/M metagenome (GOLD analysis project Ga0207416, IMG submission 184107) | Iron sulfur acid spring bacterial and archeal communities from Banff, Canada, to study Microbial Dark Matter (Phase II) - Paint Pots PPM... ...
CAACCCGCACAACACCCGGGCGCTGCTCCAGAACGCCAACCGCGCGCGGGGTGACATCGTCACCGCCGACGGCGTCGTCGTCGCGCACTCGGTGAAGGTGTCCGACGGGACCGTCTTCAAGTACCTGCGCCAGTACCCGACGAAGGAGCTGTTCTCCCAGGTCGTCGGGTACCAGTCGTTCCTCTTCGGCTCGACCGGGGTGGAGCGCACCTACAACCGCGACCTCACCGGCCAGAGCCTGCAGCTCCAGCTCAACAACGTGGGTGGGCTCCTGTCGGGCAACCAGATCACTGGCACCGCGGTCCTGTCGATGCGCGCCGACCTGCAGCGGGCCGCGCAGCAGGCGCTCGGGTTCCAGCGGGGCTCGGTGGTCCTCCTCGACGTGAAGTCGGGCCAGATCCTCGCCATGTACTCGACGCCGTCCTACGACCCGAACCCGCTCGCCGTGCACAGCAACACGCTGGCCCAGGCCGCCTTCACCGCCTTGAACCAGAACCCGGACCGGCCGTCGCTCCCCCGCGCCTACCGGGAGCGGTACCCACCGGGGTCGAGCTTCAAGACGATCACCGCGTCGGCCGCGCTCGAGACCGGGGTCGCGACGCCCCAGACCAACTTCCCCACCCTCACCCAGCTCACGCTGCCGCAGACCACGAGCACGCTGAAGAACTTCGGCGGCGAGTCCTGCGGCGGCTCGCTCGTCGACAGCTTCACGTTCTCGTGCAACACCACCTTCGGCCGGCTCGGCCTCCAGCTGGGCGACCAGTTCGTGCCCGCGATGGCGAAGTTCGGGATCGGGTCCGCGCCGCCGCTCGACGTCAGCCCGGGCGCGGTGCCGAGCCTCGGCCCACCCGCGGGCTCGTTCCAGCAGAACCAGCCCCTCTTCGCCCTCGCCGGCATCGGCCAGGGCGACGATGCGGTGACGCCGTTGCAGATGGCGCTCGTCGCCGACGGCATCGCGAACGGCGGCGTGATCATGCAGCCCCGCGTGGTGCAGGAGATCCGCGACTCGAACGACAAGCTCGTGCAGCGCTTCAGCCCGACCCCGTGGATGACCGCGACGACCCCGCAGGTGGCGGCCGCCGTAACGCAGATGATGGTCAGCGTGGTGCAGCGCGGGACCGGGACCGGCGCGCAGATCCCGGGCGTGACCGTGGCCGGCAAGACCGGGACCGCGCAGACGGTGCAGGGCGCAAACCCGCACGCGTGGTTCGTCGCCTTCGCGCCCGCCGAGGCGCCGCGCTTCGCGGTCGCGGTGCTGGTCGAGCACGGCGGGAACGCCGGAAACGACGCCACCGGCGGTCGCGTCGCGGCGCCGATCGCGGCCCAGATGCTGAAGCTGGCTCTCGGGATCCGTTGATGAACGACGACGACGGTCGACCCGATCGCGCGGGCGTCGCGCGCGTGCACGTCGACGAGCACGCGCCGCGGCTCGCCCGATCTCGGCCAGTAGCCTGAGCCGCCGATGAGCCAGGGCGAGGCTGTCTTCGCGGGCCGGTACGCGATCGAGCGGCCCATCGCCCGGGGCGGCATGGCGGACGTGTACCTCGGCCACGACCGGGTGCTCGACCGCGCGGTCGCCATCAAGGTGCTGTTCCAGGAGTTCGCGCGCGACCCGAGCTTCGTCGAGCGGTTCCGGCGCGAGGCCCAGAACGCCGGGTCGCTCACGCACCCCCACATCGTGAGCGTCTACGACTGGGGCCAGGAGCACGGCACGTACTTCATCGTCATGGAGTACGTCGAGGGCCGCTCGCTGCGTGAGATCCTGCGCACCCAAGGCCGGATCCCGCCCCTGCAGGCGGCTGGCATCGCGGCCGAGATCGCCGACGCGCTCGCCTTCGCGCACCGGCACGGGGTCGTGCACCGCGACATCAAGCCTGGCAACGTGCTCATCACGCCCCAGGGTCAGGTGAAGGTCACCGACTTCGGCATCGCCGCCAACCCGACCGACGCCGGCGCCGGGCTGACCCAGACCGGCGCCGTCATGGGGACCGCCACCTACTTCTCGCCCGAGCAGGCCCAGGGCTTCGCGGTCGACGGCCGCACCGACGTCTACGCCCTGGGCGTCGTCCTCTACGAGATGGTCACCGGCGAGGCTCCCTTCCAGGCGGAGAGCCCGGTCGCGGTCGCGATGAAGCACGTGCGCGAGCTGCCGGTGCCGCCTTCCAATCTGGTGCCGGACCTGCCGATGGACCTGGAGCGGATCATCCTCGCCGCGATGGCGAAGAGCGTGAACGCCCGCTACCAGTCGGCCGAGGCGATGCGCGAGGACCTCATCCGGTTCGAGCGGGGCCGGCCCGTCACCGCCGCGTACTCGCCGTTCGGGGACGTCACCGCCGCCGCGCCGGCCGGGGACCCGACCCAGATGTGGCAGCCCAAGAAGCGGCGGTGGGGCGGCATCATCGCCGTCGCGGCCGGCCTCGGCATCCTGGCCGCCGCGCTCATCGTGCTCTTGGTCCCGTCGCTGCGAGATCAGGTCCTCGGCACGTCGACCAGCTCGGGCCCACGGATCGAGGTGCCCGACGTGACGACGGGCAACCCCGCCTTTACGGACGCGCGGGCAGCGCTGGTGAGCAAGGGCTTCAAGGTCAAGCGGGTCGATGTGGTCGCCAACGGCATCGAGCCGGGCCGGGTCGTGAAGCAGTCGCCGCCCGCCGGCCAGCTCTTGCCCAAGGGCAAGACCGTCAAGCTGAACGTCGCCAACAACATGGTCCTGCTGCCGAGCTTCGTCGGCCAGACGATCCAGCAGGCGACCGCGACGCTGCAGGGGCTGGGCCTCGTCGCGGCACCTGTCGACATGGCCTCCGACCAGCCGCCGGGCACCGTGCTGAGCATGAGCCCGGTCTCGGGGACGACCGTCGCGCGCGGCAGCTCGGTGACGCTCACCGTCGCCAAGGCGCCGACGGTGGCCGTGCCCGCCGTGATGGGCCAGGACCAGGTGGCGGCGTCCCAGACGATCCAGGCCGCCGGGCTGCAGCCCCAGATCGTTCCGCAGTCGAGCACCACCGTCCCGGCGGGGAAGGTGATCAACACGAGCCCCGCGGCCGGCACGATGGTCGCCAAGGGCTCGGCCGTCATGCTGTTCGTGTCGACTGGACCGCAGACCGTCACCGTGCCGAGCGTGATCGGTCAGCCGCGCGACACCGCCATCGCCGCGCTCACCGGCATGGGGCTGAGCGTGTCGGCGACCTGCTCGGGCAACAGCCCCGTCGTCTCCCAGAACCCGCCGGGGGGCTCGATGGTGCAGCCCGGCTCGCAGGTCGCCATCTCCTGCGTGATGTAGGTGACGGCCCGGCGACCCGTCCTCGCCGCGTGGTACGAGGAGCACGGTCGGCATCGGCTGCCGTGGCGCAAGACCCGCGACCGCTGGGCGGTGCTCGTCTCCGAGGTCATGCTCCACCAGACCCAGGCGCCCCGCGTCGAAGCGGCGTACCCGGCGTTCCTGGCCGAGTTCCCGACGCCGGCCGCGATGGCTGCCGCCACGCCGGGCGACGTCATCCGCGCCTGGGGCCGCCTCGGCTACCCGCGCCGCGCGCGTCGACTGTGGGAGGCGGGCCGCCGGATCGCCGCCGACGGCTGGCCCGAGGATCTCCGGACCCTGCCGGGCGTCGGTCGCTACACGGCGGCCGCAATCCTGGCCCAGGCCGACGACGCCGATGTGCCCGCGGTCGAGGTGAACGTGCGGCGGGTCGTGGAGCGCGTCGCCGGCCGGCGACTCACCATGACGGAGGCCGAAGCGGAGATGGTCCGCGTCGGCCGGCCGCTGCGGGGACGGGATCGGCTGCTGGCGCTCATGGACGTCGGGGCGATCGTCTGCAAGCCGGCGTCGCCGCGGTGCCCGGCGTGCCCGTTGCAGCGGCGGTGCGCGACCCGGGGCCCGCTGCCGGACGAGACGCGGGCGACGCAGAGCCCGTACGAGGGCTCCTTCCGACAGCGACGGGGGGCGGTGCTCGCCCGGCTGCGCGCCGGCCCGACGCCGGCCGCGCTGCTGGACGCCGAGGCGCTGGCGTCGCTGCGCCGTGACGGCCTCGCCGTCGTCGACGGCGCGACGGCGCGGCTTCCCTAGGGCGCCGACCGCGTCAGGCGGGTGCGGCGAGCCCGGCGCGGTCGAGGAAGTTGCGGAGCAGCGCGTGCCCCGACTCGGTGAGGATCGACTCGGGATGGAACTGGACGCCCTCGAGCGGCAGCGAGCGGTGGCGGAGGCCCATCACCAAGCCGTCCTCGCTCTCGGCGCTCACCACGAGGTCGGCCGGGATCGAGTCGCGCTCGACGATCAGCGAGTGATAGCGCGTCGCCTGCAACGGGTTCGGGAGCCCGGCGAACACGCCCTCGCCGTCGTGGCTGATCACCGAGGTCTTCCCGTGCATGACCTGCGGGGCGCGGCCCACCCGAGCCCCGAAGACGCGCCCGAGGCACTGGTGGCCGAGGCAGACCCCGAGCAGCGGTGTGCCCCGCCGCGCGCAGTCGCCGATGACGTCGTTGGAGATCCCCGCGTCCTCGGGCCGTCCCGGTCCGGGGGACACGAGGACCGCGTCGGGCTCGAGCCGGTGCAGGCCGGGCAGGTCGATGGCGTCGTGCCGGTAGACGACGGGATCGCCGCCGAGCTCACCGAGGTACTGGACGAGGTTGTAGACGAACGAGTCGTAGTTGTCGATGACGACGACGCGGCCCGGCATGCGGCGACTGTAGGGGGCGGGGTTTGACCCGACGACTAGTTTCGGGCCGTGCCGAAGACGAAGCGCCGCAAGCCCGCGCCGGCGAAGCCGTCCCGCTACACGCCGCCGAAGCCCAAGACCGCCAAGCGCAGCCCCCTGTGGGTTCCGACGACGATGTTCACCGCCCTGGGCGCCGGCATGGTCGTGATTCTCGGGAACTACCTCCAGCTGCTCCCGGGCGGGGCCGTCCGCAACGGCTACCTCTTCCTGGGACTCGGGCTGCTCGTCGGCGGCTTCGTGCTGTCGACCCAGCTCCGGTAGGAATCACAAGGCTGTCATTCCTCCCCAGGTTCATCCCCAACCTGTGGATAACTGGGGATGAGTGACTTGACAAACCCACGGGTTTGCCATATCCTGACGGTATGGAAAGCCTCTCGATCCCGGCCCTCGCCAAGAAGATCCCCGACGAGGACGCCGCCTACCGGTTCCTTGAGGAGCTTCGCTGGGGCGACCGGCCCGTCTGCCCCCACTGTGGGAGCCTCCGCAAGCCCTACTTCCTGAAGCCCAAGAACGGTGGCCGCAAGACCACCCGCGGCAAGGTCTCAGCCCGCCGAGTTTGGAAGTGCGCCGACTGCCGCAAGCAGTTCAGCGTGACCACCGGGACGATCTTTCACGGCTCCCACATCCCGATCCGGGATTGGCTGTTCGTGGTCTTTGAAATGGTCTCGTCCAAGAACGGAGTCTCAGGCCGCGAGATTGAACGCAAGTACGAGATGAGCCCAAAGACGGCGTGGTTCATGCTCCATCGCATTCGTGAAGCCATAAAGCGTGACGGCACCGCAACGTTGCTGTCGGGCGTGGTCATCGCGGATGAGACCTGGATTGGTGGGAAGCCGCAGAACCGCCACAAGGGTGATCCCCGGCGTCGCGGGCAGCACGGGAAAGGCACCGACAAAACGCCCGTGTTCTCACTCGTTCACAAGGAGAGCGGCGAGGTTCGCTCCCAGGTCGTCCCGAACGTCCGCCGCGAAACGCTCCGAGCCGCGATCAACGGTCAGGTTGACCCACCCGCGACCGTGCTTCACACCGACAACGCAATGGCCTACACGCGGATCGGCTGGAAGGCCGCTGGCCACGAAACCGTTAACCACGCCATGGGCGAGTACGTCCGGGGCGACGTGACGACCAACCACGCCGAGGGCTACTTCTCGCAGCTAAAGCGGTCGATCGACGGTACGCACCACCACGTCAGCGTGGAGCATCTACACCGCTACCTGGCCGAGTTCGACTATCGCTACTCGACTCGCAAACTGAGCGATGCGCAACGAATGGCCCGGCTGATGGGCCAAACGGCAGGCCGGCGGCTCACCTATCGAGGCCCAGTCTCACCGGACGTTTGACTTGAACGCTACGAACGCCATGAGCGCTTGATAATCCCGAGAGCCGCGGATGGCGTTCAGTGTTGCGATCGCATCGTCTGCCAAGTCGACCAGGCTGATCGTCTCAGCTCTGGTGAAATCCGCCATGTGGTCGTAATCGGCTTCGTGACGAGCCTCGATCAGGGTCTGAAAGGCGATGGCGATATCGCGGACCCGGGTGTTCGCCCGCAGCTCGAGAACTGTCGGCCCTACGTTGGCTGGCGGGTTGCTCGGACTCGCGATCCAGTCACAGACCTGGCGAACGGCATTGTGCTGGAAGTTGCGGGTAAGACGGAACCGCGTCTCTTGAGAACCCGCCGGGATCAGATGGTTAGCGGCGCAGATACAGAATTGGTGGTAGAGGGCGTAATACGCGGCCGATACCGCTCGTCGTAGATCAGCATTTCGGGGCTGGCCAGCCCCCTCGCCAGCCAATTCGTAGGCCTGCCGAATGAGCCATGCCGGGCGGATCGGCCGTTGCATGGAGAACTAGACCTCTGCCTCAAACTCCCAACCGATTCTCATCGTCCGCTTGCGGTCGATCGGTTGCAGGCGATGTCCGCACGTAGATCTTCAACTCAACGCCCGTCTTGGAAGCGCTCTCCAGCACCGCACGGCGCAGAACCAACATGTCCTCGCGCGGCCACGTCTCGTTGGCGGGATCGCTCAACTTCAAATGTAGAAAGATCGCGTCTTCGTCTTCTGAGTCGCGATCGACCCTGGCCTCGGCATCTAGGACCCGCGTCGCACCAAAGGTGCGGCCCGTTAGAGCAGCGGCGAGCTGATTTGCACGGCCCTCGGCGTCACTCAACGCGGCCATGCGATCTGATGCTAACTGCGCCCTTGTGAATCGCCAGGCTCCTGGTCGTCGTCCTGCTCGCGGGCATCGGCGGCGCGCAACAGGATCTTGATCGCGTCCTCGGGGGAAACGTCCTCGATCTTGTGCCGTTCGTCCCGTTCCTCGGGGGTCGGGAAGTGCTGCTTGGGGCGCTTCGGTTTCCCTGGCACTTGCGCCCTCCGAGTGCTAGCCATGGGACCACTCGAATCACATTGATGTGTTTTGCTCGGAGCCGAGGGCCTCAGGCCTGAACCGACAGGCCCCCGGGCTCACGAGCTACATGCCCCAGTGGTGGAAGGGAATACACAGCAGGCCTGGGACCTGCCGCGGTAACCACCGCATCCGGGTTCGACCCCCGGCTGGGGCACGACCTCACCGTACCAAGGTCGTCAAATATCGGGCCTGACCAGGCTAAACGCGGCTACGCCCGCTCGATCCGACCGACGGTTCCGGCCAGCACTCTGAGAACGAGACCGCCCCCATCCTCAAAGTCGATCCAGTCGCCGCGGTCGCGGATCGCCGTGGCCTTCACCGTTTCGACGGTGCCGTCAAGGAACGTGATCTTGTAGTCAGTCATGGCTATGCCCGTTCCTCCAATGCGGATACCAGCCCGCAACTCTCCGGGGCTTCTTGTTGGAGGGAACGTACGTTCTATTGCTGGGTTTGTCAAGTCACTCATCACCGGATACCTGGGAAAAGCCTTCTGGATGACGAATCGGCTGCGGCGCTTCACGCCTGGTACCACGTGACCCACCACGCGCGGTCCCTACCCGATCGGGCCGACCCGCACCATGTCCTCCCGGCAGTGGCGCGGCGCGTCGGGCTCCTCGCCGGCCTGGGCCGCGCGCGGTCATCGTCACCTCGGCACCGCACACGGTGCACCGGAACCGGACGTCGACCGGCACGACGTCCTCAGGATCGGGCTCCGCGTCCGGCGCGATCTTGAACTTCCGCAGCGTGCTGGCTCCCACCAGATAGATGAGGAGCCCGGCCGGGACCGCGATCGCGACGCGGACGAGCCAGCCGATCGTGGAGACCGCCAGGATCGCGGCGGACACGGGCGCGGCGGGCGTCAGCCGAGGCGCTCGATGATGGTGGCGTTCGCCAGGCCGCCACCCTCGCACATGGTCTGCAGGCCGAAGCGCCCGCCGGAACGCTCGAGCTCGTTCAGCAGCGTCGCCATGAGCCGGCTGCCCGAGCACCCGAGGGGATGACCGAGCGCGATGGCGCCGCCGTTCACGTTCACCTTCGCCATATCGGGGTGATGCTCACGGGCCCAGGCGAGGACCACCGGCGCGAACGCCTCGTTGATCTCGACCAGATCGATCTGGTCCAGCGTCAGCCCGCCGCGCTCGAGCACGGTGGAGGTCGCCGGGATCGGACCGGTCAGCATGAGGACCGGGTCGACGCCCGCCAGCGCGAAGGCGTGGAACCGGGCCCGTGGCACGAGACCGAGCTGGTTGGCCCGCTCCTCGCTCATGACCAGCACTGCCGCCGCGCCGTCGGTGATCTGCGACGAGTTCCCGGCGGTGATCACACCGTCGGGCTTGAACGCCGGCTTGAGGTTGGCCAGCGCCTCGAGCGTTGAGTCAGCGCGGATGCCCTCGTCGCGGGTCATCGTCTCGGTCGCGTCCTCCTCGCGCACCTCGACCGGCACGATCTCGTGCTCGAAGCGACCCTCCTCGGTGGCGCGGGCGGCCCGGTGGTGCGACTGCACCGAGAACTCGTCGTTCTCCTCCCTCGAGATGTCCCACTTCTCGGCGATGAGCTCGGCCGAGATTCCCTGGGGCACGAGGTCGTACCGGGTGGGGAGCACGCGTCCGAACGGGTTGGAGCCCGGGAGGATTGAGGAGCCCATCGGCACCCGCGTCATGCTCTCGACGCCCGCCGCGATGGCGACGTCGTAGGCGCCGGCCAGGACCCCCTGCGCCGCGAAGTGGGCCGCCTGCTGCGACGAGCCGCACTGGCGGTCGACGCTGGTGCCGGGTACGGACTCTGGGAAGCCGGCCGCCAGGGCTGCGTTGCGGCCGATGTTCACGGCCTGGTCGCCGACCTGGGAGACGCAGCCCATGATCACGTCGTCGATGATCGCCGGGTCGAGGTCGTTGCGCTCGACGAGCGCGCGCAGCGTGTGCGCGGCCAGGTCGACCGGGTGCCAGTCCTTCAGCTTGCCGTTGCGCTTGCCGAGGGGGGTGCGCACGGCATCGACGATCACGGCGCTGGCCATCAGGTGCCTCCCGCAGGTGTGGGTCAGTCGGGCCAACGATACGCTCCGCCGGGTGCCCCGGAATCTCGACGATGCGCTCGGCGACGGCGGTATGCCGCTGCTCGCGCAGCTCGGCTTGTCCTTCGAGCGCTACGGCGAGGGCTGGGCCGAGGCGACATGGACACCGACGTCGTTGGCGTGCAACCCGCTGGGCACCGTCCACGGCGGCGTGTACGGGGTCGTGCACGATGCGGCGATGAACTTCGCCGCCAGCAGCGCGCTCGAACGTGGCGACCGGGCCGCGACGCTCGACCTGTCGTACCAGACGATGCGGCCGGCCGAGGCCGGCGCGCCGCTCGCCGTCCGTGGTGAGGTCGTCCGGCTGTCGACCAGCGTCGCCTACCTGGAATCGAGCGTCCGGGACGCCGACGCCGCCCTGCTCTCCCGCGGCACGGCGACCTTCTTCGTGCGGCGTCGCGACGGGTGACGACCGTTACCACCAAAGAGGCCGCGCCGGAGGGGCCGGTCTCACGCCGCCACCGGCTCGGTTGGATCGCCGAGCTGGCGGTCATGGGCGGGATCTACGTCAGCTACGACCTGCTCCGGGACCACGTGGCCGGCCCCACCCACATCGCGTTCCAGCACGCGAAGCAGATCGTGGCCGCCGAGCGCTGGCTCGGCATCTACTGGGAACGCGACGTCCAGCGGGCGTTCCTCCACGTCGACTGGTTCATCGCGTTCTGGAACATCTTCTACGGGACCATCCACTTCGTCATGCCGCTGGTGGCGCTGGTCTGGCTCTACCGCAAGGCCCCGGTGCGGTACGTGCGGTGGCGCAACACGCTGGTCCTCATGTTCGGGCTCGCCATCCTGTCGTTCTGGCTCTACCCACTCATGCCGCCGCGGGTGATGCCGGCCCGCTACGGGTTCGTCGACACCGCGGCCGAGTACTACAACTTCGGGCCCCAGGTTCGGGTGAAGTTCCAGCCGAACGGGCAGCCGAGCCATGAGAGCATCGAGCAGTTCGGCAACCTGTACGCCGCGATGCCGAGCTTCCACGTCGGGTGGTCGACCTGGGTGCTCCTCTCACTCTGGCCGCTGGTCCGCCGCCGCTGGGGTCGGGCGCTCCTGGTCGCGTACGTGCTCGCGGTCATCTTCTGCATCACCGTGACGGCCAACCACTGGCTCTTGGACGCCGCCGGGGGCTGGGCCGTGCTCGGGCTCGGCTACGCCGGTGCGCGGCTCATCGAGCGCGGCCTGGCGATGAGGCGCGGCATTCGCGCGCTCAGCTAGTCGAGGATCGAGGTCCGGACCCGGCGCCGACGCACGGCGAGCCAGGCCGCGCCAAAGATCCCGAACGTGGCCAGGCCCGCCAGCCACGGCGTCGCGCTCGGACCGCCGCGGTTGGAGCCCACGCTCACCGCCGCCCGGGCGACGCTCCTCGGGCGACCAGCTGTCTTCGGCCTGTTCGCGGTGGCCTGGAACCAGTCCGGCCGCCACAGCCAGATCACCGTGACGGGCTCGACAGCGCCGGGCTTCGGCGTTGCGAAGTCGGTGAGGC
>Ga0207416_1005119_pt1 | contig 10674 bp, 10 predicted proteins | sample PaiPotPPM11metaG_FD_184107 | JGI IMG/M metagenome (GOLD analysis project Ga0207416, IMG submission 184107) | Iron sulfur acid spring bacterial and archeal communities from Banff, Canada, to study Microbial Dark Matter (Phase II) - Paint Pots PPM... ...
GTCGGAGCCCGACGATCGCGCACGCGCCGTCGGGGCCGCCAACACGTTGTGGCTCGACCATGGCGTCCTGCGCTCGACCAACACCGATGTCGAAGGATTTCTGGCCAATCTCGACGCCTGCGCGCCGGGCTGGGAGCGCAACTTGAAGCAAGTGGTCATGCTCGGCGCCGGTGGCGCCGCGCGCGCCGTCGCCCATGGTCTCCTCGCGCGCCGCATCGGGCGCATTGTCGTTGTCAATCGCACGTTCGAGCGGGCGGAAGCGTTGCGCCAAATGTTCGGCGCCGCCGTGCAACCGGCGCGCTGGGAAGAGCTGGCCGCCGCGCTTGCCGGCGCCGGGCTCCTGGTCAACACCACGACGCTCGGCATGGAGAAACAGCCCGATCTCGACCTCGACGTCGGGCTCCTTCCCGCCGACGCCATCGTCGCCGATCTCGTCTACGTGCCGCTCGTGACCCCGCTGCTCAAGGCGGCCCGCGCCCGCGATCTGCGCACCGCCGACGGACTCGGCATGCTGCTGCATCAGGCGGTCCGTGGCTTTGCGCTATGGTTCGGCCGGACGCCCGACGTGACGGGCGAGCTGCGCGCCCTGATCGAAGCCGATCTCGCTCGCCCGCCTGACAACTCGGTTCGCGCCGACACGGGATCGCGGGCGCAGCGCTGAGGATGCGAACCGGTCAGCGCGCGCCGGCGCCCTGTACCGAGCGCCAGTCTGTGAATGGATTTTCCGGCGGCCATCGATGAGTACCAATCAGTCACTTGCCCGTCTTGGAAGCGTAGCCGCTGTCGCCGGGGCGGCCGTGCTTTTCGCGTCGACGCTGCTGCATCCGATGAGCCGTGATCCAAATAACGCGCCTGAGGCTTTTGCCGAATATGCGGCCGACTCTTTCTATGTTTGGACTCATCTCGGTCAATTTGCTGGATTTGCACTACTCGGCGCGGCGTTGGTCGCACTCGCGGCAACATTCGAGCCGGGTCGAGCGGCGGCTTGGGCGCGCAGCGGCCTGGCCGGTACCGTAGCAGGCGTGGCGGTCGCCGCCGCGCTCCAGGCCGTGGATGGGATTGCCCTGAAGGTCACTGTGGACCGCTGGGCAGCGGCCACTGGGGACGTTCGCGCGGTCGTCTACGAAGCGGCGCTCGCGGTGCGCCAGATTGAGATCGGTCTGGCGGCCCTCCTGAGTGTAACGACCGGACTTGCACTGATCGCTTTCAGTTTCGCGATGCTCGTCAGCACGCGCTATCCCCATTGGGTGGGGGTGATCGGTCTGCTCGATGGCCTGGGGATGGTGGCAACCGGGGGCGCGCAAGCCTCTTCCGGCTTTTCCGCCTTGGCGATGACGATAAGCATGACGGCGAGCTCGGTCCTGCTGCTTTGGATCATTCTCGCCGGGATTCTGATGTGGCGGCTGGCGCCTCGGTTGGGGAACAATGCCAAGGAGCGCACATTCAGCTCCAACGGCTGAACTGAAAACCGCATCTGGTTCACGAAGACTGCCGCGTCGCGTCTGGTGAAAAACGGAAGCGTACGCGAAAGCGCCAGGGCCGACGCGCAGCGCTTGCACCGCGGCAACCACACGCCCACCGCCGCGCCGAACGCGCTGCGATCATCAGCCGCGGTAGTAAAAACCGGCTACGGTTTACCCGGCCGTCGAGCCGTGGCCGCAACCGCAGCCGCCGCATCCGCCACCAAGGGCTCTACCTCGGCGGCCGCCGGCCGCGAGTTCGCGCGCTCGGGAGGCGTCCTTGTCGAAAACATGGAACGTCGCCAGCGTGACGTCGGAGATTTCCTCCTCATGGAGAGTAGTCTTCACCGGCTTCAAAGCGTGCTTCGCGTACCGCATGGTCAGGCCTCCTAGCCTCATTCCCGAAAATTCGACGGGATCGATTGCCGCAACAGCATTGGCGGACGCTCCGCGTCCGGCTGACGTTTCTCTCCGGCTCGCCGGGCCCTCGCCCTGCCTTTGCTGCCGCTCACGTGGCCCTTGCCGATCGCTTTTGCAATCGCTCACGACCTTCGCTCTCCAGTTCGTTACCGCAGCCGGCTTTGAATCGGATTTTAGGCACTGCAGATCCTGGTGGCTGTGCGGGATAGATAGCCAGGCGCAGCCCGGCATTGCATCTGCCGCGATCGTCGTTGACTAAACCTGAGGCCTCCTACGCCGCGATTGCCGCGTGAATGTCAGTGCAGTGACGTACGAGATTGCGATGCGAGCACACAAATTGCTTCAAAGGTGTGTCGATGTCATAGAAATAGATATTGGCAATGAAGCCGTAGATGCCGGCGTCGATGCCGGTCGGCTGAGGCCCATGCACATAGCCTGCGGCCGGCAGCATGTTGGCCAGGACCCCGAGATCGGCGAGGCCGCGGGCGTAAGCGGCATCCGGCGGGTACCGGCCGATGCCTTGAAAGTGGTAGCGCTGAAAATTGTACTCGCGCGCCTTGTGCAGTCCGGCTTCGGTGACGCTGGGATGCTCCTTCATGAGCGCGCTGCGGAACGCCGGCCAGTACCGCTCGTCCTTCCAGCGCGAGTACGACATGACCCAATAGAGATCATCGAGCATCCGGGTGATGAGAACATTCTCGTCCTGCTGTGCCGGGGTCAGGGCGGCGTCGATGGTCAGACGGTATTTGCCGACGAGATGGCCGATGATTGACTCGCTGTCGCCGACCGTCTCGCCATCGTCAACGATGTAGGGAAGTTGCCCGCGCGGCGCCGCCGATGCATCGAAGATGTGCTCATGCCTGAACGCCACGCCGGCAAGCCGCATGAAGGCGAACACCTTGAGGCCGTAGCCGTTGTTGTCGGCAACGCCGAACAGCTCGGGATAGGAATAGAGTGTAATCATGGGGCCTCCGTGCAGGAGCTGCTTGCATTGGGGTTGCAGATTGCAACGAACCACGGCTTGGGTCGAGCACCGCTGCTGCTGGCTGACAAGGTAGGCGGCTCGCGAAGTCGGGCGCTGCGCGTGGAATATCGAATATCAATTGACGCATAGCATTACGACAAATAGCTTGCGCCGGCCGCACTCACCGTCCGCCGTATTGCGCCGCGTTTTCCAGGAGACCGAAATGTCGACCAACAAGCTCAACGGAGCTCAGATCATCGTCGACTATCTGATCCGGCAGAAGGTACCCAGTGTCTTCGGCCTTTGCGGTCACGGCAATATCCAGTTCATCGACGCTTTGTACGAGCGCAAGAACGACATCAAGACCGTCTCGGTGCGCCACGAGAGCGTCGCGGGCTTCATGGCCGACGTGTATTATCGCGTGTCCGGCCAGCCGACCGCGACTTTTACTTCGTGCGGCCCCGGCTCGGCCAACTTGCCGATCTCGCTCGCCAATGCCTTCCTCGACTCCGTACCCTTCATGGCGGTGACCGGTAACGTCCCGACCAGTCAGTTCAATCGCGGCGCCTTCCAGGAATTGTACCGCCACTATCAGGCGGACTTCCCGTCGACCGTGCGCTCCTATTGTAAGCGGGTGTTCCAGCCGACGCGCGGCGAGATGGTGCCGCTCGCGGTGCGCCAGGCGTGGAAGACCATGGTGACCGGAAGCCGGGACCGGTGGTGCTTGACGTGCCGTTCGATGTGTTCATGGAAGCAGCCGCCGAGGAGGCGCCGAAACCGGAAGAATGGAACGCCAACATTTCGAGCCGTTGCGGCGCCGATCCGGAAGGCGTGATCAAGACCATCGACATGCTCCTTTCCGCCGAGCGGCCCGTCATTCTCGTTGGACAGGGTGTGCGCTGGGGCGGTGCCTGCACTGAATTGCTGAGGCTGGCGGAACGCCTGCAGATTCCGGTGGCCGCATCGGCAGCGGCCTCGGCGCCATTGACGCCCATCATCCCTTGGCACTGGGGCTGGTGGCACGCGGCGGGCACTACCAGGCGAACCACGCGGCGCGCCAAGCCGACATCTTGCTGGCGCTCGGCGTGCGCTTCGACGACCGGACCTCGAGTTCGTGGATTCCGGGCTATTCGTTCACCATTCCCCCGACCAAACTCATTCATGTCGACATCGATCCCGAGGAGATTGGCCGCAACTACCCGGTCGCGCTCGGTCTGATGGCCGATGTGCGTACCTTCCTGCGCCAGCTGCACGCCGAACTGGACCGGCGGGCCGATCTTGGCGAGCGCGCCGACGCGCGGCGGAAGTGGCTCGAGGCCATCGACGGCTACCGAAAGGAATGGGACAAGCTGGTCGCCCCAGGCTTCAGCGATGACAGCAAGCCGATCAATCCGCAGCGTGCCGCCATTGAGATCGGCCGCGGTCTTCCTGAGGACGCCATCCTGGTGAGCGACATCGGCGTGCATCACAACTGGCTGCTCGGTTACACCAAACCGCGCCGGCCGGATTCGCTGATCGGCTCGATGGGATTCGGACCCATGGGCTTCGGGGTCGCCGGAGTTTTGGGCGCCAAGTTCGCCGCTCCCGACCGGCCTTGCGTGTCGGTATGCGGCGACGGCGCTTTCTTCATGCATGCGAACGTGCTCGGCACGGCGGTGGAATACGATTTGCCGGTCGTCTGGGTGGTGTGGAACAACTACGCCTACGCGTCGATTCGCGGACTGCAGCGCGGCTATCTCGGCGGCCGCGAGCTGGCCACGGACTTCCACCATCCGAAAACCGGCGAGCGTTACAATCCCGACTTTGCCGCCATGGCGCGCTCCGCGGGCGTCGAAGGCGTCCGCGTCGATCGGGCCGCGGACCTGGCCGAGGCCGTGCGGAGCGGCGTTGCCGCGAACAAGCCTTATCTGATCGACGTCGACATCGCCGCCGACGTCAATCCGGCGGGAGCGGGCGTTTGGGAACTGCCCGGCCTCGGACAGAGCAAACCTTCAATCGGTACGCGTTACCAGCCAGGCTGATGGCTGGTTCGGCGCGGCGCGGAGCATCCGGCGTGGGCCCTCACCATGCTCGTCGACGAAACGGCGGGTTGGGCGACGCGCCAAATAAGAGGCGTGTAACCCATTCGTGATCGGACGCCGCTCTGGCAATTTCTTGTGGCGGGGCTTGCATCTTGGCCGAACACGCCGGCCCATCCGCGATCGCCTGCTCGCCGTTGCCATGGAGGCGTCACAACGGGCCCCTACCAATGACCGGGCTGGCCTCAGAAAGGATGAGACATCATGAACACGCAAGAACTCGCGAAGAGCTTTACCGACATGTGCGCGAAAGGCGAGTTCGACGCCGCCGGTAAGAAATTCTGGTCCGACGATGTCGTCAGCCGCGAACCGATGACCGGCGACATGGCGGTGCTCAAAGGGCGCAAGGCGGTCGAAGGAAAAGGCGAATGGTGGTATGCGAACCACGATGTGCACAATGTCACCGTCGAAGGTCCCTATGTGCACGGCGATCAGTTCGTCGTTCGTTTCAAGATGGACGTCACCCCCAAGGGCAAGCAACGCATGAGCTTCGATGAAGTCGGCCTTTACACGGTGAAGAACGGCAAGATCGTCGAGGAAAGCTTCTTCATGGGCGGCTAGCGATCCTGACCGGATCGCATCCAGGTCGGAGCGCCGGTTCTGGTTGCTTCGCTTCGCTCCTCGCAAAGACGAAAGCCCCCGCCGCATTGTTGCGTTCACAGCATTTCCGCTCGGGGCACCCGGACAACGCCGGTTGCGGCGAGCTGCGAGATGATCGGCCCGCTTACGTGTCCGCAATGACGCGACGGTCGATTTCCTCGACGCGGTTGACGCCGGTCAGCGCCATGCTGGTGTCGAGCTCGTTGCGGATGATCTCGATCGCGCGTGCGACACCGGCCTGTCCACCGGCGCCGAGACCGTAGACGTAAGCGCGGCCGCTCAGGCAGGCGCGGGCACCGAGCGCGATGGCGCGCATCACGTCCTGTCCGGAGCGGATGCCACTGTCGAACAGGATTTCCAGCGAGGAGCCGACCGCCTCGGCGACCGCCGGCAGCGCCGAGATCGAGGACGGCGCCCCGTCGAGCTGGCGGCCGCCGTGATTCGACACGACCAGAGCGGCCGCGCCGGTCTTTGCCGCGATGCGCGCGTCCTCGACATCGAGAATGCCCTTGAGGATGAGCTTGCCCGGCCAGAGGCTCGCGATCCACTCGACGTCCTTCCAGCTCAGACTCGCGTCGAACTGACCGTTGGTCCATTGCGCCAGGGAATTGACGTCCTCAATGCCGCGGACATGGCCGGCGAGGTTGCCGAAGGTCCGGCGCCTGCCGCGCGCGATGCTCAGCGCCCATGCCGGTTTGGTCGCGATTTCGATGATGTTGCGAATCCGCATTTCCGGCGGCACGGTCAGGCCGTTCTTGATGTCGCGGTGGCGCTGGCCGAGGACCTGCAGATCGACGGTGAGGACGAGGGCGCTGCATTTGGCAGCGGCGGCGCGCTCGATCAGCCCGCGCACGAAGCCGCGATCCTTCATGACATAGAGTTGGAACCAGAATGGCTTTGCCACCGCCGCCGCCACGTCCTCGATCGAGCAGATCGACATGGTGGAAAGGCAGAACGGGATGCCCGCTTCCTGCGCCGCCCGGCAGGCGAGGATCTCGCCGTCGCCGTGCTGCATGCCGCAAAGCCCGATCGGCGCCAAGGCAAGCGGCAGCGCGGCCGGTTCGCCCAGGATCGTGGTGCGCGTGCTGCGCCCGGCGACATCGACCAGGATGCGCTGGCGCAGCCTGATGCGCTCGAGATCGGCGCGGTTGGCCTGGAGAGTCTCCTCTGCATAGGAGCCGCCGTCGGCATATTCGAAGAACTGCCGCGGCACCCGGCGACGGGCCGTTCGTCGCAGGTCCTCGATGCATGTCATGGTTCTCATGGCCACGCAGTCCCAGCTGTCACGCCCTTGATAGCACAAAGCTTAATGGGCATCGGCCAGGGAACGCGGCCGGTTCCCGGGAGTTATTGTCGACGGCGCCAGCGACTTCACTGCGGTCAGCCGGTTGTTCGCCCGACCCGGCCGAACAGGAGACCCACCATGATGGAAGAATGGAACAAGAACCGATCGCTGCGGCCAGACCGCACCGAACTGGCGCCACATACCGAAGACGAAAGCGCAAAGCGCCGGGAGCGGGAGGCCAAACGCAAGCAGAAGCTCGATGAGCAGCTCGATCAAGGGCTGGAGGACACGTTTCCCGGTTCCGATCCTGTCGCGGTGACCCAACCGCCGCACAGCGCCCGCGACAAGCGCCGGCCTTGACGACTACCTTCGCCCCGCAGCCGCCATGCGGCCAGCCGACAGCGAAGCGAGATGGTAATCAAAGGGTTCCGGCGCTTGGTAACATTGACGAAAATTTTTTGAAGCACACCCCACCGCGAAGGCGTTAATATAGCCGGCCGAAGGAGACAGGCGGCGGGGGAACATGGCTCGCAAGTATTTCGGAACCGACGGTATTCGCGGTCGCGCCAACGGCGTGATCACGCCGGAGCTGGCGCTCAAGGTCGGGCAGGCGAGCGGCCTCATTTTTCGCCGCGGCGATTACCGCCATCGCGTGGTGATCGGCAAGGACACCCGACTCTCCGGGTACATGATCGAAACCGCGCTGATCGCGGGCTTCACCTCCGTCGGCATGGACGTGCTCCAGCTCGGACCGATGCCGACGCCGGCGGTCGCGATGCTGACACGCTCGATGCGCGCCGATCTCGGCGTCATGATTTCGGCTTCGCACAACCCGTTCGACGACAACGGTATCAAGCTGTTCGGACCGGACGGCTACAAGCTCTCGGACGAGGTCGAGCAGGAGATCGAGGCGCTGATCGACGCCGGCATGAGCAAGCAGCTGGCGAAGAGCCGCGAGCTCGGCCGCGCCAAGCGCATCGACGGTGTTCACGACCGCTACATCGAATTTGCCAAACGCACCTTGCCACGCAACCTGTCGCTCGAAGGCCTGCGCGTGGTCATCGACTGCGCCCACGGCGCCGCCTACCGAGTGGCGCCCGAGGCCCTGTGGGAGTTGGGCGCCGATCTCGTTTCGATCGGCGTCGAGCCGGACGGCTTCAACATCAACCGGGAATGCGGCTCGACCGATCCGGTCGCGCTTTGCCGCAAGGTGCGCGAGGTCCGCGCGGACATCGGCATCGCGCTCGACGGCGACGCAGACCGGGTGGTGATCGCCGACGAGCAGGGCCACCTGGTGGACGGGGATCAGCTGCTGGCGGCGATCGCGGAGAGCTGGAGCGCAGACGGACGGCTGGCCAAGCCGGGCGTGGTGGCGACGGTGATGTCGAACCTCGGCCTCGAGCGGCACCTGCAATCGCTCAATCTCGACCTCGTGCGCACGCCGGTCGGCGACCGCTACGTGCTCGAATACATGCGCGAGCACGGCTACAACGTCGGCGGCGAACCCTCGGGGCACATCATCCTTTCCGACTACACGACGACCGGCGACGGCTTCGTCGCCGCGCTCCAGGTGCTTGCCGTCGTGAAGAAGCAGAACAAGCCGGTGTCGCAAGTGTGCCACCGCTTCGCCGCTCTGCCCCAGGTGCTCAAGAACGTGCGCTATCGCAGCGGCAAGCCGCTGGAGAACTCGAAGGTGCGTTCGGCAATCGAGGACGCCGAGCAGCGCCTCAACGGTCACGGCCGCCTGGTCGTGCGGCCGTCGGGTACCGAGCCGGTGATCCGGGTGATGGGCGAAGGCGACGACAAGGCGCTGGTCGAGGAGGTCGTCGACGGCATCGTCGATGCGCTGACCGATATCGCGGCCTGATCTCTGCGCGCTTCGCGCACCCACGCGCCGCCGCCCGTTCAGCGCCGCGCGTTGAGGAATTCGGCGAACGCCTTCAGCGTCGTCTCCGAGACGTGGTGCTCGATCCCCTCAGCGTCGGCCTCGGCCGACTCGGTTGGAACGCCAAGCGCGCAAAGGAGGTCGACCACCAGCCTGTGGCGCACGCGCACGCGCTCGGCGAGCGCCCGCCCCTTCTCGCTCAGGAACACCCCGCGATACGGGCGCGCGGTCGCAAGCCCGCTGCGTTTGAGGCGCGCAATAGTCTTGACCGCAGTGGCGTGCGAGACCCCGAAGCGCCGCGCGATGTCGGTCGGCCGCGCCTCGCCGGCGCTGGCCAAGAGATCGGCAATCAGCTCCACATAGTCTTCGAGCAGGGCGGTCGATTGCGCCGAGCGCGTCTTGCCGAAGCGGCGCGCCTGCGTCCCTTCTGCGGGCAGCTTGCCCGCATCGCCGATGCGCCTGCCTTTGACCGTGTTCGCCATGTTCCGCGCGGCGATCCTGGAGATTGCGCCAGCCCGATGCGGCCGGGTCGAATAGCGGACAACATATTCTTCCCCTCGTGTCAAATCGTAACCAAAGCTACATCATGTAACTGTTGACGCCAATCAGTGGCATGCCTATCATGTAACTCATGCTACACTGTTCTGCCGGTGCTTCATGCACGACGTGAACAAGGCGGCGATGCGGCGCGCGTCGCTGTCCGATCAGGCGGTGGCGGCGGCGCGGCAGGTGCTGGCCGGGCAGCGCGGCGGACTGCGCGCCTATCTGATCTTCGCCGGCCCGGCGGTCATTGCCTCGATCGCCTACATGGATCCGGGAAACTTCGCGACCAACATCCAGGCAGGCGCGAAATACGGCTACGGCCTGCTTTGGGTGGTCTTGCTCGCCAACCTCATCGCGATGCTGTTCCAGGCGCTTTCCGCCAAGCTAGGCATCGTGACCGGCCGCAATCTCGCGGAATTGTGTCGCGACCATTTTCCGCCGCCGGTGGTCTGGGCGATGTGGGTGGTCAGCGAGATTGCCGCGATGGCGACCGATCTGGCGGAGTTCCTGGGCGGCGCCATCGGGCTTTCCCTGCTATTCCAGATGCCGCTTCTCGCCGGCATGATCGTGACCGCGATCGTGACCTACGGCCTGCTCATGTTCCAGGGCTTCGGTTTTCGGCCGATCGAACTGATCATCGGCGCGATGGTGAGCATCATTGCGCTCTGCTACCTCGCCGAAATGTTCATCGCGCCGGTGAACTGGGCCGAGGCGGCATTCCACACCTTCACGCCGCAGCTCGCGGACGCCGGGGCGCTGCTCCTCTCCGTCGGCATCATCGGCGCGACGGTCATGCCGCATGCGGTCTATCTGCATTCCGGCCTGACCCAGGCACGCATGCCTGTGCATGACGACAGCGAACGGCGAACGGTGCTGCGCTTCTCCAACCAGGAAGTCATTCTCGCGCTTTCGGTCGCCGGTCTTGTCAACATGGCCATGGTGATGATGGCGTCGAGCGCGTTTCACGCCGGCCATCCCGATGTCGCGGAGATCGAGACCGCCTACTACACGCTGACGCCGCTGCTCGGCATCGGCGCGGCGGGAGTGTTCCTGGTGTCGCTCATCGCCTCGGGCGTGGCGTCATCCACCGTCGGCACCATGGCCGGGCAGATGATCATGCAGGGCTTCATCGGCTTCCGCATCCCGGTCTGGGTCCGCCGGCTGGTAACGATGCTGCCGGCCCTCGTCGTCGTCGCGCTCGGCGTCAACGCGACGAACGCGCTGGTCACGAGTCAGGTGGTGCTCAGCATCGCGTTGCCGCTGCCGATGATCGCGCTTCTCATCTTCACCGGCCGGCGCGACATCATGGGCGCCTTCGTCAACGGCGCGGTGACGCGCATCGGCGCCTGGGCGGCGACCGTGGTGGTGCTCACCCTCAACTTTTTTCTCATTGTGCAGACGTTGGGCGTGGCGATTCCCGGATTGCCCGACGCGCGATG
>Ga0207416_1005121_pt1 | contig 10673 bp, 5 predicted proteins | sample PaiPotPPM11metaG_FD_184107 | JGI IMG/M metagenome (GOLD analysis project Ga0207416, IMG submission 184107) | Iron sulfur acid spring bacterial and archeal communities from Banff, Canada, to study Microbial Dark Matter (Phase II) - Paint Pots PPM... ...
CTCTGCACGGCATAGATGCGCCCGTTACCGGCCAGTTTTGCAGCAGCGAGAGCCAGCGCGGAAGGCGTATTCGCGGCAGTCACATTGCCGATGCGCGCGTACCCACTATCCGTATTTACGAGCGTGACGGCCACGATAGCAACGATAAGTATACCGGCGGCAATCGTCCCACGTGACCAGACGCGCCTCACACCATGCAGCAGCGCGTCAGCGCCAAGCCCGGCCAGCAGGGCGAACCCAACGAGCGCGACAAACCAGATACGAGCCAGGCCGCGAAAGAGATCGTAACCAGGTAAGACCTTCGCGGCCAGGTGGTAGAGCGGCGATTCATTACCCATAGTTAGCCCGGCTACGAGCGCGATACCGAGGACAATCGGCCAGGCTTTGCGCAGGCGAGCTGCCATAGCAATCAGCGCCAGGGCAAGAACAGCCAGCCCCGGCGTCACCATGCCTTCCCAGGGTAACTGGGGCGCTGGATTCTGGTCGATTAATTCATGGATGAAGTGCCGTAAGGGATAGCCATCGGTGGAACTCAACGCAAGCTGGCGGGTTGATTGAGCAGTAAACTCCATTACTGGCAGTAGATAGACGGACGCCAGCAGCACACCAATCACCCCTGCCACCGCTAATCCTGCCAGTGACGCGAGCATCGCGCGCCGGCCCTCCTGCCGCCAACGACTTCCGAGAAACCAGACTGCCAGCCCGGCGACCATCATCAGACCATAGTAGATCATCTGCGGATGCCCGGCCAGCACCGCCATCGCCAGGCAGAAGCCAAATACGGCACTCCAACGGCGCGGATTCTTCACCGTTGCCCAGCAGGCCAGCGCGAGCCAGGGAAACCAGGCAACCGTCTGGAGAATGGTTATGTGTCCCGCGCCGAGATGGCTCAGCAGGCGGGGAGTCGCCATGAAACTAACAGCAGCCACGAGCGCGGGCAGGTAGGACAACTTGAGCGCGCGGCGCGCCAGCAGCAGCATTCCCAGGCCCGCGAACACCAGGTGTCCCATGATGAGGATGAGATAGTAATTCCGCAGTGAGAAGAAATGTACCAGGTGTGTCGGAGGATAGAAAAGCGCGGCCAGTGGATCGGCGGCCAGTGGCTGGCCGCCACCATAATAAGGATTCCATAGCGGCAACCCGTGTCCCTGCGCGAAAGTGCGCTGGATCAAGAGCGCGGTAGGCAAGTGATTCATCAGTAGATCGCTGTCCGACACCAGGGCCGTCCAGGTAGCCGGCAACTCATTCTGCTGGAACGGTGCGGGCCAGAGGAGCGCAGCCGCTACGACGACTAATATCACCAGCTGGCCTACTGCTGGCAAGCAGGGTACCAGGTACGCTCGCCACAATCGATAGAGCCTTTCTTGCCAGTTGTTCATTTTTCTCCCTCCCTGACAAGCTGGCGCTGAAGCGCGCTTAAAAATAATTCTAACATCCTCTATTTCCTCCCAAAATCAGCAGAAATATGTGACAGTATGCTTTATCCTCAATAAGCTATTTGATCCACGTATCATCCTTGACCACCCTATATTACTAGAGACGCCTTGCGGTATCAGCAAACTCGCACGCATAGGACATTCTGGTAGGTGAAATGGCAAACTTCGTCATGCGACATAACGTTGCCTCAACAAGAGTTTCCGCGTCCTGTTTGCTAACTGCTTCCACGGAACTCGCAGGGCGAAGAGAGGCAGTAACCACATCCAGAGGCCGCGCACGAAGCCCAATTCGAACGAGGGATGGCCCGGCAGAGTAGTTTTGATCGCCCCCCAGGTGTAGAAACAGTAAAGGGTGAGGCCGCTGAACGTCAGCAGGCGCACCGCCAGGGGCAGTTTGAACATGCCGGAAACCCAGCCATCTGTATGCAGCGACTCCAGAATGGCAAAGAGGCCCAGGAAGGTGACGAGATACCAGGGCCAGAACCAGGGAGAGCCAATGAAGCAATAGAGTAGCCAGCTTACAGCCATCCAGCCGATCAGCTTTGGCAGGGTATCCACGCGCCCCGGACGAAGCGCGACCCAACACAATACCAGGTAGATCAGCGCAAAGAGGATCATACTGGCCGTATGCGTCACGTGTTCGGACGGCGAGGGCGCGCCGTATGGCAATTTCACAGGATTGAAAAATGTCAATGCATTGTAGAAACGATTGATAAACTCGGGCAAGCTGTTGATATTACGAAAGGTCGCCGGATTGAATTTAAGGACATCGAGGACATGCCCCTTATCCCAGAAGGGGGCATACAGCACAACGATAGTGCCTACATAGGCCCCGGCGATCGTGAGAACGCGCCAGAAACGCCAGGAGCGCACTTTCCAGAGGTAGATGAACAGGGCAGGGGCCAGCAGCACGACATTTATTTTGATGCAGGTAGTCAGGGCCAGCAGGAGACCCGCCACGAGATACGCCCGGAATGAGGGCTGCTCGCAGCGCGCCATTACCCATAGAGCCAGCAAGATGAAGAAAAGCAGCGTCGCGTCAACATGAGCATTGACACTGGCCTCAAAGAGCAACAGGGGATTCCAGGCGAATGCCAGCGTCGCGCGTATGCGCCGTTCTTCCGAGAGCCAACCACGGTGGCGCTGGAGATCGCCACTGATCGACCATATCAGAAAGGTCGAGCCGAGATGCATCAGCAGCCCTAAAAAGCGCAGCGCCATCATCATACGTAAAATGCCAGCGGGGCTGCCCAGACCAAGTACCCACTGTAAGAAGCTGGTAATGATGGCCCAGACCGGGCCGTAGGCCGAGGGCTGGTTGACCCAGTAAATATAGGTAATGATCTGGTCATTGATGATGGATGCCGGCCAGGTGGTGAGGGGGTTATGATGGTAAATAACGCCAATACGCGCATAGGCAATATAGGAAAACACATCCGAGGATGTGACAACGGGGATGAACATACAGATCAACCCCAGGAGAAATACAGAGATCAAGATATACTTGAGACGAACCATTCTCGGCAGGACATAGAGCGCCAGCAGGTAGAGTAGAAAGATATTGAGAAACAGGCAAAACATCAAGCCCGTTTCGCGCCAGCTTACTATAGTATTGCTACGCCATGTTTTCGCTGTTAACGGTAGGATCATCCTGATCGCTTGCCCGGAGAAGAGAAGGTGAGTAGGTGCAAGAAAAATAGCATGTCCATGTGAAAGCAGCGCGTCGTCTGCTCCTATGCCCTGCAAAGGGAGGATGGCCGCGAGAGAGATCAAGGCGCCACCCATCATCATCACAAAGAATGGTGGCAGGACATATGACAAAGAAAATATGCGCATTCGTCCGCGCGCCAGTGATAACGGCTGAGCCATATCTAAAAGAATCCCTTATTTATGAAGTAGACGAGGCTCTACTATTTGCCCCATAATGAATTACCAGTTATTGGTAGGTATTATTACCGAACATTTGGGTCTGGTCCCCATAGACTTAACGAATTACTTCCCCAAAAGGATACATGGCATCTCTGTGGATAGGAGTAAACAAGCTCAAATATGCTGTAGGGGCTGGTTTACCCCCTGACATTCTTCCTATTGCTATTGCTCAGCTGCCAGGACAGTGTTACGATGCGCTCTGGTTGCCGATAAAAATTGGTATGGACGCATGTGGAAACATATGGCGCGAAAGGGAAACCATCATGGCTTTAAGTCAGGATCAGGAAAAGGCAGCATTTGAACAAAGCAGTCTGGCAAAACAGGATACATCGGCTTCTTCAATGAGCGTGGAACTACTCCGGCTTCCTCAACGCTACTTCAAAGCAGTATTCAGGCCATCGGTGGGCGCATTTGCACAGGGCAGGGGGCAGGCGAGCTGGAGCCTTGTGTGGATACAACTACTTGTATGGGCTATCCTGGATGCCGCACTCGGTGTACTGGTCAATCTCATCTCTCGTCCATCAACAAGCACGTCGTTCCAGCAATTCTTCGCGCTGGCTACTTCCTATGGACTGGTCGTTGTTGTGCCAGCGCTTTTCTTTCTCCTCATGGGCGTCGTCTATCTCCTTTCTCGATACCCTGGCGGGCAGGCAACCTTCCTGGAACAATGCAATGCCTCGCTTTACATTCAGGCCCCTCTGGGTATCGGCAGCAAACTTCTGGCATTGATCCCCGGCGTTGGCAGAATCCTCAACTCTGTTTTGAGTCTTTACGGCATCGTCATCCAGGTTTTCGCAATTCAGGCCGTACATCGTTTCAGCAGGGGGAAAGCCATAGCCAGCGTACTCATTCCCCTGGCGATAATAGGAATAATTGCCGGCATCTACTTTTTAGTAAAGAGGTAAGTTGTCACTTTGCAGGAGGTTCGCTCTCTTCCTCCAGGTGGAACATACCACGATCTTCCTGGAAGCTGAAGAGTTCGGCATAGCGACCCCAGTTAATGGCCGTGTTCAGTTGCGCCTGCGCCTCTGCCTGGCTGAAATGCATTTCCAGCAATTGAATGAAATGTTCTTCGGGCAAGACATGTCGCGGAGCCGCCTGCAGAGCCTCCACAATTTTACGCACGATACTGACATTCTTTATGACCTGGTCGCGGAAAATTTTCTTCTCTTCGAGAACCCCGGCTTCGGCAAAGCGCTTCCCTGCCTCAGTTAAGACGAGATCGCCCTCTTCGATATTTGCCAGGTCGAGGATATCGGCGGCTTCAATCAGCGGAAATAAATCGTCTATTTCGAGGTTGAGATGTCGCCCAATTGCGCCAGCCAGACACATGGTAGTTCGTGGTGGCTTCGCGCAAATCGGTGGGGATGGCCATCGCGCCGGCGATCACATTAAAGAGAATATACCACTGCGTCCCCAACAACATCAACAGGATCGAGGCCCACGAAAGCCCTCCCGGCAGGTTTACCAGCGCCACCAGGAAAATCGGGAAGATAGCAGTAGCAGGAATGGATGCGACGACCTGCACGATGGGTTGTAAACGCCGTGACCATTTAGGAGAAAGCCCAATCGCTACCCCGGCAGGCACCGTCCAGGCCACCCCAATGATGATCGCCGCCAGCGTGCGCAGCCAGGTGAAGATTGCTGCCAGAAAAAGCGTACCCCACGTCTTAAGATTAACCTGGATCAGTAAACGCACGGCAAACCATAAGCCGACCAGGGCAACCACAGCTAAGGCACATGCCAGCACCCATCCGATGACACGGCGCGGCGAAAGAGCGCCAGCCGCCTGCTCCTCGACAGGCGGCGCAACGTTGTAATCGGGCAGCGGCTGAAGGCGATCCAGCACAGCAGCCAGCAACCCGCCAATGGGACGAAACACTCTGCGATTCACCAGAGCTACGAGCCTGGAGCGACGCAGCGCATCAAGTACTGGAGAGTGAGGCTCATCTGCTCCGCTGCTCATCTCGATCTTGAACTTATCGGCCCAGGCCACCAGGGGTCGCCAGAAGAAGAAATCGAGCAGAACAATCAATAGAATGAGAGTGGCAAGGCCGAACAATATGGCGCCGGTATTGCCCGTGTTGGCAGCCGCAAACAGGTAGGAGCCTAGACCCGGCAGTTGGAAAGAACGGCTTCCCAGCGTGAATTGTTCAGAGGCTATAAGAAAGAACCAGCCGCCTGCCCAGCTCATCATGCTATTCCAGATCAGGCCAATCATCGAGGATGGCAGTTCCAGCTTGATAAAACGCTGCCAGGGACGCAAACGCGAGATGGTCGCCACCTCCTGCAAATCTTTCGGCAGCGTGCGTTCAGAGTGATAGAAGCTGAAGGTCATATTCCACGCCTGGCTGGTAAATATCAAGATCACGCTGGAGAGTTCTAGCCCGACATTCGAGTGTGGGAACGCCGCCACCAGCGCCAGAATCACGGCTGGCAAAAACGAGAGAATGGGGATGCTCTGCAAAATATCCAATACCGGGATCATGATCGTTTCCGCGCGGCGATGAGTCGCAGCAATCCGCCCGTACACCAGGGTAAAAACCAGCGAGAGTAAGTACCCCAGCAACATACGCAGCAGCGAGTACCCGGCGTAGAGCGGCAAAACCGTTGGGGAGAGATCAATCTTCACTGCCGGGGTAAGCGGCGCGGCCCAGCGAGTCGCTGCCGCTACAATGAAGGTTATTGCCGCAATCACGACAAGCAATACCACCAGGTCAATCAAGCCAAAGCGGCGCGGCACACGAGGGCGTCCAGGAGGAATTCTCTTGAGATTAACGCCAGTTCCCCCACGCTCGATTTGCTCGCGCACACGCGGGTCATCCGGCACAAATACCTGAGCCATAGCGAACTCCCTACAGATTTACTTTTCATTGATAGGGTAGCATATCAGACCAGGTTTGTACCACTATGCCTGGTGGAACAGGTTGCTTACTACGTTAATTTGTCGTGACGTTCGTAATAAGTGCGAAAGCTGGATTGTTTGAACCGTCCTGGTGGACGTTGAAGTAGATTTGCACGGTATTTCCAGCGAACTGGCTTAATGCTGTTTGTAGGGAAGTTTGCCAATTTGGGGAATTCCCGGTAATTTTTGCAATTTGATAAATGGGATCTCCTGCTGTATCGCGCACCCAGACCTCCAGATAATTACCGGCATCATTATTTGCGTTACTAAATTGATAATCAAAAGCCAGGTTTTTAAGATGTGTCGGGATAGTGAGCGTTTCATACATTCCCGAGTCAACAGCATTGCCTGAAGGGGTTGATGAACCAAGCTGCGCGCTATTTGTCGAATTATTGCCCGTTGTGGTCATAGCGGGAGCATCTCCCCCTGTTGTTGACCAGCCCGTGAAGTCACCGGTACTGAAATTACCGTTGACAAACGCATTTCCCTCTGAAGTGCTGAGATTTGGGAAAACCGGCTGTGTAAAGGTTAACTGGATAGGTGAGAGATTGGGAACGGGGTTTCCATTCTTGTCTACAAGGGTTACTATTGCGGTTCCTGTTTGTGTCGAACTCACCCAGAATCTTGCAACGCCACTCGTATCTGTCTGTTCTCTCAGCCCCTGGTACTTATATTGCCGGTAGATATTCACCGGAGTGCCCGTTGAAACAAGTCTCACGACCAGGTTGGCAATATGCTTGCCGACCGAGGTATTTAAGCTAGCTGTAATGGTTGCAAAAGAGTTTCCGTTAGCAGGGATGGTTGTCTGGCTCGCAGTCAAAGTCGCGTTGCCGAAGTCAGGCGGCATGCCTTGCGGGTTCCAACCATATACTATGTTAACCGTATTTGGAGCATAACTTGCGTTATTGCTTTGATCGACATACTTAATCGTCGTTGTCCCGGAATGGAGAGGCGGAATTGCTTCCCATGCTTGCTGAAACTGGGAATCAAGCGTAAAATTGTTGACGCCTGCCCCATTTGCTGCAGAATTTGCTGTCCATTGGAATTTGATGAAGTACTGAAATTGCTCAGGTAGCGTTGTATTATTGTTCACGTAATTGGACAGGTCAAGGTGTGGATTGTCGTACCCGAGCTTACTCTGGGTATAAACCGTTGTCCAATTTATCCCGTCAAGGGAGAAAGCAATCTGCATTGAATCGTTAGCAGTTGCCAGATATGTTTGCGCTTGAAGTAAGCTACCAACCAGAGTATAGGGTTCATTTACCTGGTACACAATAGCACTCGTGGTACCCGGTGTTGTCGCGTGCAGATTTGGAGATAGCCCATCATTGCTATAGGCGCTTACGTTGCTACTACTAAACACGCCGTTTTGGTAACTTGCCTGTGTCAAATCAGGCGTATAGATAATATCGCCATCAGTATAGCTGACTGGAGGTCCCAGATGTAAGTAAATATCATGGTACTTCCCAATATTATTCCAGTTCTGGATTAAGGTTTCGTTTTTACGAAGCGTCACATTCAGAGAACGGCTAATCGGTGGATAAGCGTAATTAAGCGGTATGTTATTCGCTGTTGTGGTATAGATATCGGCTAATCCCTGTTCATAGGCGTATGAACTGCTGGTTCCGTCGGTATGGAGAAACATGGGATCAGGGTTTGCGATAAGGTCCGGTGTACCCAGTACAGTTGTCCCGTCAGGTGCGTAATAAATCTGGTGCTGGTCAATATCATAAATATGCCACGAGTTATTATAGAACACTTCAGAGACTGCGTGCCCACCTAAGTTAACTGGTCTTGCCTGTAGCCCGGCCACAGTCAGCAAATCTGTCATGAACCTGGCGTCTAGCCAGCAACGAGTAAAACCATACACGTCAAGGATATCGATAAAATCTTCATGGATTTTTTTGTCAGGTTTTTCGGAATCATAGTAGTGATAGGTATAGTGGGTTATCCATGTCCATATTGCCTGTGCTATTTGCGCAGGGGTAGTCGCCTGGGGATTTGCCGCAAGAATGCCATTCACAAGGCTTTGCAAGCTTGAGGTATCAAGGTATGGATCCTGGCTGCCTGGCAGGCTATCAGGAAATAATCGGGGGCCATTGATAGTTGCATCACCAGTATTCGTAATGCGAACATATTGCCCCTGCGGCTCGAGCGGGCTATTATCCGTCACAGTAAAGGTGTCACTACTTGCAACAGGACTATAGAGAGATTCGCTTTTCGCTTTCATCCAAAGCATTGTTGTGGCAGAGATACCACTGGTTTGTCCAGCCGCTGAAAGAACATACACACGAGGTATTATGTTAGGAACGACAAAGGTGCCTGAAAATGAACCATTACTGTCACTAACGGTTGGATTCGGAGTAAGCGTGACAGGAGATCCATTTAAAAGGGCAGAGATCGTTTCATTTGGTCCAAACAGATGCCCTCCTATGATAACTTTTGCTCCTGGCTTTACAGCATTGGACGATGAGCTTCCAACATTGACTGAAATGGAAGGAGCGGCACTCGCATTCATAGGAACAGAATGAGCGGCAGTACTCGCAAAAACTTCCTGGAAAGGAGAAGAAATACGAAGGATAGCCGAAAGAAGCAATAAGCCCGCGAAAGCTCGAATAAAATTTCGAAACATGTAATCTTTCATGATAAATTAATTCGACCTTTCTACAGTAAAAATAAGGAGCCAATCGGCAAAAGAGCGTCTCTGATGAGACGCCAACTTCCGCATCACGTCTTGCTCTTACCTATGAGCTTTTTCTGTCAATCCCAGGGGGGCACAAGCTACAGTATGTTCCAATTGCTATAGCTCCATAGTCAGTATACCGACGCGACAAAATGCTGAAGGATAATCCTAATTTTAGAAATAATCATCCTCAATCGAGAGGTGCAAACCAGTATCTTCCCTCGGAATCACCGGCAACACTACCACCGATGGATGTTCCGCATCATGATAAATGCGCTGCTCCGCCACCGCCATTTCGGTCGTCATTCCCAGGGGCGCGCCTGTATTCAAATTGCGATCATATTTCGGAAAGGCGCTCGAAGCGATCTCTAGCCCAATGCGATGGCCTGCTTTGAAGACTTGACTCGTGTTCCAGCAATCGATGCTAAAGTGGTAGATTTTGCCCGGCTCGATGAGCGAGGGTTTATCCATGCCTTCGCGGAAGCGCGCCCGCACCATGCCATCGCAGAGGCGCTGCCGGAAGCCTGTGGGCCACACATCGAGCAATTTCGCCATGAAATCGGTATCGGACGCGGAGGATGAGGCATATAAATCGAGCTTGATAGGGCCGGTTACTTCGGTATCTTCGACCAGCGCTTCGGTGGCGTAAACCAGCACATCGTCGCGGTGTTCAATGGCCGAGTAGTCGTCGGGGCCACCAATCTGCGAGGAGGTCGGTTCCGTGATGAATGGCACCGGTCGTGCCGGATCATAGTGATAGGTATCGCGTTGCTCGCCTGCTGTGGGCAGCGTGGTTGAGAGCGTGCCATCTCCAAAGCGGCTGTTGGCGTGTCCATTGCTGTGCAGGTAAAAAGGCGTCCACTGCGTGCGCGCCAGGGGCCATTCTTGTTCATCGCGCCACTCGTTAGTCCCCATCACGAAGATACGCACCGGAGCTTCATCCAGGCCCATATCGCTGCCATAGCCGCGCAGCCAGCGATTGAACCAGCGCAGTTCCTCGCCTCGCAAATCGATCAACGCCTGCGGGCCAAAGTCAACCTCGCCCAGCTTTGCGTCCTTGTTGACCACATGTCCCCAGGGACCCATCAGCATACGCTGGCTTTTGCGCGCCTGGGGAGTCGCGGCGCTCTCCCGCATCCCCATGAAGTTGAGCGGCGTGCCGATCTGCTCATCATCGTACCAGCCCGAAATATGCAGAGTTGGCACGTTGACGCGCTCAAATTTGCGTTGATAGCACATGGGTTGCCAGAACTCATCGAGCTGCGCGTGTTCGATCTCTGCCCTCCAATACGCGATAGAACGGCCAGCGCGTTCATCCATTGTCAGCAATGGCAGGTGTTCATAGACGCTTTCCCAGTTCACCGCCTCCATCAACTGATTGTACCGCCCACTGACAAAGTGCAGCCAGCACAGCGACATGGGCGAAGGCACGCCGGTGGGAGTCTCTACGAAGGGATCAGAGGGGGCCACGCGCACAACCATCGCCTTGAGATGCGGTGGCTGTTGCAGGGCCGCCAGCCACTGGATCACGCCCGGATACGAACTGCCGATAGTGCCGACATTGCCATCCGACCAGGGCTGCTCCGCGCACCACTCGATAGCATCATAGCCATCCTGGCCTTCGTTGAAATAGGGAACGAACGCGCCCTCCGAATCACCGCGCCCGCGCACATCCATCGCCACAAAAATATAGCCACGTTCCGCGAAATAATTGGCAACC
>Ga0207416_1005122_pt1 | contig 10672 bp, 19 predicted proteins | sample PaiPotPPM11metaG_FD_184107 | JGI IMG/M metagenome (GOLD analysis project Ga0207416, IMG submission 184107) | Iron sulfur acid spring bacterial and archeal communities from Banff, Canada, to study Microbial Dark Matter (Phase II) - Paint Pots PPM... ...
GAACTGATCCAGCCGGTGGCCATGGAAGAAGGCGTCAAATTCGCCATCCGCGAGGGTGGCCGCACCGTGGGCGCCGGCATCTGCACCCGCGTCGAAAAATAACATCGTGGACTGGAGGGACGCGAGCAATTGCGTCCCTATAAGGAGAAAGACATGGCTACAGGAGCAAAACAGCGGATTCGCATTCGCTTGAAAGCATACGATCACCGCATTCTCGACCAGTCGGCGATGCAGATTGTAGACACGGCGCAGCAGACCGGGGCGCGCGTCTCAGGCCCCGTGCCACTGCCCACCGAGATCGATAAATATACGGTGATGCGCTCACCATTCATTGACAAGGATGCGCGCGATCAATTTGAGATGCGCACGCACAAGCGCCTGATTGATATTATTGAGCCGACCAACAAAACGGTTGAGGCGTTGACACGATTGAACCTGCCCGCAGGCGTGGATATCGAGATCAAGCTGTAAGGATACGTGTGTAGGGACGCGATTGATCGCGTCCGGCAGCTTGCACACATTGATCAATGTAATCCTACAGCAGAGAAGAGAGGAAAGGATATGCTCAGTGGATTGTTGGGCAGGAAGGTCGGCATGACTCAGGTATTTGGGCCGAATGGAATAGCAATTCCGGTAACAGTAATAGAAGCAGGCCCGTGCTTTGTGACACAGATCAAGACCGCTGCCCATGATGGGTATGAAGCTGTCCAGATTGGCTTTGAGGAGAAACTGGTAAGGAAGGCCACTCGTCCCGAACTGGGACACCTGGGCCACAGCCTGCCATTGTTGAAGGGCCAGCGCAAACGCTTGCAGGCACACCAGCAAGAGCAGCGTGGCAAGAAGACTGGCGAGGAAGCAGGCGGAGAAGAAACGGCTCCAGCCGCGACCAAAGATAAGCAAATTGAGAAGTTGCTCAAGGTGTCGCAAAACCGCCAGCGCCGTCCGGGACCCGAACTGGGACCGTTCAGGGTGCTGCGCGAGGTAGACCTGCGCGAAGGCGCGAGCCTGGAGCAAGTAGAACTGGGCGCGAAGTTTGATGCCAGTCTATTCAGTCCTGGTGAGTCGGTTGATATCGTTGGGACTTCCAAAGGCAAAGGTTTCCAGGGCGGTGTCAAGCGACACGGCTTCGCCGGTGGCCCAAAGACGCATGGACAGTCGGACCGCACGCGCGCGCCCGGCTCGATCGGTTCCGGCACGACGCCCGGACGTGTGCTGAAAGGCACGCGCATGGCCGGTCACATGGGAAATGCCCGTGTGACGATGAAGAAACTGCAAGTGGTTCAAGCTGATCCTGAGCGTAACTTGCTGCTCGTCAAGGGTTCCGTCCCTGGCGCGAATGGCGGGTTGCTCATGATTAAGAAGCATGTGATGAGGTAAACCGAAATGCCCTCGACTACAGTGTATAACATGGCTGGTGAAGCCGTAGAACAGCTCGAACTGAGCGAGCAGGTGTTCGGAGTTATCCCCAATGTGGCGGTACTCCACCAGGTTGTGACTGCGCAACTGGTGAATCGCCGCCAAGGCAATGCTTCGACGAAAACTCGCAGTGAAGTATCGGGCGGGGGTAAAAAACCCTATAAGCAAAAAGGTACAGGCCGCGCTCGCCAGGGCAGCACACGCTCCCCGCAGTTCCGGCATGGTGGCGTGGTATTTGGCCCCAGGCCGCGTAACTATCACCATGACGTACCTAAGAAGATGCGCCGCCTGGCGATCAGGTCGGCTCTCTCCGACAAAGTCGCGAACGAGCAGTTGATCGTTGTCAACCAGTTGAACCTGGAGACTCCGCGCACGAAGGACATGATCGCCTTGCTTGGCCGCCTGCCGGTGGAAGGCAAGAAGGTCTTGATGATGTTGCCGCAGCGCGACGAGAATATTGTGCGCTCCACGCGCAACATTCCCAACGCCAAAGTGCAGCATGTTTCTTCGATTAACGTCATCGAACTGCTCAAGCATGACTTCGTCATTATGCCGAGGCAGACGGTACGCTGGATCGAACTGGTCTTCGGCGAGGGATTGAGCGCGGACGAGGCAACGCAGCAGATCGCAGATCAATCTGAGGAAGAAGGAACCGTAGAGGTTGTCGAGACCGAAGATCAATCTGAGGAAGAAGGAACCGCAGAGGTTGTCGAGACCGAAGATACAGAAGCCGGAGAAGTTCCAGAGACTGAAGAGTCAACTGACGGCGAGGAGGAATAGGCTGTGGAGATCACAGAAGTACTGCGCAACGGTATCATTACCGAAAAAACGGTGCGCTTGCAGGAAAAGTACAACCAGTACACCTTCAAGGTAGCGTTGAACGCAAACAAGATTGAGATTCGCCGCGCGGTTGAGGCCATGTTCAAAGTGCATGTCGTCTCAGTCAATACCATGCGGATGCCCGGCAAGGAACGCATGATCCGGCGAAGAGGTTCCGCTCCCCGGCCCGTAGCGGCTCGCGAGTGGAAGAAAGCGGTTGTCACCCTGGCTCAGGGCGATTCAATCGATACATTAAAGGCTTAAAGGAGTGTTGAGAGATGCCAATTAGACAGTACCGACCAACATCTCCTGGGCGTCGCGGCATGTCGGTTTCGACATTCGAGGAGATAACCAAAACCAAACCAGAGAAATCTCTGGTGGTTAAATTGAAGAAACACGCAGGACGCAATAACCAGGGTAAAATCACTGTGCGTCATCGCGGAGGCGGCGCGAAACGCGCCTATCGCTTGATTGATTTTAAGCGTAACAAGTTGGGCGTACCCGCGAAGGTGGCCGCCATTGAATACGATCCGAACCGTTCGGCGCGTATCGCTCTGCTGCATTACCTGGATGGCGAGAAACGCTATATTATCGCCCCGCTGGGTTTGAAGGTGGGCGATAAGGTGGTAGCAGGGCCGGATGCTGACATCAAGCCAGGCAATGCGCTGCCCCTCAAAAGCATCCCGACCGGTACCACCATTCACAATGTCGAGTTGACCAGAGGGCGCGGCGGTCAGTTGGTGCGCGGCGCGGGCGTGGGCGCGCAGTTGATGGCGAAAGAAGGCGATTATGCCCAGTTGCGCCTGCCATCAGGTGAGCAGCGCCGGGTGCATATCCTGTGCATGGCTACCATCGGACAGGTGGGCAATGTCGATCACGAGAATCGCAGCCTCGGCAAAGCCGGGCGATCACGTCATATGGGCCGCCGCCCTACGGTGCGTGGCTCCGTGATGAACCCGCGCGATCATCCTCATGGTGGGGGTGAAGGGCGCGCTCCCATCGGCGGTCAGCCACAGACACCCTGGGGCAAGCCCGCGATGGGGTATAAAACGCGCAATAATAAGCGCACCGACAAATATATTGTGCGCGGTCGCAACGCTGGCAGGAGGAAGTAGCACATGTCACGCTCAAGAAAGAAGGGGCCGTACATTCACGAATCGCTTCGTAAGAAGGTGCTGGCTATCATCAAAAGTGGCGATCGCCGCGTCATCAAGACCTGGTCGCGCGCTTCCACGATCTTCCCCCAGATGGTGGGGATGACGATTGGCGTCCATAATGGCAAAACCCATGTGCCTATCTATATTACGGAAAATATGGTGGGTCATAAGTTGGGCGAGTTTGCCCCCACGCGGCACTTCCGGGGCCACGCGGGCGGCAAGAGTGAGAGGACCACGTCGGTCCGCTGAGGTGAAAGATGCAAGTTCGGGCTATTGCTAAAGACATCGGTATTCCGCCGCGCAAGATGCGTCTGGTAACTAATGCGGTGAAAGGGCTGCGCGTCAACGAGGCCCTGGCGTATCTTCAATTTATGCCCAACGCGGGCGCGAAGCCGGTCAGTACAGTTGTCGCGTCAGCCGCGGCGAACGCGGAAAACAATTATAATCTGGACCCCGATGATCTGTATATTCTCAATATTGTGACGGACGACTCGTTTCGGGTCAAGCGTATCAAAGCGCGTCCGCATGGCCGGGCGGGGCGTATCCTGCGCCGCTTCTGCCATGTTACCGTGATTGTCTCAAACGACCCGGCTGACGCCGGCAACAGGAGACGCTAAGAAGGAGGACACTTTTGGGACACAAAGTGCATCCCATAGGTTTCAGGCTCGGCGTCGTTAAAGGCTGGCAGTCTCGCTGGTACGCCGAACGTGATTACAAGGATCTGCTGGCGGAAGATTTCAAATTGCGCAAGACGATCCAGAAAGAACTGTCGAACGCCTCGATCTCTAAAATCGAGATTGAGCGTGCCGCCGCCAACCAGGTGACGATCATCATCCATACCGCGAAACCGGGCATTGTGATCGGCAAGAGCGGCGAAAAAGTGGACAGGTTGCGCGCCTCTCTTGAAAAGGAAACTCGCAAGCGCGTGCGACTGAACATTATCGAGATTCGCCAGCCGGAACTGGACGCCTACCTGGTTGGACGCAGTATCGCGGAACAACTGGAGAAGCGTGTCTCGTTCCGCCGTGCCATGAAGCAGGCGGTGCAGCGCACCATGCGCGCCAACGCCAAGGGCATTCGCGTGGTGTGCGGCGGCAGGCTGGGCGGCGCGGAAATCGCTCGCACAGAAAAAGAGATCGAGGGGAAAATCCCCCTGCATACCCTGCGCGCCGATATTGATTATGGGCTGGCAGAGGCGCACACCACTTTTGGTGTGATCGGTATTAAAGTCTGGATTTATAAGGGCGACGTGCTTCCCAGCAAACGCCGCGAAGCGACGGACACCGCGACAGAAGCGCCTTCTTCTTTCACCACGCACGAGCGTCCTGATGGCGGCGACCGCCGCTCTGATCGTCGTCCACAGCGTGGCGGCTCGCGCAGCGACCGTCCCCAGGGCGGCGACCGCGGGCCGCGCAGTGACCGCCCGCAGGGTGGAGATCGAGGCCCGCGTACAGATCGTCCGCAGGGCGAGCGTAGTCCGCGTGGCGACCGGCCACAGGGCGAGCGCGCCCCACGCGCGGATCGTCCGCAGGGTGATCGACCGCCACGACCACAGGGTGAGCGTACCGCGCGACCGCAAGGTGATCGTCCAGCGCGGCCGCAAGGCGACCGACCTGCTCGCCCACAGGGTGAGCGTGCCGCGCGACCGCCACGCGCCGAGAAGTCTGACCAGGTAGCTGAGACCCCACAGGTTCCTGTAACTGAGCCGGAAACCTCGGCCCCACCTCCACAGACACCGCCAGAAGAAGCCCAGGTCTCACAGACGCCTGAGACGGGCGCGAGCGAGAGCGAATAGAGGAGAATCGAAGCCATGTTACTGGCACCGTCACGATATAAGTACCGCAAACAGCATCGCGGTCGTATGAGAGGAAATGCCCAGCGTGGTAACACGCTCGCCTTCGGCGAGTTCGGGTTACAGTCATTGGAGCCATGCTGGTTAGAAGCTCGCCAGATTGAAGCCGCCCGTATCGCGCTCACCCGCTTCATGAAGCGTGGTGGCAAAGTGTGGATACGCGTCTTCCCGGATAAGCCGATCACCGCCAAACCTGCCGAAACCCGTATGGGTAGCGGTAAAGGCGCGGTCGATCACTATGTCTCGGTCGTCAAACCCGGGCGTATTATCTTCGAGATTGGCGGCGTAAGCGAAGAAGTCGCGAAAGAAGCAGTGCGCCTGGCAAGTCACAAGCTGCCGGTGAAGACGCGCTTCTTGACACGAGGGGAGGCCGAAAGTGCCGAAGGCTAAAGAGCGTCGCAAACAGATTAGTGAATTTAATGCTGGCGAGGCGCAGCGTGAGTTGAAAGATTTGCGTATGAAGTTGTTCAACCTGCGCCTGCAACAGCAGCGCGGTGAGGTCAAGAACAACCGCATCTTTACGCAGACGCGCAAAGACATTGCTCGTGTCCTGCACCGGTTGACACAATTGGAGGCTGAGGTATGACAGAGCAAGCAGCGCAGACTGCGAAACCAGCAGTACGCCACCAGCAGAAGGAAGGCGTCGTTATCAGCAATAAGATGAATAAAACCATCGTCGTTGCTGTCGTATCGTTGAAACGACATCGTATCTACAAGCGCACGTATAAGCAGACCAAGCACTTCTACGCGCACGATGAAGAGAATAGCTGTCAGATCGGCGACCAGGTGCGCATCGAAGAGACGCGCCCATTGAGCAAGTTGAAACGCTGGCGACTGATTGAAATCGTGAAGCGAGGCAGCGGCGTCGTCCCGGTGAATGAATTGTTGGCCGGGGTTGATCCAGACCTGACTTCCACTGATTCCGATTCCGATGAGAACGCCGGGGACGCGGAAGCATAGGGAGGAACGACCGTGATTCAACCACAGACACGCTTAAAAGTCGCCGATAACACCGGCGCCAAAGAGCTTATGTGCATCCGCGTTATGAGCGGTTCTGCCAAGCGTTATGCGCAAGTCGGGGATATCATCAAAGCCTCGGTCAAGCAGGCGGCTCCCAACGGGCAGGTAAAAAAGGGGGAAGTGGTCAACGCCGTGGTTGTGCGTGTGGCGAAGGAATATGCGCGCGCCGATGGCTCGCATATCCGCTTTGACGAGAACGCCGCCGTCATTATCGCGGCAGGCAATAACCCGCGTGGCACCCGCATCTTTGGCCCGGTGGCCCGCGAATTGCGCGAACGAAACTTTATGAAGATCATCTCGCTCGCGCCCGAAGTGTTGTAGGGCCGACATATTGTTGGTGGTTCTGCGTTGAAGTTTGTCGTCTCGCAAGTACGACAAAGACAAACGTAAGAGGGAAAGTATGGCAATCAAAGAAAAAGAGAAAAAGCCTCTCCATCTTGCCAAGATGAATATCAAGAAGGGTGACACCGTTCTGGTAACGACCGGCAAGGATAAAGGGAAACGAGGCGTGGTTTCGCGGGCGTTGCCGCAGGTCAACAAGATCATTGTTGAAGGCCTCAACATAGCGAAAAAGCATATCAAGCCCCAGGGGCAGACTCGTCAGGGAGGCATCATCGAGAAGGCGATGCCGCTGCAGGTGTCGAACGCTATGCTGATTTGCACCGAGTGTGGCGAACCGACACGCGTTGGGCATGAGCGCAGACCAGTAGGCGCGGATCAGAAAGTACGCGTCGTGCGCGTCTGCAAGAAGTGCCACAAGGTCATTGAGGATCGGACGAGGAAGGAGTAGTTAAATAATGGCATCGAGACTGAAAACCAGGTACAGGGAAGAGATCGTGCCAGCCCTGCAAAAGGAGTTTAATTACACCAATCCGATGCAGGTGCCGGGTGTCCACAAAGTTGTTGTCAATATCGGCATGGGCGAGGCCATCCAGAACGCCAAAGCGATGGATGCCGCCGTTTCAGACCTGGCGACCATCACCGGTCAGCGCCCGGTCATTACACGCGCCAAACGTTCCGTCGCCACCTTCAAGCTGCGCGAGGGAATGCAGATTGGCTGCATGGTCACATTGCGCGGCGAGCGCATGTACCAGTTTCTCGATAAACTGATGAACGTCGCTCTGCCGCGCTTGCGCGACTTCCAGGGCGTTTCGACTGACGCATTCGATGGCCGGGGTAACTATACCCTGGGCTTGAAAGAGCAACTGGTCTTTCCAGAAATCGACTATGACAAGGTCGATAAAGTTCGCGGTATGGAAGTAAGTATTGTGACGACGGCTCGCACCGACGAAGAGGGGCGACGGCTGCTCAAGTTAATGGGCATGCCCTTTAAGAAATAACGCTGGAGAGTGCAATGGCAAAAATCTCAATGATCGTGAAGTCGCAGCGCAAGCCCAAATACAAGGTGCAGCAACATAATCGCTGCCAGGTGTGTGGGCGACCGCGCGCGTATATGCGCAAATTCGGCCTCTGCCGTATCTGCTTCCGCGAAAGAGCTTTGCGCGGTGAGCTACCTGGCGTAACGAAGTCGAGCTGGTAATCGGAGGATGATGTTTTATGAACATGACTGATCCCGTCGCGGATATGCTTACTCGTATTCGCAATGCGGTTGCAGCGCGGCATGCTCGCGTTTCTATGCCGGCCTCAAAAATGAAGCTGGCGATCGCCCGCGTCCTGAAGGAAGAGGGCTATATTAAAGATATAGAGATTCTCAAGGACAGCACGCAGGGAACCATACGCCTGACGCTGCGCTATGTTGAAAAGCAGCCGGTGCTGACGCAATTGAAGCGTGTCAGCAAGCCTGGCTTGCGTGTCTATACCAAACGGGCAACTATCCCCCGCGTGCGTGGCGGGCAGGGTATCGCCATACTTTCAACGCCACAGGGTCTCATGACGGGCCATCGCGCCTACATGCAGGGACTGGGCGGCGAAGTCGTTTGCTATGTCTGGTAGGCAGGAGGAATAACATGTCTCGTATTGGACGCGCTCCAATCTCTGTGCCGCCAAAGGTGCAGGTGACCTGGACCGATTCGAATTATGTGACGGTCAAAGGTCCCAAAGGGGAATTGTCATATCAGGTTGATCCTGCCTTGACCTTAACACTGGAAAATGGGACGCTGACCGTGACGCGCCCATCGGAAAGCAAACAACATAAAGCCATACATGGCCTCTATCGCACCCTCGTCAACAACATGGTAGAGGGGGTAACGAAGGGCTATACTAAACAACTTGAAATCCATGGCGTCGGCTATCGCGCCGCGAAAGTGGGAGAGAACCTGGTCATCCAGGTAGGCTATTCTCATCCAGTCGAGGTGCAACCACCGGATGGCATTTCTTTCACAGTTGATGGCGTAGACCCGGCCACCAAGGCGACAAAGTTGAGCGTCAGTGGGATAGATAAGCAACTGGTCGGTGAGGTTGCCGCGCAAATCCGGCGCGTGCGCAAGCCCGAACCCTACAAGGGCAAGGGTATTCGCTACGCGGGTGAGGCGATCCGCCGCAAGGCCGGCAAAGCTGGAAAAGTCGGTGGTAAGAAGAAATGATTAAAAGATTTAACGCAAATAAAGCGCGTCTCAAACGGCATCTCCGTATGAGAAATCGCCTGGAAGGCACTGCCAATCGTCCGCGCTTGAGCGTCTTCCGCAGCGATCTACATATCTACGCCCAGGTCATCGACGATACGACGGGCAAGACGCTGGTAGCCGCCTCATCGCTGGATGAGAGCTTGCGCGACTTCAAGCCGGTCGAAAAGGGAGCGCCCGCCGCGCAGGCGAAAGAGGCGCAGGTAGAAGAGGCTGCGGGGGTCGAAGTAGCCGCCTCGGCTGCTCCCGCGAAAGGCAGGGGCGCGAAGGTGGAGAAGGCTCCGGCCAAAGGCGCTCAGCCCCAAAAAGGGCAGCAGGGCAAAGGCGGCAAACCCGGTACGCAGAGCAAGACCGTGCTGCCCACCGCGCAGAAGGGCGAGAAGAAGACCCCGGTAGAGGCGCTCGCGCCCATCGCGAACAACCACAAAGTGGCGTTAGCGCGCGAGGTCGGCAAGCTGGTTGCGCAGCGCGCGAAAGAAAAGGGTGTCAGTCGGGTCGTCTTTGATCGTGGTGGCTACGCCTATCATGGGCGCGTGGCTGCGCTTGCAGAAGGCGCTCGTGAAGTCGGCCTGGAATTTTAGGCCACGAGGAGAAAAGATGCCAAGAATAGATGCGTCAAAACTGAATCTTGAAGAGACCGTCGTGCAGGTGCGCCGCGTTTCTAAAGTCGTCAAAGGTGGTCGCCGTTTTAGCATTCGCGCGCTCGTGGTCGTCGGAGATCGCGGTGGTCATGTCGGCTTTGGCCTCGGCAAGGCCACCGAGTATACCGAAGCGATTCGCAAGGGTGTCGAAGATGCGAAAAAGCATCTGATCGAGGTTCCTCTGGTAGGAACTACTATTCCTTTTATGGTGAAGTATCGCTTCGGCGCCTCAGAAGTGCTGCTCAAACCGGCGGCTCCCGGTACTGGCGTTATCGCTGGTGGGGCCGTGCGCGCCGTAGTCGAGGCCGTCGGTATCCGCGACATCCTCACCAAGTCGCTGGGAAGCACCAACCCGGCCAATACGCTGCAAGCGTGCGTAGGTGGGCTGCAGGAACTGCGTTCCGCCGAAACCGAAGCCATGTTGCGTGGCAAGGTCGTTAGCGAGATTGTTGGCAAGAAACAGGCCGAGCGCCTGGCTCTCGCCGCCGCCAGCGCTGCTGAACTGGCAGCACAGGCCCGCTCCACTCGCGAAGAGGAAGCGCGTGAGAACCGCCCCAGTTCCGGGCGCGGTAGAGGCGGGCGCGATGGTGGAGATCGCGGTGGAGATCGGCGCGGCGGTGGCGGCGGTGGAGACAGGCGCGGAGGCGGAGGCGGCGGAGATCGACGCGGCGGTGGCGGTCGTAGACCATAAGCAGGCAGCCAGGGCGAGGACAAGCCTCGCCCCTACCCTGTACGTAGGCCCCTTGTACGGTATCATTTCACCGTATAGGGTAGGGGCGAGGCTTGTCCTCGCCCTGGTAACTAAGGAGAATATCATGGCTAAATTGCGTATAAAATATGTGAGGAGCGCGATTGGGCGTCCCCAGGATCAGAAGGATACCATTCGTGCCCTGGGACTGCGCAAGTTGCAGCATACGGTGGAACACGAAGATAATCCTGCTGTGCGCGGCATGATTCGAAAAGTGAGTCACCTGGTACAGGTAGAGGAAGTAATACATGAAACTGTCTGATTTGCGACCAGCTCCTGGTTCGCACCAAGCCGAAAAGCGAGTTGGTCGCGGTCACGGCTCCGGTCGGGGTAAAACCGCCGGGCGCGGTACCAAAGGCCAGAAGGCTCGCACTGGTGGAAAGATTCATCGCGCCTTTAATGGCGGCCAGACTCGCCTGTCCAAGCGCCTACCATTC
>Ga0207416_1005123_pt1 | contig 10667 bp, 9 predicted proteins | sample PaiPotPPM11metaG_FD_184107 | JGI IMG/M metagenome (GOLD analysis project Ga0207416, IMG submission 184107) | Iron sulfur acid spring bacterial and archeal communities from Banff, Canada, to study Microbial Dark Matter (Phase II) - Paint Pots PPM... ...
ACCAGCCTTGTTTCCAATTATCTTCTGTATAACTCCAAACGTTCCACTACCAAATGTAGTAAACCATATGTTTCCTGATCTTTGGTCAACCTTCATTTGCATAGGCGCTGCGCTTATGGAATGAATAACCTGAAATTTCTCAGTACTAGGGTCAAAGCGCCAAAGTGGATCTGAGCCCCCTTCGGGGAACCATATTGAACCATCAGTACCTTCTACGATTGACCATACCATCTGGAATCCCTGTTTGGACTGGGGGTTTGTCTTGTTAGCCTTTTCTTCGGGAGTGATGATGGGATATGATGATCTTATCTTACCTTGTTTTGGATCAAAACCAATCAGGGTATGAGACATTGTCCCAACTGTCCAAACTATTCCATTTCTAGCTACGAGGATGGCATTGGGCCAAGTACCATTAGGCATGGTGTATTCTTTTACGTAAGGTGTATCAATATGGGTGGAATTATTGAGAAAGACTTGATGTATGGTTGTATTAGGTTTTTCATTCTTACCTGTTGGGAAACCTAGTCGCGATGAAATAGAAAATACCACTCCCACTACTACGATTATTCCAATTATTACAGATATAGTTATAACGAGTCTCACAGAAGGCATTTCGTCTATTCACTCATCTCTATCTTCCAGAAATCATCATATTATTTGACCCTATTCTGTGAGAAAGTACCACATGCTGTACCAATTATACCAGATATTTTAACTAGGTAGCTTACAAATGTAAATCAAAACTTGCGTTGGTGGAATAACAATTTGATAGACTTTCACTTTTGCAATTGAAATTGCATCATTATATTCACTCACTCATAACGATTAATACAAGGTATATTGTTTATTGACATGAAACCTTGTTTGGATACTAAACTTGACAACACAGACATTGCAATTATGAAGTCATTAATACAGGATGGTAGAAAGTCGTTTAGACAGATAGCAAGAGAGATTAAAGTAAGTACACCTACCGTAGAATCAAGATTTAGTAGGATGAAGGGGTTGGGGATTATCAAAAATATACAGCCTATTTTCGACATAGAAAAAATAGATAATCAAATGGCTGCTCTTATTTTTATTAAGACAAATCCGTCGCAATCAATTGACATTGCAAACAAGCTATCTTCAATTCCACAGGTAAGAGGTGTTTACAAAATGACTGGTGAGTATAATATTATACTCAAAGTAATAATGGCACAGCATCCAGAATACTTGGAGGAATTTATAAGAACTAAGATTGCAAATATAGAAGGTATAAAATCCGTTTCCTATCAGATGATAACAAAAACAATCAAAGACGATCAAAGCCTTCCTGTAATAAAAGAAGGCGTTTTCCTGAAAATAAAGTGTGATTATTGCGATAATGATATGTTTAGGGGTGCAAAATTACTGAGAGTAGGCCAGTATGAAAGATACTTCTGCTGCAATTCTTGTTTAACTCTATATAAACAAAAATACAGGAGTAAAATTGAAGCAATGTCTAGGTGATAATTTGTTTAATACGGATTTATGTTGTTAGCCTGAACCACTAACATACGCCGAATACAAAAATTTAACACTATCACTACTTTCCTACCTGCAGATTAATCTGCTCTCCGTCTCTTAAAATTAGGTCTTTATAGCCAGAGACTGACTTACCGTCTGCTGTAGCCTTTACTGTTTTGCCATTAGTATCAAGTCCACCCCATATATTTAGAAATTCACCCAATGTATAATTTCTATTTGCGTTGGATTCTACATGAATAGTACCACTAGCATCATGTGTGTGCAACGGTGCCATTCCTTGCATTCCGTATTGATCTAAAGAATGATCCTTCCATAACGATTGGTCTATACCTATTTGTGATGGAACTGTAAGGGGTTGTCCGTCCAATGCAACGCTAAGCTGTGGATGTATATGCAATACCATTGTTTTTGAAGGCGCTTGAGCTGAATAGACATAAGCTGATACTGCAACTAATGCAACTACAGCGGCCACAATAGGAATTGCTAGCATCATATTTCGTCTTCTTTTACGCCTACTCATTCCAATGTAACTGTCATCTCTCCTCAAGTTTTCATTGCTGCCTCCTCTCTTGTTACCCATATCCTGCTTATTCAGAGTCATTTAGAAACAGCTTGTATTAATTATTAGTAGCTTACAATTGTAAGGTATTATCTTTAAATTCGTCTCCATCTCTTATATCTAAGGGAAGGAGCATCTCAATTACAAATGGTAATAGATCCCGTATGCAAAATGGAGATAGATGAAAAAGCTTCTCAATTTAAGTCTAAAGCGGAAGGGAAAGATGTTTATTTTTGCTGTCCACATTGTAAAGCAATATTTGATAAACAACCATCAAAGTATAAGGTAGTCTAGATAAGAGAAAGCGTTGATTTTGTGTCAATGACGGTGGTTGCTATACCAAAAGAATGTCCCTATTTTTCTTGCTGCCGGTGCTGTTGTGTAGCCTTTCTTGATCTTTCTATTCTTCTATACACTATATACGCAATTAAACCAATTGCTACTAGTAATGGAAAAATCCGTAATATGCCTCCTAACGATGTATAATCAAAAAATCCATTGACTGGTACTTGATAGTTGCTGTTAATATTATTAGGGTAAGTCTGTTGTGGCTGCTGTTGATACGTTGGTGTGGCTGGTACATCCAGCATAACCTGAACAGGATAGAGCAAAGATACAAGTGAATTATTATCTTTATTTTCGAGAGCAGTTGCCCTCACCATAATAGTATATTGACCTGTCCTTATTATACGGCTATTGTTCTCATCATTTTCTACCTGAAGCGCGATCTGCGAATTGGCTGTTGAATTTTTCTCCATGTCAATTCTTTGAGGCTGTGCTGTATAATTTATCCCAGCAATTCCAGATTCCCTCATTCCTACAAGTGATAATCCAACTTCATTAAGCAATAAAGATCGAAACGTAGAAGGAGAACTAGCCCCAAGAGTAGTTTTGTTATTATTGTCTGTCTTTAGTACGACATCTAGTATCTTAGGTTCGTTTCTCTTAAGGACTAACAGCGTATTAGGGTTGTTATTAGTATTATTGTTGATATTATAGTATCCTGGTACTTGTATAGTGAGTGGAACTGGAATCGTCGTATCAAGGTACGCTATTTTGTTTGATGCCCACTCTGTAAACCATACCTTTTTTCCATCTCCAGATATTGCAGTAAAGAGTGCGGTAGAAAGTGGTCCGGTAGGAATATCGTATTCAGTCATTTGCCCTGAATCAACATTAATTTTGGCTATCCTATTTCCACCATGTTCTGGAAAGTAAATGGCTTTCCCTAACTTATCTGCGACTATTTGACCTGGTAGAGTTGTTGGATATATCTGGGAAGGAGATGTCCAATATGACAAATAGGATTGTAATAAGAGATTGGGCCCAGCATCTGATGAGATTACTCTACTTGATCCATGATCTGATACATACATTCTCTGTTGTGTGCCTCCTTTATAATCTACGACAGCAATACCAAACGGAGAGAATGTTTCTGATTTTGCAAGTGTAAATGGGGACATACCCATTGTGCTGCTATTAGGAACAAGATTCCAAGGCTCAACGCGCAATACAGTACTTGAATATGAGAGGGTCACCCAGAGCACGCCTTTGCTGTCAAAAACAAGGAACGTAGGTCCATTGTCTTGATTATTCAGAATTCCATTATTATTACTGCTGCTAGCACTTCCAATAACTGGATATTCTATAATTTTGTTTGATTGAACATCAAGGTTTGCTATCCTATTTCCAGTAATTTCTGCAAACCATACACTTTTGCCATCGGGAGATAGGACAATTCCCATAGGTCCAGCTTTAGGTGTTGGTATACTGACAAGTTGGAAGTCCCCACTTTTGACGTCTAATTTGCCAATTGAGTTGGTTCTGGCATCAGTAAACCAAACCACATTATTGACGTTATCAAAGACCAGTTGACCTCCTGCCAGATTTATTATGGCATTATCTACTATTGTTTTTCCGGGTACATTATATTGTGTGAACTTCATGGTTGTCGGTTCTAGCCTTAGTATTGTACTGCTATTGAATGTCGAATGATACAACCAAGCATTTCCAAGTGTATCACTCGTAATCCCTTTTAATCCGCGCTCTGTTAAAGGAATTTTAAATTCTTTTATAAAATTACTTTGTTTTTCATATGTTACCATATCTTTCAGAGTGATTGGTTGCGCGTTCACCACTCTTGAATAGAATAAGAATGAGGATGAGAGTGAAAAAGATGTAACAAGCAAAAATAAAATGGACAGTAAGGGAAAATTCGAGCAAGTGAAGGAATTGCTGGCTTGCATTTTTAGTTAATAACTTCTATACTAGAGTAGCTACACTCAGGGTTCGTTCTTGTCTTAATGAAAGCCATGGTTGATTGGTTCGTGTACAAGCCAAGTCACATTTAATGCAGGTGTGACTGTTTTTCTGTGTTATTTTGCAACATCTAAATTAATCTGTTCTCCATCTCTCAAAATTATGTTCTTGTAATCTGACACTGGCGCACCATCCAAGGTAGCTTTTACTGTTTTACCATTGGTATCAAGTCCACCCCATATATTGAGAAACTCACCAAGTGTGTAATTTCTAATTATGTTTGATTCTATATGAATAGTACCAGTAGCGTCATGGGTATGCAATGGGGCCATTCCTGACATGCCATTAGACATTGCTTGCATTCCATAGTGGTCTAGAGAGTGGTCTTTCCACAATGACGGATCTATCCCTATTTGTGATGGAACGGTAACAGGTTTACCATCAATTATAAGGTTAAGGTGTGGATGAAAATGCATAATGATTGCCTTATTCCCACCTCCCATCTGAGCTCCACTCATTGTAGTTGGTGTCAAAGATAGACCAATACCTAGGGCGATAGTTACTGCAACAGCCACTATAACAAATATTATTTTGGTATTCTTATTTGCCGGCGTGATAGCATCATTACAATTATTATTTTCTTTCGTATCCAATCTAACCTCTCTATCGGATATCCCATTCCCATATTAATTATTAGTAGCTTACAATTGTAAGATATTATACGCTTAGATTTGGTATCTGACTGTAAAATGGACAGTTCAAATAACGCTGCTCAAATCAATGAACCCTCCTCATAATATTCATTTATCCCATGGAACATGCACAAAAGGTGGCCAAGTAACAAGAACATCAAGACTCCGGTGATAAATGACTCGACTAGACTGTTTAGAAGACTAACTCTATCAAGGGAATACTTGAACTCAATCTATTTAGATATCGAATCTGTTCAATCCTATATCTATGAATTCTTTTCTTCCTTCTGGAGTTCCACCGCATTCGCCGATTCTTTGGCCTGCCTTATTGAATTTCGAATAAACGATTCAACACTTGTTGACTGCCGCTGCTTGTTCTTGCGATGCTGTGTGTCGATGTTGATCTTCTGATTTAGATTTAAAGACCCAACCACACCACGCTGCTAAGATTGTTTGGCGGCTGCCACTGCTGTCCTAGTTGTCCTTGCTGTCCTTATGCCCTTTGATATGCCAAGTCCAAGTATACCTAGCCCCAATATGATTACGAGGATGGGTCCCCACGGGATGGCTTCCGAATGCCCAGTAGCTATGTGCTGATGTATCATGAAGTTAGTCAGCGGATGTATCATGAAGACGACACCACTTGCAACTAGCAGTCCTGCCCCAAGAAATGACCTCTCCTTCCATGATATAACGAATGCTCCTGTCGACAACGCAATGACGCTTATTGCAAACATAGCCACAAACGATTCGAGTGTTAGCCCTGACTGCGCCACGAGTGCGGCGAACCATGACTGCATCAATAGCACGCTGCCTGCAAAAAAAAGCAGGGCCACTACTAGTGTTGCTGCGGCCAGCCCTACTGACGAGCGTCTTTGTAGTTTCATATGGATATTCACTTGTTTAGTCATTATATTAATTATTAAGATAGTAATAAACTAATATATTTATATATTTCTGTCTTGATTGTTAACCATGAAGAGGGAAGAAATCATTGAAGCTATCAGCCAAAAGTTTAGAGAAATGTCAACTGAAACAATAATGTTCCACCAAGCTGTAGCAGATGTACTTGGCTTGCATATTACTGACCATAAATCCTATGACCTTATCTCTCGTTTTGGAGCTATGCCAGCTGGCAGGCTTGGTGAACTGACTGGCTTGACCACTGGGGCAGTAACAGGAATTATTGACCGCTTAGAAGAAGCTGGCTATGTAAGAAGGACAGATGATCCAAAGGATAGGCGTCGAACCATTGTCGAACCTATCCGAAGCAAGAAATTGGAAAGGAAAATGGAAGCGATCTTTATCCCTCTTCATGAAAGAATGCACAAGATTCTGTCTTCCTACTCCGACAGTGAATTGGCTTTCCTGCTTGACGCAACGACAGAACACGTAGATCAGACACGTGAAGAATCAAAAAAATTGCGGAGTCTAAAGAGACATTCCTCTATGAAGTGATGGAAAGATAAGCAGATGCTTCTTCAACGCACTTAAGAAATCAGTCTAATTGGATTTGCAGGATAGGAGAAGGAACGCACCTTAGTTCTTATATTATATCCCTTTGCACTGAGCGATGAGTACCATTCTTGATATTATTTTACCTATTACTCCTTTTCCTACTTGACGGAGACCATCTTTTGAGAGTAAGCGAACTCATTGTGACGGACACTGAGCTTGCTGCCATGGCTATGCCTGCAAACGCAGGATAAAGAAGACCTGTTGCTGCTACTGGAATTAGTATCACATTGTACAGAAACGCATAGATTAAATTTTGTTTTATTTTAGAAACCGTCTTTCTTGCAATTTCAATGGCTGTGACTACATCATAAATATCGTCTCTAACTAAAACTACTTTTCCTGCTTCAATTGCTACATCAGTTCCAGATCCAATTGCTATTCCAACATCTGCAGCAGTTAGAGCTGGCGCATCATTTATTCCATCGCCAATCATTGCGACACCTTTATGCTGCCTTTGATGTTCATATCGTTGTTTTTGTTCATGTTGAATACTTGTTACAACATCAACTTTTCCTGATGGAAGGACGTTTGCGTACACTCGTTCTATTCCTACCGACCGTGCAATCTCTTTTGCTGTATTCTCATTATCTCCTGTAAGCATAATTGGTTGGATACCAAGGGACTTCAAAGCAGTAATTGCTTCTTTAGCACCAGGCTTGGGAGTATCAAGCAATCCTATAATGCCTATGACGCTGTTATTAACTGATACAAGTACTGTAGTTTTTCCTTCTCCCTGCAGTTTTTCAACTAGTTGCATCGAAGAAGAAAGGTCTATGTTTTGGTCTTGAATAAAGGCCTGGTTACCTATCTTAATTGTCACACCATTGTAAACAGCCGTAATACCACGTCCTGGTATCGCTTCAAACTCTTCTACATTGATATCATTTATCTGTTGTATCCCATTACTCTGTGTATAATTAACAATCGCTTTTGCAAGCGGATGTTCGGAGCCTTTCTCTGCAATTGCAGCTAGAGTAACTAATGCTGTATTATTTTGTTCATAAGTAGCATCATTATTCTTGATGAGAGCATTTCGCTGCTGCACATTGCTACCTCCAGTTATAGAAGGAATAACAGCGGACAGAGACGCAATAGTTGCTCTTTCATTGAGCTGTATAACATCTGTAACTCGTGGTTTTCCTTCAGTTAATGTACCAGTCTTGTCAAATATTGCGACTGAAATTTTATTCAACATCTCCATGGCATCTCCACTTTTGAACAGCACACCATTAGAGGCTCCTTTGCCCATTCCAACCATAATTGCAGTGGGCGTAGCTAGCCCCAGAGCGCATGGACATGCTACTACTAATATTGCAACAGCGGGAATGATAGCCATTGCGGTAGCCCCTGCCGCTAGTACAAAATACCAGGTAAGAAACACGGATAAAGCTGCAATCATTACAGCATACGCAAAATATCCAGCTACTTTATCTACCAATCTTTGTATTGCAGGCTTTCTACCCATTGCTTCTTCTACAAGCTTGACTACTTGAGACAAAAATGAGTCTGAACCTACTTTTGCAGCTTTAACCAAAATCATGCCTTCTTTGTTCACTGTTCCTCCAATTACATTGTCTCCTACTTGTTTTGAAACAGGCATCGATTCACCTGTCACCATGGATTCGTCAACTGCAGAGGAGCCTAGGATTACTGTAGAATCAACTGGGATTTTCTCACCTGGTCTAACTACAGCAATATCACCTGGCTGGATAAGCTCGATTGGAATTTCAAACTCTTCACCAGTTTCCTTTTTAATTTTTGCAGTCTTTGGCTGAAGCTCTAGCATCTTCTTGATAATAGATCCAGTTTTACCTTTGGTTTTTAGCTCCATATACTTGCCAAGAAGTATGAATGTCACAACTACCGCAGCTGCATCATAGTATATGTTATGCCAAATGGGAGTAGGAAATGTATTAAATGCACTAAAAATGTATGCTGTAGTTGTCCCCAGAACCACAAGAGTATCCATATTAGCTGCTTTCATTTTTGCAATACGAAAAGCTCCAATATAGAACCTGCTACCGGTTACAAATTGAACTATAGAAGCAAATGCGAATGCCAAATAGGCTGAGATATTTGTTCCTGCACTAGGAATAAATCTAAAAACCTCTGGGTAACTAAACAAGACAACTGGAAGAGTAAATGCGATACCAACAAAGAATAGATACTTTAGCTTTCTGGCTTCAATATCTTGTGCTGATGACCCTACGGTCTCACTTAATACCTCATACCCAAGATTACCAATCTTTTTCCTAATATCTGTTAGCGAAAGGAGGGCAGGGTTATACTCAACATTCACCTGGGAGTTACCATAGTTGACTGAAAGAGTCTTTATACCTTCTAGATGCGAAAGGTTTTGCTCTAGTCTTTGTGCATCAGATGAATCGGAAATCCCTCCAATCATTAATACCAGTTTTTCATAAATTACTTTGTATCCTACCTCTCCAATAGCCTTTTCAATTGTATCAAGTTTGATTTTGGATTGGTCATACTCTAAGGCTGCTTTTTCATTAGCTACGTTCACTTCAACTTTACTAACACCAGGTAAATCCGAAACATACCCTCGAATTGCAGTAACGCATCCTGCACAGTGCATTCCTCCTATTTTTATTACTGTTCGTTTGATAGTAGTTACTGTCTGGCCGCTGTTATTATCGCGGGAGGCTTTGGTCTTTGTATTTGCTGCGGGCTTCGCTGGAGCAGTCATTATCTCTATCTCATAATAGATTTACACATTCACATATTTAAGATCAGAATCTTACAATTGTAAAATCTACGATGGTCATTAATTTTCCCTTACCGCTTTGTACATGTTATTGCTCGTTTTCCATGCTTCATCCCTTTCCAAGATATATGCCTCTCAACCACGACAAGCAAAGGCACAGACTGTAAATTCGAGCTTCATGCCTCTTTAAAGTGCTAAGAATACTAGAGAACCACCTTACAAGTATATTATATAATAAATAAATAAGTCATATCACCTGCTTAATCAGTTGTTTTTTCTTCTTCTTGTGCCGTAATTCTCTGACTTGTTCAATAAGGCCTTTCAACTCTGAAACTGGTAGTTTTGAGATACTATCGTCACACTCCTGCCCTCTTGCATGTAGCACCTCTTCAGTCAATTGAACAATTTCGTCTTTGTGCTCTACCTCTTCATTAGTAAGTAAGCCACAAGTCCTGAACCTGAAGAAACTGAATTCACTCATTTCTATTTACTCACCAACAATCAAAAAAGAAGGTTATTCGTCAGGGTAGAACCTCTCTATATCATACTCGTATAACTCTTTCTGAGTTACACGTAAAACATAGAAACCCTGACTGATTTTCTCTAATACTTTCTGTGCGACCTTTGGTGGCGGCGTCCATTCTTTTTCTTTCTGTGGATAGATAGACGTTAGATCCCTCGCAAGGAATCTTGCACGCTTCTTGAACTGACCTGAACCTTTGGGGTACTCTAGTTCCACAATTTCTCCTTGCTTGCCATTTCGTACCAAGTCCAAAATCCTTGTCTCATGGACTTCAAACTTGATCCTATTTCCATCTATTATTTCCTTTATTTCTCTGTCGCTGTCTTCTAGGAATTGTTTTTGTGACTCACTAGGCATACTTTTTTTGCTATTTTCTCTAGCGATTTTTAATGCCTCATCAGTCATTAACACCTTTTGTTTGTCTGACATAGTTATGCTATAACAATTATGATATATAAACATATTGTATACATACATATTGTTTGTATAGAATACCTTTATGCATAGTTAATAATATGTTTGATACCATATGGTATATGATGACACCTGAAATTGAAATCAAAGTTAAAGGTTACAAATGCGAGAGGTGCAAACATGAATGGCAACCTCGTAGTAAGAAGGTTATACCCGAGACGTGTCCCAAATGTAAGAGTCCTTACTGGAATAAACCAAGGAAGAAATAATCCTTGGTGATATTGGTGATCTTGGTGATAGGGTAAAAGAGACTCACATGTTATTAATGGAATTTTTTGTTTTCTGTTTCTTGTAAATATTTCGATAATATTTTTTTTATTTCTGTACCGATGGTGTCAAAATGCGTATCACTAATATCACCAATATCACCAGCCACATCTAGCCGATAGTGCGGCATTACTAAGTCTC
>Ga0207416_1005124_pt1 | contig 10666 bp, 12 predicted proteins | sample PaiPotPPM11metaG_FD_184107 | JGI IMG/M metagenome (GOLD analysis project Ga0207416, IMG submission 184107) | Iron sulfur acid spring bacterial and archeal communities from Banff, Canada, to study Microbial Dark Matter (Phase II) - Paint Pots PPM... ...
TCTTTCATATTGGCGTGCTTCGAATCCTTGAGCGTATCCACATGCGGCCTCCCCAAATGCGGGCCGGAATGCTGGAGCAAACGCGCCATTGCCAGCGTCTCGTCCTGCACTTCCTTTGGCAATGCGAAGAACTCCGGGTCGAATTCGTCGCCAATCAGTACGGTCCATTCCATGCCTAATATACCCCCTACCGTATATCCTGTCAAGCGTATATTGGCGATGTGCCAACTCTAGCCAGTGTCGCCGAGCCGGCGACAGCCGTAAAGGGTCTTGAAGGCCTATTTCGGGGCAGGCGGAAGAGGAAGGACTCCGTCATGCAAACTGCGCGGGGTATCGGACGTGACCTCCGCATTGAACTCATTTGATCGCGTCGCACATGAAGCGAGTGCGCTAAGTCCAAACCGCCATTTGCTGCTGAACTTCACGCGTGGCCGCTGGAAGATTCCCTCGGACTAAAAGTTCATTGATAACAATGATGTTGAGATCAGACTCCTCGTCAAGCAATAACAACCTCACGGATTCGTTTGCAGCGTAGTCGGAGGTGAGGGGGCCCGATAGTGCGATCACAAATCGCGCGCCGTTCTTCGCGACAGCAAGGATCGGGACTGTTACGTTTTCATGCTTCTTGGCCGAAATCCTCACATCGGTCTCGAACTCAATCGTTCCGTCGCTTTGTCGTAATAAATCGTTGTAAAGAAGCGCCGTCGAGTTTGCTAGTCGCTTTTCACTGAATTCCGGTATGGTTCCGGTGAGAAGATACTCCAGCAGTTCTGCTGCCACATGCCTGTCAAGGAGACGGTGTTCGAACTTATTCTTAAAACTGCGGAGGCAACGATAGCAGGAGGCGTCACAGTTTTCAGGGCAGGCTCTTACGATTTGGAGAGCTCGTTGTAACAGCTCGACTCCGTGATCCACCAATTGGCTCGCGAACCCGGCTCCTCCAGGCAAAGTGTCATAGAGAAAGATCTCTGCTTTCAATCCCTCCTGTCCCTCCGGCGTTAAAGAAGGCCGGTATTCCGCCATAAGTTCACCAGGTTCGATCTCAAGCAGTTCGCTTGCGGCTTTTGCCAACGCTTCGCTCACCGTTCTAAGCGCTACATCGGTGGGATACTGAGCGGGTCTCAATCTAAGCGGCGCGGCGACTTCCAGCGAGAACAGCGCAATGTCCGTTATATAGTCGGTCCCCAATACAATGTGACGTGTCGTTCCGGCTCCCTCGCAAGTCGGTTCCTTTTCGTCTGGAAATGGCTTGCGGTGAGGAGCTGAAAGCAATGGCGTAGGATCGCTGCTCGCCTCAATTCGTCCGCATTTTACGCAATACGAGTATCCATCTCTCTTTGGCCCCGTGTTTGAAACGAGAAGATGTTTGCGTTCCTTCAGCACGCGGACACGTTCGTTGACCTGAGTCCATTTGGACTCCTCTGACGGCGTTTGCATCGTCAATTTGGCTCGGGTCGCATAGCTCGTCTCGGGCATGTCATCGGGCGACATGACCTCTTCAACATCGACAGGGTGAGCAAATCCAGGAGGACGCAGCCAGTAACGCGCTTCACCGAAGGACGCCTTCGTCCCGCAAGCGGGACAATCCCGAGTGTCTCCGCGATCGATCTCTCCAATATCAAAGGTCCGGGCGAATCCACACGCGCTGCATTCGCAGTAGAGCCGCTTCGCCTCCCAAGCTTGATAGCGATCCTCGGCCATCATGGAATAAACCGCTCCGGAGGAATAGCACTTTCCTGATACCCAGATCTGCTTTCCGGGCGCGTATTGACTGAGCGCAATCGGTAGCCCTTGAGAGGGCGCAAATCGCATGATGGGTCGAAACCGGCTTGATCTTCCTTGATCGAAGACATGGAAGGTTGCTACGTCGGTTGGGAACGCGTATCCAGTTCCACAGAATCGACAGGTAAAGAATTCATGGACGCGAGCTCCGCATTCGCAGCGTTCGCGAGGTTGACTGTACATCTTGCCGCATATGCCGCTTCGCTCGTCATCGGCCAATTCGGTGCAATCTTCGTCCATACAAACCCACAAGCCTGGAAGCCCCCGAAAAAAATTGTGGATACGACATGGAAGCAGTCCTGGTGCTTTCGGATCAAGCCGGGCGATAGTTCCGAGAGCCATGAGGACTGTCGCGGCCAAGTCAGCTTGGTCCATGGGCACGTCGGGAAATAACTCGCGCCCGAGTTCCTCGACCGGCCTGGCCATCTTCATTGTGTTGTTGATTAGAAGGCCGAGAGGTGGAAATTCCGCCAGCGCTCGGTAGAGATCGGTTTCGAGCCCATGGCCCTGCTGGGTGCGACGATGTTCAAGAAATGCCTTAATGAGGGCAGCACGTTCTTCGTCGCTTTCCGCATCATAGAACTTCGCAAGGTCGATGTTCGACAGCATTTCGGCATCGAGCTTCGTTCCCTGAGCTGCGTGGGCCCGCCAGGCTAGATCGCCCTGGATCGGCATGAACGTGTCGCGCGGAACACCCGTAAGTTGCGCTCCAAAGTCTGGCGCGTAATTTGCATCCTTAAAGCTCGCGGTGGCGCAAATGACTTGAAATCGCTCGGGAGGGATATTGAGGCGGTCCCGAAGGCGACGAATCAATAGGCCGACCTCGGCTCCTGCTGCACCCCGGTAAAGATGTGCCTCGTCTAGGACAATCAGAAACTTCTCACTCGGATTCTGCGCAAGCCATTCACGCGTCTTATCGAAGACAGGACGCTCAATCGGCCTCATCAGCATGTTTTCAAGCATCGAGTAGTTTGTAACCAAAAGATCAGGCGGTGCAGCCTGCACTTCATGGCGAGTATCACACTATCCACGGGTGACAACTGTTCTCTTGGCTGAAGGCGTCCGGATCGCGCTTCCGATAGCTGAATTGGGAATACGAGCCGTCAAAACGGTAGATACGTTGGTGCCATTTCGTAGGGCAGAGATGGTGCTGTCCATGTGGACCCGTCAAAAGCCTGGGAGATTGAAATTGCTTGGTGGACCGCTGCCGAAGCCGCCGATATTTGATGATCACAGGTATTTCATCAACACAGGCTGGGACGATTCCGGCCAGGTCATTCCGGAAGAGTGTGAACGGCCACGCCGGCGTCGGAAGCGAAAACCGTCTGCACCGGCTTTATAGCAGCCTCGACACTTACGAAGATCCAGCGGAACGTTTTTCGGCAGTAAGAGCATGGCTACGCAGTTGGAGTCCGTTCTAGAGGGGGGAGGATTTCATGGCAGGTCAGGATGCTCTCGCAAGGGCTGTGGCCCTCGAAGTCTTGGCGAAGCTGAAATTCGAATTGATGCGGTCCGCCTCGCAGGAGATCGTGGCGGTCCTGCTGACCGTAAAGCAGGGAGCCGTCTATCTCGGTCGAAGTGAGCAGTCGGTGCAGCACCTGATTTTCCAGAAGGAAATTCCAGTTGTACGGGTCGGGCGGCGAGTGAATCTTGATCGCCGCGACTTAGACACGTGGATTGAGGCGAACAAATACTGAGGCGCTGTATGTCCGATTCGAGAGATGAACGGGACGCGCTTCCGCCTGCCGATGGACCAGGCGGCAAGGTGTGCGGGAAATGTGGCGTGAATTGGTTTTACGCACCATTTTGGGAGTTATTCGACGGTCGATGCGTCGAATGCAGATTGAAGGATGGAGAGGCAATGCTTCCAGAGGACGATGAGGTCTTCTTTTAGGTCGGAGGGTAGCACGGCAAAGGACATCAATCCCGAGATGAAGTTTCCGCCGGCGCGGAGCAGTGCCTTTGAGGAGCACTACACGCCGGAGGAGCTTGCGGCACTCTGGAAACTTGATCCGAGCACAATCCGCCGCATGTTTCGGGATGAAGCCGGCGTCATGAAATACGGGCGCACAGGCGCTGGCAGAGCGCGCCGCGAATATTTCACGTTACGAATCCCTGCATCGGTGGCCGACCGTGTCTATCAGAAACGTACGCGGTAGAATTGACGGCATGCTCACCATCTGGCGGCGGCACACGGCGTCATGCCCTTACCGGACGAGGGGCCGCGATGTGCTCAAATGCAGCTGCCCGCTTTGGGCTGACGGCTATGTCGACGGCAAGCGCGTTCTGCGTCAGTCGCTGGGTACACGCGATATGGCGCGCGCGCGCAAGAAAGCCGTCGCGCTTGAATCGCCCGACAATCAGATATTCAAGTCGGTGAGCGATGCGGTTTTGAGCTTCATTGAGCACTGCGAGAGTGAAGGCCTCAGATACTCGACGGTGCGGAAGTACCGGAATACGCTCAATCACCTCAAAGAGTTTTGTGAGAAGCGTCGAATAGATGCGATAGCCGAACTGACGACGCCGCAACTCGATGCCTTCCGGGCCGGGCGCAAACTCAAGGCAATCACAAGTTCCAAAGAGCTTGAACTGCTAAGGCAATTCTGCGGCTTCTGCAGCGACCGGCGCTGGTGTACGGAGAACGTGGCAAAGCGCATAAAGTCGCCGCGCAATATCAAGCCGAATGATGTCGTCCCGTTCACGACAGAGGAAGTAAAACAGATCATTGCGGCTTGTGATGTCATCGGCCGTGGTCCTTATGAACGGCTGCGGGCGCGCGCGATGATCCTCACGCTTCGCTATACAGCGCTTCGTATCGGCGATGTCGCTTTGCTCGGGCGTGAGCGGGTTTCGAAAGATGCGGGCCGGTGGCGGATATTCCTGCGGACAGAGAAGAGCGGCAAGCCGGTCTTTCTGCCGATCCCGCGCGAATTGAAAGACGCGCTCGATTGCGTGCCCCTGCCCCGTGGCATCGAGAAAGAAAGCCGGTACTTTTTCTGGAACGGGATCTCATCCGAACGAGCAATGAAGGGTATAGCCGAGCGGAGCCTCGCAGCTGTATTCCGGCTGTCCTTGGTTCCGCAGGCTCACGCGCATCGTTTCCGGCATACGCTGGCGACGGAATTGCTGGGCAACGGCGCGAGCTTTGAAGATGTCGCGGACATACTCGGTAACTCGCCGGATGTTGTCCGGAAGCACTACGCGAAGTGGTCCCCTGCCCGCCAGGCGCGCATCGACGATCTGATGGAGCGGGTCCATGCCGGCACAGACTGGTCACGGGAACAAACGAAACACGTCAACTAGCCCGCCCGCAATGGACACTCGGTCGGGTTAAAAACAAAGAACCCGGATCACGACCCATATGACGAAGAAGAGAGCTGGAATCGAGTTCATCCAGAGGTGATAATCGCCACGGATGCGCTTCGGGAGCCGGTGCTTGTCGTAGCCGAGCACAAGTCGCGCATCTTCCGGGCCGCCAAGCAATCTCTCGATGCCCTCGGCTTTCTTCCACCAATAAAGGATGTACTGGTGGACGCGGATATTGTTCACGAACCACAGAACGGCGAGAAGCATTCCCGCGTAGCAGAAGCCCTCGGCTGCGAGCCTGCGTGAATCCGGCAGGTCCTTATTCTTCGTGATCTCCCAGACCGCCGCCATGATGGCGGTGTGGAACGTCACGAGCTGTTCCGGGTCCAATAGGAATCGATTTGAAAGCGCCAGGTGTCGAGCGCCAGCTTAAGGGTGTCACCGAGTTGCGTCTGTTCCACGTCGTTTGTGCTCCCGTCGGGCTTCGGCTCTATCATCGCTCACGGCGCCTCAACCTCGCCATTATGGGCACACTTTGGGCACAAAGAAAAATGCGGCCCGCAAGCCGCACATTCTAAAGCTATATAGTTGGTGCCGGTTATTCGGCGGAAATATCAAACGGGCTTGTCGCTACAATGGCTGGTATAGAAACTGACGCCATTTCCATCGGGATCTTGTACCGAGAAATAATGATGGCCGTATAGCACGCGTTCTGCGATGGCTGACGGTGAATATCCTTTATCAATCAGGCGGGTCCTGTAGAGTTCCAGATCTGCTTTTGTATGCCCAGCGATCATCAGATCTATTTTTTCGCTGCCAAAATCTGGTCTTTGGCCGACATGACTGTTCTGCAAAGTGCTGCTCTGATCATCGTCCTTTTGAAATAGCAGCAAATGCGTGCCACCGCGCAGTTCAACGATCGCCAATCCGGGAAATGTGTCGAGTGCGCGCAGACCTAAGCCAACATAAAATTGGTGACTTGCCTCGGTATTTTGCACTTTCATGACAAAGTGACCGATGGCTGCGGCGGGTAAAGAGTCTTCCATTTCTAAGTCCTTTCATAAAGTTCGCTAGTGGGCTAACTGAGGAGCAGTCTTGTAGTGCAAGCACCGCCGTGCTAATCTGACTGTCCAGTCGAAAATAGTATATGACTGATCAGTCGAAAAAAGCAAGGGGTGTTGTGGCGCGAAAAAAGGAAATCGATAGAGACAGGGTCTTGGATGCTGCCGAGTCCGTAATCCTCGAATTTGGTGGTCGAAATTTCACGCTGGACGCCGTCGCCGAGCGTGCGGGGATCAGCAAGGGCGGTCTCGTCTATACCTTTGCGACTAAGGATGGATTGGTATACGCGGCGCTAGAACGAGAAATGGCTCGTTTTCAGGAGGCAGTGCGTCGGCGACTCGCCAGTGGGCCAACTGGGCCGGTCGAATTGGTCCTCGCGCATATCGAGGAAGCCCTGGCCGAGGACGACGCCTCGACGCAAATGGCGGCTTTTCTCATAACCGCACTGGTGCACGCTCCTGACATGCTGGGGCCGGTGCGACGCCTTTACAGCGCATTGCTCGATCCGCTTCGCTCGGAACATGGTGAGGTTGCCGAAGTCCGTCACGCACTGCTGGCTGTTGAAGGTATTTTTCTGCTCCGAGGGCTCGGGTTTGCAGAAGTTTCCGCAGACGAGCTCAAATCTGTTCTGCTCCACGCACGCAACATCGTCCTTGCGGCGTTGGATAGATCGGCGTACCGACCGCTCTGAGAGTCAGCAGTTTGCCTCGGCGATTTGGGCACGTTCTGGGCACAAACGAAAATCGCGTCTGTATTTTATTGATTCTAAATATACTTATTTGGTGCCGGGAGGGGGGGTCGAACCCCCACGACCTTGCGATCGGCGGATTTTGAGTCCGCTGCGTCTGCCAGTTCCGCCATCCCGGCGCAATTTCAATTCTATCAGCGCATCGTCCCTTTGCCGCCACGCGTGCCACGGCAAAAATGCGACGTCTCCGCGCCGTCTATTGCACCGTCCCTTGCGGCCGCAGGCGCCGCAACTCATTCGCACATGCAATAGCATTCAGCGCAGCTAGCTTCAGGTTGTCCGCCGCCACCCAGAGCCAGAACCGGCTATGCGGCCCATCGCCCTCTGCGGCAGCGCCGATCCGCACCAGTACATCCGCCTGCCCCGCGGCGCTCAGGTTGCTCGGAGGGTCCGACTCCGCCCCGACCAGGTCCACATGCTCGCCCTGCATGGCCGCTTCCAACTCCGGCAGCGTCGCCGCTCCCTGCAACTCCACCAGGACCGACGCCGTATATCCATGGAACACCGGCGCCTGAATCAGTTGCAGCGCCAACTCCGGCGCCCCGCCGGACAGCAACGTCGCGTAGTGGTCGGCAATGCGCTCCCTCGTCGCCGTCAGATTCACCTTCGCCGCATCGCCCAGCGCAGGCAGCAGATTGAACGCGACCTGCGCGTCGTACTGCTCGCGCGGCAAACTCTGGAACGAGAGCAGGCTCACCGTCTGCTGATGCAGCTCGTCCATCGTCGCCTGGCCGTGTTCCGACGCCGGTTCAAAGACGGTCGCCGCCATCGCCCGCACCCGATACCTCGCCAGCAGCCGGCTCGCAACCAGCAGCAGGATCAGCGCAGCCGGATGAGCCGCCACCACCGCTGGAGTGGTGAGATCGATGTCCTGCGCACGCGAGCCGGTACGCCCCCCAGCGGATGCCGCCTCTGGCAGTCCCGCCCACGGCCCGCGCACCACCACACCAGCCTCCGCCTCGAGCGCGTACGTCATGTCGATGATGCTCGCACCCGCCAGCCGCGCCGTCTTCCAGTACTTCTGCGTCGTCGCAGAATCTCCTACAAAAAAAACAAAGTCAATCCCCGCAAGAGAATCAGCATCCAGCTTCTGGATGAATGCGGGCTCGTCACCGGCGGTGGTGATTCGTCCCGCTGACTCCTCCACATCCAGCAGCGTCACATCGCAAGCCGCGAGCGGCGAATCCGCCAGCGCGTCGCTCAACTCTTTGCCCGCCAACGACGCCGCTCCGACAATGCCAATCCGATATGGTCTACCCGCAATCACTCAAATCTCTCGCTTCGTTTTAGATTCTTACGACATGCACCGCCCATCCTGGCGCAAACCTCGGTAGCAATCTACGCTGGACCTTGCGCGATCGGGTGACGTCGCCTGTGTGCCCACGAATACGCCAGCCGCGCCAACACGCCCGAGACGAGATAGCCCAGCGCAATCACCATCAACATGATCTCCGACTTCCACGCAATCAACGCACCGATGAACGCCAGCAGGGCAACCACCTGGAACGGCTGCCGCCCGCCGGAGGTAATCTCCTTCGCACTCCAGAATCGCCAGTTGCTCACCATCAGGAAGCCGGTGAAAAGCATCAGCGCCAGCCACACGACTGAAATCCATGGGTTGAAAATCGGCGAACCGTCGAAGCAGTGCACCACCGCGGCCACCACGCCCGCACCCGCCGGAATAGGCATGCCCACAAAGAATTTGCTGCCCGGTTTTCCCGGATTGCGCGGTTGCGGATTGATACTGATGTTAAACCGCGCCAGGCGGCAGGCTCCGCAAATCAGAAACAGAAAGCAGGCGAAGATTCCGCCGTGCACAACATTGTCGCGCAGATGGGGATCGACCGTAAGCGGCAGCATTCGGAATCCCCAGATGTAGGCCAGCAGGCTGGGCGCAAGGCCGAAGGTAAGCACGTCCGCCAGCGAGTCCAGTTCCCTGCCAAAGTCGCTGGTCGTATGGGTCAAGCGCGCAATAAATCCATCCACGCCGTCCAGCAGCGCCGCCAGCCCGATCGCAAGCGCCGCGTGATCGAAAAAGGAAGTATCCGTCGGAGTCCCTTGAATGCTCTGCGTGATCGCGTAGTAGCCGGCTGCAATATTCCCCGCGGTGAACAGCGAAGGCAGAACATACATCCCGCGGCTGGGACGCCGCCTCACCTTCTCTCCCTCCACTCCATAATCGGGCAGGCCTAGCTGTTCAGTCGCCATCAGGACACCACGGCCGCGGTAACGCGTTCCGCATCACCGATCGGTTGCGGCAGCACTGCCAGAACGGTCGCCCCACCTTTCACGCGCGCGCCGGTCTTCACCTGGGGCACCGCATCCGCGGGCATAAGAACATCCGTCCGCGAACCAAACTTGATCATGCCCACGCGCTGCCCGCGCTCCAGGCGGTCCCCCACCTTTACCGCGCACACGATGCGTCGCGCCAGCAGCCCCGCGATTTGCTTGTAGCTGATATCGTAGCCTCCCGCGTCAATCACCACCAGCGTTTGCTCGTTCATGATCACCGACTCCGGCTTCATCGCATTCAGGAAGCCGCCCTCGCGATACTCCACCGCCTTTACCGTACCTGCAACCGGCGCACGATTTACATGGACGTCAAAGACATTCAGGAAGATGCTCAGCCGCAGTCGGCTCCCGGCCGCCGTCTCAATCCACTCCGCCTCGGTCACCACCCCATCGGCCGGCGAGACGATCTCTCCCGGCCCCGCCGGAATCTTTCGCTCCGGATCACGGAAGAACCACAGAAAGAACAGCGCGAGCACCAGCGGCAGCAACGTCAGAGCCCAGGAGTGTGTCAGCAGCCACAACAGCGCGGCGACCACGCTCAGGCCCAGCGCATAGAAAATCCCATCTCTAACCATATCCTTCTCATTATAAAGCTTGCGCCCCACTCCCACGTTGCGCCAACCTGCGCAATCGAGATAGCCTGACCGTTGAGTCTGACCGTGCCCCCAATTCCCTCATGAACCCTGACCGCCTACGCTCTCCGCTCGCCCGCACTGCAGAATTCGGTCTCCTCTTCCTGGTGGCGTCCGCAATGGCCCAGACTCCGCTGCACCTCCGCGGGCGAGTCCAGGATGCAGCCGCGCGCCCCGTGCAAAACGCCACCATTGTCGCCGACGGCCCGCACGGACAGGTGACCGCAGCCTCCGACGCCGACGGCCACTTCGCGCTGGACTATCCCGCGCCCACACCTGCGCTGACCATTCACGCCACCACGCGCCTCATGGAGTCCGACACGCTTCCCGTCTCCGCGCAGACAGCCGCCAACGCCATCACCCTCACGCTGCATCCCTCCGCAGTCACGCAGCAGATCACCGTCACCGCCACACGCTCGTCCATCGACCTGCCTGCCACCGCGAACACCGTCTACGTCCTCGGCGCCCAGGACCTGACCAACTTCCCTGCCATCGCCCTCGACGACAAACTCCGCCAGCAGGCCGGCTTCGAACTCTTTCGCCGCTCCAGTTCGCGCGTGCAGAACCCGACCAGCCAGGGCATCTCACTCCGCGGACTCGGCTCGACTGCCGCCAGCCGCACCCTCGTGCTCCAGGATGACGTCCCCATGAACGACGCCTTCGGCGGCTGGATCCACTGGGACGAAATCCCCACCGACGCCGTCGAGGCTGTCAACCTCGCCACCGGCGGCGGCTCCGACCTCTACGGCTCCAGCGCGCTCGGCGGCGTCATCGACGTCGTCCCCGCCCGCCCCACCACCGCCCTCGCCGAACTCAGCGCCCTGGGCGGTGGCCAGGACACCTC
>Ga0207416_1005127_pt1 | contig 10659 bp, 10 predicted proteins | sample PaiPotPPM11metaG_FD_184107 | JGI IMG/M metagenome (GOLD analysis project Ga0207416, IMG submission 184107) | Iron sulfur acid spring bacterial and archeal communities from Banff, Canada, to study Microbial Dark Matter (Phase II) - Paint Pots PPM... ...
CGGTTCCGGCATCGCGCTCAGGCAGGATAGGAGCGATGGCAGCGCCGACTCCGAGCCGCCGGTCGTTCCTCGCCACGGCGGGCGGGCTCGCGCTGGGCGGGATGGTCGGCTGGCCGCGGACGGCCGGGGCGGCCCGGCCGGACCGCTCGAGCGCGCTGAGCGCGCTGCTGGTCTCGAACGACCTCTACGTGTCCTCGGCCCCGCAGCGGGTCGCGTTCGTCGTCTACCGGGGGCCGACCCCCGCCTCCGGGCCGACGGCGCGTCTTGCGCTCGCGCCGCCCGGATCGGCCCAGGGCCAGATCGTCACCGCCGTCCCCATGAAGACCGGGCTCCCGAAGAACCGCGGCGTCTACGTGGTCGACGCGGTGCTCAACCAACCGGGCGTCTACCCGGGCGAGGTGATCACCCAGGGCCACCGGCTCCCGATGTCGCTCCAGGTCAAGGCGACGCCGGACGCGCCGGCCATCGGCGCGGCGGCGTCCCGGGCTCCCTCACCGACGCCGCAGAGCCCGCTCGGCGTCAACCCGATCTGCACCCGCCAGCCGGCTTGCCCGCTCCACGCGGTGAGCCTGTCGGACGTGATCGGGACCGGCCTGCCGGTGGCGGCGCTGTTCGCGACGCCCGCCCTCTGCCAGACCCGCTACTGCGGCCCGGTGCTGAACGAGCTGCTGTCGGTGCGGGCGCAGTACCAGGACCGGGTGACGTTCGTGCACATCGAGATCTACCGGACGCTCACCGGTGGCAACGAGGAGTCGCCGACGGTGCAGGCCTGGAACATCCCGTACGAGCCGTTCTTCTTCACGATCGACGGGACGGGCATCATCCGGGGCCGGCTCGACGCCGCCTTCGGTCGCGACGAGATCACGCCGCTGCTCGAGGCGCTCGTCGCCCAGTAGTCGAGACGCGAGCGGGCCCACCGGCAGAACCGGTGGGCCCGAACTCGGAGTCGATTGGTGTCAGCGGCGCTTCGTCGCCTTGCGCCGTGTCGCCTTGCGCTTGGCCGGCTTGCGGGCCGCCTTGCGCTTCGTGGTCTTGCGCTTGGTCGCCTTGCGCTTGGTCGCCTTGCGCTTCGTGGCCTTGCGCTTGGTCGTCCGACGCTTGGCAGGCTTGCGAGCGGTCGTCTTGCGCTTGGCGGTCTTCCGCGTCCCCTTGCGCTTCGCGGGGCGCTTCTTGGCCACGCGCTTCTTGGCGACCCGCTTCTTGGCGACCCGCTTCTTGGCGGCGCGCTTCTTCGCCGGGCGCTTCTTGGCCGGCTTGGAAGCCGACGGGCCCGCGGGCGCCGGTGAGGGCGCCGTCGGCGTCGGCGGCTCCCAGGGCCGGGGCGGGGGCGGACTCGGAGGTGTCGACGGCCCACCAAGGGGCGGGCCCGGTGGCCAGGTCGATGACATGAGCGTTGCTCCCTTCAAGCCGGCGTGCTCGCGCGGCAACGAATCACGCGAGTGCCGCGTAGCGTAACCCGATCACGTCGCGAAAAACAGGATTGGACGGACGCCGCGACGCTGCGTGAGCGCCGGTATCGCGGTCGAAGCCGGGCGTAGGGAGCGGTTGACCGGCTGGTTAGGAGAAGGACTGGCCGCAGCCGCAGGACCGCTCGGCGTTGGGGTTGCTGATCGCGAACCCGGCGCCCTGCAGCCCGTCCTTGTAGTCGAGGGACGCGCCCTTCAGGAGCTGGAAGCTGGCCGGGTCGATCACAACCTGCACGCCGGCCTGCTCGGTGCGGACGTCATCCTCGGCGATGTCGGCGTCGAAGAACATCTCGTAGCTGTAGCCCGAGCACCCGCCGGGGCGGACCGCGACGCGGAGCGCGAGTGGCTCCGCGCTCTGCTCGGCGTCGATCAGCGAGCGGACCTTGTCGGCCGCCGAGTCGGTGAGGTTGAACACCAAGCTGGCGTCGGTGACCTGGAACATCGACATGCTTTGCCTCCGCTGCTCAGCCTACCGGTCGTTCGAAACGCCGGCGTCCACGGTGACGTGGCACGGCTCATGGTCGTACAACGTCGCGAACTCTTCGACGCTTCCCCCGCCCAGCTCGTCGACGAGACCCTCGCAGAGCCCCCGGTGCAGGTTGCAGACGAGCTCCGGGTACGCCTCCGCGAGCTCCCGGAACGGGCAGTGGAGGAAGTCGATGCGCACCGCGCCCTCCGACGTGCCGTCGCCGGGTGCGACCGCGGGCTCGAAGCCGAGCTGCTCCAGCTCGGCCGCCAGCGCCCGGACGCACGAGCGGCTCCGGGTCCGGCGGGCCGCCTCGGCACCCCAGGCGTGGCCGGTGTCGGCGGCGTCCTCGTGGTCGGCGCCGACCCGCTCGGCGAGGGCGGCCAGAAGGCCGGCCAGCAGCGCGTGGGCGGGCGGGTCGAACCCCAGGCTCGGCGCCCCGGGCGCGAGGAAGTAGAGGTGCTGCGGGCGCCCGACCGTGCCCCGGTGCGCGGCCTCGGCGTCGACGAGCCCGGCGTCGCGGAGGCGCTCCAAGTGCAGGCGGACGGTGTTGGCGTGGACGCCGAGCCGGTCGGCGAGCTCGGGCGCCGACAGGGGCTGGGGCGACGAGGCGAGCTCCCGGTAGACGGCGTAGCGGGTCTCGTCGGCCAGGGCCTTGAGCACGCCCAGGTCGATCACGAGGGTTGACGGTACCTCGCTCTGGGCATATTTTCAAGGGAGACTGGTTTTATTCGCCGATGACCCCCGCCCCCTCCTCCGCTCGCGCCCCGAGCCCGGATGACGTCCGACGCATCCTGGCCGGCGTCTCGGACCCCGAGCTCCACGTCAGCATCGTGGAGCTCGGCATGGTCGACGACGTCCGGGTCGGCGACGACGGCACGGTGCTGGTTCGGGTCGCACTGACCACCGCCGGCTGCCCGCTTCGCACCCAGATCAAGACCGACGTCGAGTCGAAGGTCCGGGGGCTGCCGGGTGTCACCGACGTGCAGGTCGAGTACGGCGAGATGACGGCCGAGCAGAAGACGAAGGCGATGGAGCGGGCCCGCTGGAACGCCCGCGAGAGCGCGGAGCCGACCGAGGTGCCGGCCTCCGCGCGCGTCCTCGCCGTCGCCAGCGGCAAGGGCGGCGTCGGCAAGTCGACCGTGACCGTGAACCTCGCCGTCGCGCTGGCGGCGCGCGGCCTCACCGTCGGCGTGCTCGACGCCGACATCTGGGGGTTCAGCGTCCCGCGCATGCTCGGCGTCGAGGGCCGCCTCGGCGGCGCCGAGGGCAAGATCGACCCGAACACGCGCCCGGTGCCGAACCGGCTCGACGCCGACGGGCCGGCCGGCCTGCTCAAGGTCGTGTCGATGGGCTTCCTCGTCGACGACGAGCAGTCGGCGCTGATGTGGCGCGGCCTCATCCTCACCCGGGCCGTCGAGCAGTTCCTGCACGACGTGCGGTGGGGCGAGCTCGACTACCTGCTGATCGACATGCCGCCCGGCACCGGCGACATCCAGATGGGCCTGGCCCGGATGCTCCCCCAGACCGAGCTGCTGGTCGTGACGACCCCGGCCCTCGCGGCCCAGAAGGTGGCGGCCCGGGTGGCCGACATGGCCCACCGCTCGTTCCTGAAGGTGATGGGCGTGGTCGAGAACATGAGCGCCTTCGTCACCCCCGACGGGCAGTCGTACGCGCTGTTCGGCGAGGGCGGCGGCCAGACGCTGGCCGCCGAGGTCGGGGCGCCGCTGGTCGCCCAGGTCCCGCTCGAGCCCGCGGTCGCGGCCGGTGGGGACGCCGGCGACCCGGTGACGCTGCGGGCGCCGGACGGGCCGGCCAGCCTCGCCTTCGAGGCCCTCGCCGACCGGGTGGCGACCGAGCTGCTGCCGCCGGTCGAGATGAGCAGCTGCACGGCCCGGATCTTCGAGCTGGCCAGCCGCGCCGGCAGCTGAGGTCAGGCGGCCTTCCAGGCCGCCTTCGCGCTCGTGCCGACGACCTTGCCGTCCGCCTTCAGCTCCAGCAGGTGCGCATGCACCTGCCACCCGGCCGCTTCGATCAGCTCCGGGGGCAGGCCGTCGCTCCCGTAGAGGGCGTCGACGATCTCCTTGATCTTCACGCCGTCGTGCTTGCGCACCAGCCGCAGGATCTGCTGGCCGCGCTGCTTGCGGTGGGCGAGGTAGTCGTCCAGGCGAGGCTTGGGATCGTCGATCACGTCGCCGTGTCCGGGGCAGATGCGCGTCAGCCGCAGGCGCCGCAGCCGCTCGAGCGTCTTCACGTACCGCGCCATGTCGCCGCCCCGAGCCGGATTGACCACCGAGTACATGCCGTCGAGGACGGTGTCGCCCGTGAACAGCACCCGCTCCTCCTCGAGCAGGAAGCAGAGATGGTTCGGCGCGTGGCCCGGCGTGTGGAGCACGTCGAGGCCCCACTCGCTTCCCTCGATGGTGTCGCCCTCCCCGATGGCCCGGTCCGGCACGATGTCGGCGTCCTTGTCCCGGTGCTTGCCGTAGGCGAGGACCTCGGCGCCGGTCGCCTTCACGAGCCGGGCCGTCCCCGGCCAGTGGTCGGGGTGGGTGTGGGTGAGCACGACCCAGCGGACCCGCTCCCGCATCGACGCCCCGACGATCGCGTCGATGTGGGCCTTGGTGTCCGGTCCGGGGTCGATGACGGCGACCTCGTCGATCCCGACCAGGTAGGTGTTGGTGCCGGGGCCGGTGAACGGACCCGGGTTGGGCGCCACCACCCGCCGCACGAGGGGTGACAGCGCGCTCGGGACGCCGGGGGTGAGGTCGGTCATGAGCCGTTCACCCCGGGGCGCGTTCGGCGGCAGCACGCGCGCGCGTGCTGTCGCTCGACGATCCGCGCTGTGGTGGCTGTATCGCGCCGCTGCACCAGCACATTCTACGGGCGCATCGATTCGCATCGTGACCACACGACTCGCCGCGCGGCACCGTCGTACGCTGGTGCCGTGACGGATCCCCGCCGCGCGCTCCCCGCGGTCGATCGCGTGCTCGCGGATCTGGACGGGCTGCCGCACGGGCTGCTGGTCGAGTGCGCCCGCGAGGCCCTCGACGCGGCGCGGGATCGCTTGGAGCGCGGCGAGGCCGTCGACCCCGACCAGGTGGCGGCGGACGCCCGCCGGCGCGTGGCGCAGCTCCGTGCGGGGCGGCTGCGACCGGTCGTCAACGCGACCGGCGTGCTTCTCCACACGAACCTCGGGCGGGCGCCGCTCGGCGACGACGCCCTGGCGGTCGCGGCCGCGGTGGGCCGGGGCTACTCGAACCTCGAGTTCCGGCTCGAGACCGGGCGGCGCGGCTCCCGCCACGACCACGCGGGCCGGCTCCTCGCCCGGGCGGCCGGCGCCGAAGCCGGGATCGTCGTCAACAACAACGCCGCCGCGGTGCTGCTCGCCCTCGGGGCCTTGGCCCGGGGCCGGGAGGTCCTCGTCTCGCGCGGCGAGCTGGTGGAGATCGGCGGCGGCTTCCGCGTCCCCGAGATCATGGAGGAATCAGGCGCCCGCCTGGTCGAGGTGGGCACGACGAACCGGACCCGGCTCGCCGACTACAACGCGGCTCTGCGACCCGAGACGGCGCTGGTCCTGAAGGTCCACGCCTCGAACTACCGGCTCATCGGGTTCACCGAGTCGACGCCGGTCGCCGCGCTCGCCGGCCTCGGGCCGCCGGTGATGGTCGACGCCGGCTCGGGCCTGCTCGACGAGACCACGCCCTGGCTCCCCCACCGGCCGACGTGGCTCCGCGACGAGCCCGGCGTCCGCCAGGCCCTCGCGGCCGGGGCCGCCCTCGTCACCTTCTCGGGCGACAAGCTGCTCGGCGGCCCCCAGGCCGGGGTCGTGGTCGGCCGGGCCGATCTGGTCGGCGCGATCGCGCGCCATCCGCTCGCCCGCGCGGTGCGGGCCGACAAGGTGACGCTCGCGGCGCTCGAAGCGGTCGCGGGCGCCTATCTCGATGGCGACGCCACCCGCATCCCGCTCTGGCGGATGGCGACGGCGCCGCTCGAGTCGCTGACCGCTCGCGCGGAGGCCCTCGCGGCCCGGGTGCCAGGCGCCAAGGTGGTCGACACCGAGGCGGTGGCAGGCGGCGGCTCCCTGCCCGGCCTCGCGATCCCGTCCGTCGGCGTCGCGATCGAGGTCGCGTCGGCCGATGACGGGATGGCCGCCCTGCGGCGCTGCGACGTCGTCGCCCGGGTCGAGGCCGACGCGATCGTGTGCGACCTGCGCACCGTCGACCCGCTCGACGACGATCGGCTCGCCGCCGCGCTCGTCGCCGTCGAGCGGTGAGGACGGTCGCGACCGCGGGTCACGTCGACCACGGGAAGTCCTCGCTGGTTCGCGCGCTCACCGGCACCGACCCCGACCGCCTGGCCGAGGAGAAGACCCGGGGCCTTACGATCGACCTCGGGTTCGCGTTCACCACCCTCCCGTCGGGGCTTGAGGTCGGCTTCGTCGACGTGCCGGGCCACGTCCGGTTCATCAAGAACATGCTCGCCGGCGTCGGCGCGGTCGAGGTCGCCCTGTTCGTCGTCGCGGCGAGCGAGGGCTGGATGCCCCAGAGCGAGGAGCACCTGCGCATCCTCGAGCTGCTCGGGATCGGGGCCGGGATGGTCGCGCTGACGAAGGCCGACACCGTCGACGCCGAGACGCTGCTCATCGCCCAGCTCGAGGTCGAGGAGCGCCTCGCCGATTCCGCGCTGGCCGGGGCGCCGCTCGTGGTGTGCGACTCGGTGTCGGGTCGCGGGCTCGACGACGTCCGGGCCGCGCTCGACATGGTGTTGGCGTCGACGCCGCCGCCTCGGGACGCCGGGAGGCCCCGGCTGTGGGTGGACCGCGTGTTCACGGTCAAGGGCGCCGGCACCGTCGTAACCGGGACCCTCACCGGCGGCGCGCTCGCGGTCGACGACGAGGTGGTGGCCGGCGGGCACCCGGCGCGGGTCCGCGCCGTCGAGTCGGCCGGGCGCCGGGCCCAGCAGGCCGAGGTCGGGGCGCGGGTGGCGCTGAACCTGGCCGGCGTGGAGCACCAGGACCTGCGGCGCGGCGACGCGGTCGTGCGGCCGGGGCAGTGGGCGACCCCGACGGTGATCGACGTCGCGGTCACGCCGCTGGCCGACGACGAGGCCCCGCGGCGCCGGCGCGTCCACGCCGCGGTCGGCTCGGGGGAGCACCGCGCCGCCTACCGCCCCCTCGACGAGCGGGGGCGCTACGCCCGGCTCCGCCTCGAGGCCCCGCTCCCGCTCGCGCCCGGGGACCGGCTGGTGCTGCGCGACCTCGGACGGCGCCGAACCGTCGCCGGCGTCGAGATCCTCGACGTCCTGCCGACCCGGCGGGCGAAGGACGCGCCGGCCCGGCTCGAGCGACCGCTCGGCGAGCGGCTGCTGGCGGCGTCGTCGTGGCTCTCCACCGACGAGATGACCCGGGCCGGTGGATTGTCGGCGGGCGAGGCCGAGACGCTCGGGGACGACCTGGTGGCGCTCGGCACCGCGGCCCGGCGCGACGGCTGGCTCGTCGACCCGGCGGCCCTCGACGCGATCCGAGCCGGCGCACTCGACCGGGTGCGGCGGCACCAGCAAGCCCATCCGGGCGAGCCCGGGCTCGACCTGGCCGGGGTGGCGGCCGGCCTCGGTGCGACGCCGGCTCAGCTGCGGGCGGCGCTGAACGGGGACGGGGAGCTCGTCGTGGAGCGGGGGACGATCCGCCATCGCAGCCAGGCCGACCGGGCGGCGGCGTCGCCGGACGGCCGCCGGGTGATGGAGGCGTTCGAGGCGGCGGGCTTCGCGCCCCCACGCCCGAACGAGGTCGGCGACCCCGGCCTGGTGCGGGCCCTGGTGCGGGAGGGGGCGCTCGTCGACGTGGACGGGGTGGTGTTCGCGGCGGCCGCGCTCGAGTCGGCGCGCCAGGCCGTCGCCGCGGCCTTCCGCGACCGCCCGCGGCTCACGGTGGCCGACATCCGGGACCTGCTCGGCTCGACCCGCAAGTACGTGGTGCCGATCTGCGGGTGGCTCGACCGCCAGGGCGTGACGCGGCGGCGGGGCGACGATCGGATCCCGGGCCCGGCGAGCGGCGTCGGGGGTTGATTCAGCCGGCTCGGCGCTCGAGGAGGGCTTGCCGCTCGGATTCGGTGAGGCCGCCCCAGACCCCGTGCGGCTCTCGGGTCTCGAGGGCGAAGGTGAGGCACGGCACCTGCACCGGGCACCCGAAGCAGATCGACTTGGCCCGGCGCTCTCGGGATTCGCGCTCGGGACGGGTCTCGGCGGCGGCGGGTGGGTAGAAGAGCGCTGACGCCGGGCCCCGGCAGGCGGCGTCCCGGGGCCAGGTGTCGTCGAGGATGCGCCGAGTCACGCTCCCCCTCTCGCGCCGGCCTGGGGCCGGCCGCGGGACGATACCGCCGCGTCGCGGTCCAGGAAAGAGGAAGGCGGGGACGCGCAGAAGAGAGGAAGCGAAGCAGCCGAAGGAGCGGTCAGCCGGCGGGTTCGGAGCGGGCCGGCCCGCGCCGGCGGCGGGCGCGGTCCCGGTAGTCACGGGCGCCGCCCGCCTCCGGCTCGACCTCCAGGAGCAGGCCGTCGACGGCGACGACTCGCACCGTGGCGCCCTGCTCGATGGGGGTGGCCCGGTTCGTGTAGGCCCGCCACCGGCTGCCCCGGATCGTGACCACGCCGTTGGGGTCGACCGCCACCTCGGCCTCGCCGAGCTCCCCGACCAGGCCCTCCCGGCCGACGGTGGGCGTCGAGTACCGGGACCGGACGAAGGCGGGCAGGGCCCCGATGAAGAAGAGGAGCGTGGCCAGCAGCACAACCGCCAGCTCCCACCAGGGGACGTGGAGCCGACTCGACCCGCCGAACAGGCCGAGTGATCCGGCGAGCAGGGCGGCGCCGCCGATGACGGTCCAGGGGCCGAGCCGCCCCGCCTGCACGTCGATGGCGAACCCGAACACGGCCGCGCCGAGCAGGGCGGCCGCCCACACGTGGACGGGCAGGTCCGAGCAGCCGTAGGCGCCCCCGAGCAGGGCCGCCGCGCCGACCGCGGCCGCGAAGCCGACGCTGGCGGCGAAGAACTCGAACACGATGAGGGCGGCGCCGGCGACGAGGAGCAGGTAGGCGATCCGGGGGTCGATCAGGGTGTGCTGGATCCGGGCCCCGAGCGTGAGGCTGGCGAACACGACGTCCTGGTTCGGCTGTCGCCGTCGGCCCCGGCCGGTGCCGATGACCCGGGCGGTCGAGAGGTGCACCGACCCGGCTGCGGTGTGCACCGTCTGCCCGTCGAGGGTGACGATGACCTCGCCGATCGTGGGCCGCACCCCGTTGGTGACGTGCGCGGCCGCCGCCGCGCTGGCGCCGAGGCGGGTGCGGGCGAGCGCGCCGACGCGGGCGTCAGTGCGCCCGTTCGCGCCCGCGAACGCGGCCAGCTGAGCCGCGGTCGACGCGACGGACGTCGCGCTCGGGTCGTCGAGACGGACCGGGGACGCCGGCCCGACGTCGGAGCCCGGCGAGACGAACAGGACGGTGGCCGCCTCGGCGAGCAGCGCCGCGCCCCCTTCCGCCCTCGCTCCTGACGGGCCGACCCAGACCACCACCGGCACCCGCGACTGCCGGACCGCTCGCAGCAGCGGCGCGAGGTCGGTCGACAGCGCGCCACCGGAGTCGAGCTGCACGAGCAGGAGCGTGCTGCGCGCGTGGTTGGCGCCCGTGACCGCTCGGCGCGCCAGCGCGACGACCGGTGGGTCGAGGTAGCCCTGGACCTGCACGACGGCGATCCCACGGCGGCCAGCGGCGACGCGCACCGTGGTCGTCGCCCGCCTCGTCGGCGTCGGGACGGCCGCGGACGCGACGTCGGTGGCGACGACGGCGCACGCCAACAGTCCCAGCACCAACGCGGCGGCGGCGCTTCGACGACGGCGTCCCGCCGAACCGCTCGTAGCATGACCGGTGATCATGGAAGTCCGGCTGGGAGCTCGACCATGAACGTGGAGCAGTTCTGCTCCGCCTCCCGCGTCGTGATCGTGGCCGGCAAGGGCGGCGTCGGCAAGACGACCGTGACCGCGGCGCTGGCCACGACGGCAGCGCGCGCCGGGGCCAGCGTGCTGATCGTCGAGGTCGAAGGCAAATCGGGACTCGCGGCGGCGTTGGGCACTGCGCCGCTCACCTACGAGGAGCAGCAGGTCGAGGACCGGCTGCGGGTCCGTACCGTGGCGCCCGACGAGGCGCTGCTCGAATACCTCGAGGATCGCGGGCTGCGCCGGATCTCCAAGCGCATGGTGCGAACCGGCGTGCTGGACGTCGTCGCCACCGCGGTGCCCGGCATGAAGGACATCCTCGTGCTCGGCAAGGTCAAGCAGCTCGAGCAGGCCGACGTCGCGGACCTCATCATCATCGACGCCCCCGCGGCCGGGCACGCGATCACGTTCCTGCTGTCGGCGCGGGGCCTGCTGGACGCCGTCCGCCTGGGCCCGGTGCGCTCCCAGGCCGAGGACGTGATCGAGATGATTTCCGACCCCACCCGGTGCCGGGTGCTCCTCGTGACGCTGCCGGAGGAGACGCCGGTGAACGAGCTGGTCGAGACCGCCTACGCGCTCGAGGACCGGGTCGGCGTGAAGCTCGGCCCGATCGTCGTGAACCAGCTGCTCGGCGGGTTGTCGGTCGACGGTCACACGGCCAGCGAGGACGCCGCGACGGCGGGGGTGCCGGTCGTGACCGCCGAGGCGCGCGCGCTCGACGCGGCCGCCGTGTTCCGGGCCCAGC
>Ga0207416_1005128_pt1 | contig 10652 bp, 8 predicted proteins | sample PaiPotPPM11metaG_FD_184107 | JGI IMG/M metagenome (GOLD analysis project Ga0207416, IMG submission 184107) | Iron sulfur acid spring bacterial and archeal communities from Banff, Canada, to study Microbial Dark Matter (Phase II) - Paint Pots PPM... ...
TGGGCTTTCCATGTACACCTGCCATGGCCAGTGGTCTCACCGATCATGTTTGGAGTGTCAAGGAACTCTTAACCTATAAAGTTCTGCCACCTCCCTTACTACTTCCTAAGCGTAAATACCGTCATCGAGCAAAGAAAGTATCTTGCATCCCTGATTCTAAAAAGCCTGTTATACGACTTAGAAAGGGGGTTCTATGCTCACCCACCGGATGATGTGGCTCTACCATCAACAGTATCTGTCAGTTTATCACTTGATACCGCAAGAGGCAAAGTTACCAATGGAGCAGCTTTAATCTCTGCTAGAAGGACAGTAGCATCATTCATGTCATATATCATCAGATCTACAGGCTCTTTGCCTCTTTTTGGCCAAGGAGAGCTTGCTCAAGTTTACGAGGTAAATCTTCCAACCTGTTCATCCTTCTCGATAATAAATAGCGATCCTAAGCCGGACTAACAAGCATAAAGAAACCCGCTTGAGAAGCGGGTTCTTGATGGGCGACTAGGGATTCGAACCCCAGACCTACTGCGTGTAAAGCAGCCGCTCTAACCAACTGAGCTAGTCGCCCTCATTATGCTATATGAGGTCATATATTAAAATTTGGCACCCGATTGAGGATGTACGCATCGGATGCCAAGCTAGGTGCCCTCGAATGGACTCGAACCATCACGCCTCTCGGCACAGGCCCTCAACCTGCTGCGTATACCATTCCGCCACGAGGGCTTTTCATGTAGGGACTACGCGAAGTATATTACACCTAACCCCCAGATTTGTCAACTAGTTTTGGGCCTGCTGCACCTCACGGAGTGTTGTCTCTATAGCGACTTAATAAACCTCTCCGCTTCTCCTCTGGTGTTCTCCCAGCTGCCATCAGTTCGAGGATAGCCTCGTTATTATTACCTCGGGTAGGTAACGATATGCCGGGACGGATGGAAGGTAACCCCGCGGTGGTAGTCGGGCCATGATCATAGGTGCTATCGAAGGCCTGTGAGGTTGTGCTCTCCTCTTCATTGGTGCTAGATAACTGCTCTATCTGCACGGCGGGTGTTTTCAAGCTCATATGGCGTGGAGCTATCGCAGAGCCGCCATACCGTGTGAGCAAGCCGCCACCTGGTACAGTGGAAATCGGTGCCGTGGCTGGCTCTGGGACACCTTCCAGTGGCTCAAACTCAGGTGCTACCAGGGATGATGCATAATGATTGGGAACTGGTGAGAGGTTATTGCCAGAGAGAGACGCCATGTTGAGTTCATTGAAGCCGTCCATTGCCAATGCTGTCGTGATAGGCAAGGCCGGTGATGCAGGAGAGACAGAGACCTGCATGCGCCGCCGCCGAGCCACCACTCCTAACCCGGCAAGCATGGCGGATCCCAGGAGGCCAAAGCCGATCACGAGATTCTGGTTCTTGGCAGATAGACCAGGTATAAGAGTACTAACTGACACGGGCTTCTGCTTAGCGGGTGCAGCTACTGGTGCCGATTGCTTGACATGTTTCGGATATGCAATGACCACAGGCTGCTCCTGCTCCCAGTCACGCGGCTTGGGTGTTGGTGAAGGCGTCGGAGATGGAGTAGGCACAGGCGCCGGGGCCATAGCGTGGTATCTGGCCATCAAGTTAACGACCTTGTTGGCCCAGCTGGCAGCACCGGAGGTGCCGACGTATGGATAGCAAATTGTATAGACTGAGGTCAAGCCACGGTTGATGTACCTGCTCTCTACAATGTTAAACCAGTCATTGATAGCAGCTGCATAGGAGGGATAGATAGTATAACCACCGCCACCTACTGCGTATCCAGCACTGCTGCGCACACCACCGGGATTGCGATAGCTCAGGCCTACACCCGCTGCACCATCATTCGTCTCAGTCCACCAGACGCCGAGGGCGAAAGCATCATCAATATTGGTATTGCGCGATGCCTGCTCGATAACCTGCCCTGTTCCGGCCATTGGTGTTCCTGCAAGGATACTATTGACAGTCTCAGCTGGCAGTGTTGGAGGAGCAACGACATAAGCACTATCTGCTTGAGTATGCTGTCTGTTCTGCTGCTGCCAGAGCAGGGTCATCAGGGTACTGAGAAGAATGATCGAAGTGCTGAGAAGGAGAAATAGCGTGGAACGCCGTAGGGATTGTCGACTGCATATCCTCTGCTTACTCACCATAACTTAAATACCAACCTGACTCTCTTTATTAAACTGCTACTACTTTGCTATTGCCATTCTACAGAGCGCATTAACAAAGCAGATAGAAATGTTATTGATGGCCCCTCCAAAAACGGATGAAATATACATGTTCAAAGTATCAGTAGATCGGATGAAAGAACGTTTTATATGGTGAACGGATTTTTTCGTTAAAATAGATAGATGGTCCACCAGGTCACCAACAACTTTTTTCTGATTGTACCATGGTATCTAAACGTGGCGTGCGAAAACCGTTCCCATAATAGGTAGTATGTCCCACAGAGGTATGCTATACTGAGGTGAATATATATCGTATTGGGGGACAGAAGAAGAGAAAAAACGGGGGTTTAGAATCAGCGACCGACGGAATACTCGCACTGGCTTTTTAGGGCCACGCACTGTACTCCATAATCGCTACCGCATCGAGCGAGTGATTGGGCATGGAGGTATGGGTGCTGTATATCAGGCCAGGGACCTGAACCGGCGGGGAATCCTGTGTGCCGTCAAAGAGATGAGTCTTTCGATGGTGCCTCCCGAGGAACGAACCCGGGCCATCCAGAATTTCAAGATCGAGGCCAAGATGTTGTGGGGGCTAAGCCACCCAAATCTTCCGGCCTTTACCAATTTTTTTGCCGAAAATCAGCGCTACTTCCTGGTCATGGAATATATCGAAGGGCAGACGCTTGAAGATCTGCTCGAACGGCAGGGTGCTCCCTTCCCAGAACGGCGTGTGCTTCGCTGGGCAGAGCAGCTCTGTGATGTTCTGCAATATCTGCATAGTCAGAACCCACCGATCATTTTCCGTGATATGAAACCCGGCAATATTATGTTGACGCGCCCAGGACATATCAAGCTGATCGATTTTGGCATTGCGCGCTTTTTCCGCCCGACATATGGTCCAGATACCCAGCTCCTGGGCACACCAGGCTATGCTCCTCCTGAGCAGTATGGCACGGCGCAAACGGATGAACGTTCGGATATCTATTCGTTAGGGATGACGCTGTTCCATCTGTTGACCAATACCCTCTCCGAAAAGGGCTTTGGGGTCAAGGCAAAAGATGTACGGATGATAAACCCACAGGTCTCTCCCTCAGTAGCGCGTGCGCTGGAGAAGGCGACAGCCTTGGAGCCCGAGATGCGCTATGAGAATGTCGCAGCTTTCCGCTTGGCGCTCTGCGGTGCCAGTTCTTTCTGCTTCGAGACTGGTGAAACGGCGACCGAGCCGCAGGAATTAGCCGAGCTTTGTGCGTGCTATCCCGAAGAGGCTTCCGAGTACCTTGCTAATGGCGAAATTGATAGCTGGTTAGAAGATATCGGCGAAGCAGACCTGGCACGTGCGACGCGTCGGATTCGCGCTATGTACATAGATCCGTTGGAGTCAGTTGAACAGTTTCTGCACGTAGTGGTGGGACCGAATGCACGTATGCGCGGTGAAGCTATCCTTTCTACCAATGGGTATAGTACAAACGGTGAGAAAGATAGAGAGGCCGGGACGGCATTGCTGGATCATGTTATGGCATATCGGGAGTCTCTTCCACGCATATTCATGGCCAATCGGCGCTCCTCTATACAGATAAGCCCGCGTAGACTCGACTTTGGCCCTGTCTATCCACCCGGTCTCTCTGGACCGTTGGCCATTACGATTAGAGGTTATCAAGGGCTACGTGTCAGTGGTGCCATCACTCCCTCTGAGCCATGGATTCAGGTTGAACGGACAGAATTTGATGGGATGAATACGTCTGTCAATGTGCGTATTCATAGTAGACACCTCCAGAGCTATACACACTATCAAGGTTTTATCGTCATCTCACGATATGAGGAGAATGAACAAGATATCGTCGTCACCGTGGATGCAGATATTCAGGGCTATTCAACACTACTAGCAGGTCGGCGACGTCCAGGAAAAACGGTTACGCCTGATGAGGACGACGAGGATGATTCAGAGTTTGTAATACCAACGTTGATACAGTCTGGAGGGCACCAATTAGTTCTTGAGAGCATCATAGATCAAGATGAAGCGGACGACGATCAGGTTATGAAGTATGGACCATCCGATGGACAGGATTGTTGGGAGCCCTGTCCAGCCTCACCAGAGCAACTCCGTTACCAGCGGCTCGGTCTGGCTTTTTCCACTGCTTTGATGCTGGGTAGTCTGTGGTATATATGGCTCTCGGGGCTCTCATCCGCGTTTCTGCCTCCCAATCCATGGTTTATTGTTGTTCTGGCGGGTATGATCCCTGCTACGACTCTGGGAGCCTTGCTCATTAACCACGATGATGTCTGGATAGCCACAGAGACCATAGATCGTGTGATTACTGGTATGGGATGCGCACTGGTGTTCCTTGCACCTGCTAATGTTGTCTGGCAGATTCTGCTCAATATAGCTCCAGGCTGGCTGCAATTGGCAGTGATGCTTCTGGTTACTGCGCTGGGAGCAGTCGCTGGTACAGCTGCGACCGTGCACAGGAAGATACTGGCTACCACCGCATGGTTACTGAAACTGCTACGCTATCATATCTGGCCTATTGTAGTGATGGCCTGTATACTCGGTGGCTTGCTTGGGTACTTTCTGGCAGCAGGTTTAGCGGCAGGGGGGTTTACACTGCTTGGTATTCTGTTAGGGATAGGCATTGTCAGTGGACTCATATTGCGTGTTGATTACTTGCTCAGATTGCAGCGTCATCCGTAGAAGGTTTATTGTATTGTGGTCTCACTACCTAACTTGATTGTGATCCTTGGTCCGACTGCGTCAGGAAAGAGTTCCTTGGGTGTTACTCTGGCGCAGCGATGGAAGGGAGAAGTCGTTTCGGCTGACTCTCGACAGGTCTATCGTGGCCTGGATATCGGCACTGCCAAAGTGACGCTGGCCGAGAGGACACTTGTGCCCCATCATCTACTAGATGTGGTAGATCCACAGGAAGTTTATACCGTCTCGCAGTTTCAACATGATGCGATTCAGGCAATTAATACTATCCTGGCGCGTGGCCATCTGCCATTTCTTGTCGGAGGCTCTCCACACTATATCCAGACGGTCGTTGATCACTTTGATATTCCACATATTCCACCACAGCCAGAGTTGCGTGCACAACTAGAATCTCGTCCCTTGGCTGATCTGCTGATGCAACTAGAGGAGTTAGATCCTCAGAGTGCAGCTAGCATCGACCGGAAAAATCCTCGGCGTGTGGTCCGGGCACTGGAAGTGTGCATTGCTTCTGGAAAACCCTTTTCGCAACAACGAGAGGTTACTGACCCTCTCTATCGCTGTCTCTTGCTCGGTATCCAATGGCCACGTGAGGTCCTCTACAAACGCATCGACATGCGCGTTGATGAACGAATGCAGCAGGGAATGGTACAGGAAGTACGCAATCTTCTGACACAGGGAATAAGCCATGAACGACTGGAGGCACTGGGCTTGGAGTATCGTTTTATCAGTCTCTGGCTACAGGGTAAGTTCTCCAGTGAGCTTGAGATGGTCCAGCGTTTAAAGTATGCCATCCATGATTTCACACGCCGACAGTTGACATGGTTTCGTCGAGATAAACGCATTATGTGGATTGACGGCTTTGAGGAGGATAGGCGAGGTGAAGTAAGGCTTCGTTCAGCCGAGAATGCTATACAAGCGTTTCTGAACGAATGTGATAGGTAAAGGCTATGATACTGGTATGATGTTGACCACTAACCGCCTGATCCTACGTGACTTTGTGGAGAGTGACTGGCAGGCAGTACTTGAATATCAGTCTGATCCGGCATATCTGCGCTATAATCCCTGGTGGCACCGAACAGAACTGGATGTGCGCTCGTTTGTGCGCATGTTCATCGACTGGAGTCAGGAAGTGCCAAGGAAGAAATTCCAGTTTGCTATTGTTCTAAAGACAGAAGATCGGCTAATTGGAAATTGCGGTATTCGTAAACAAAATGCGCATGTACAGGTTGCTGATCTTGGATATGAAATAGACCGCCGTTACTGGGGATATGGGTATGCCACGGAAGCATCGCGTGCCTTGCTCGAGTTTGGCTTCGGGCAACTAGGCTTGCACCGTATCTGGGCATATTGTATTGCGGAAAATGTTGCTTCCGCGCGTGTGCTGGAAAAAATTGGCATGAAGTACGAAGGCCTACAGCGTGAGAGTGAATGGATGAAGAATCGCTGGTGGGATACGTTGCACTATGCCATCCTGGACCACGAATCGCGGAGAATGCAGAGCCACTGATGAGCTAGCCCTCATGCTCTTCCGGCTCAATCATGATCACTCCGCTGGAACCATCGACGGTGATGCGCTGTCCCATGGTGATGCATTCGGTGGCTCCATCTACTCCAACAACGGCAGGAATACCATACTCGCGAGCCACCACCGCGCCATGGGACATCGGTCCCCCCATCTCCATCACTAATCCCCCAGCGGTCAGGAACAGAGGTGTCCAGCCGGGATCAGTGGAGGGCGCTACCAGGATTTCGCCCGGTTCCAGCCTTGCTCCTATCGGTTCCATGATGACACGTGCCTTCGCGGTTACTACTCCTGCCGAGGCGGGCGTTCCGGTGAGGCTACCTTCCGCTGCACCAGCTAACATGTGATATTCAGCTTCCGGCTCGGTGCCATCCGAGAGCAGGATACGCGGAATATGACGCCGTCCCAACTCATAATCATAATTAGCCCGAAGTTCATGTACTGCCGTATGAAAATCTTTACCTGCTAGTGCCTGTCGTGCTTCAACCAGATTGATGAAGAAGATGTCTTTCGCTGATTCCAGGCGTCCGGCTTGCGCCAGTTCTTCACCTACAGACCAGAGAAGACGGCGAGCACTTGCCATCGTCAGGACTATGTAATACTTCGGCAGTTCGCGTAATCCTCCCAGAGCACGTACCTGACTCAGACAATAATGGACCAGCTTACTACGTAGCCAACTGCCATGCTTTCTCGCTCTGTGCGTTAGTTCTACGACCATCTCTTCTGCTTCGCGCATTCCTCGCTGGAACTGGGCATCAGGGGCCAGTTCTGGATTCTCGAGCTGCAGGTAGTTGACCAGCACTCCCAGGATATACGTCGGATCTTCTGACCAGCGTGGGAGACCTAGATCAATCTCCGCCACTCCACGATGCCCATAGATTTGCAAGAAATGAGCCAGACCCTGTTGCAAAGTGACGGGCAAGGTTCCAGCATGGTACGCTTGCACCAGTTGTTCTAGCGGTTTTTCAAGCACCAGCCGAGCTGAAGAGATATCTTCACGAATTTGCTGCGTCAGCTTCCACAATTCCAGATCCATCTCGGTTGTGACATTATATGGAAGTCCACGCAGGACCGTCTGGAGTTCATCAGGCGTTGCCCTCTCGCCCAGCAGTTTGCCAGCAATGACGTATAATCCCAGACCTGCCCCCATGATGACTGGCATAATGCCCGGGAAGAGAGGTCCCACATTCTCCATAAAGAGACGTTCAACTGCAGTCAGCCGTTCACTGGCACTGGCACTGGCATTGGCTGCAACCTTCCCTTGTGCTTCTAATCGGCCCTGGAGACGCCATATCCGCTCTCTGGCCGCTGCTGGACGAACTAGTGCCTCAAGCAGACGGTATGGAACACCGGCAGGTACCAGAACCGCTATCATCTTGCGGATGAAAGGCCAGCGTGAGGTAGAGGTGAGCGATAGGCGAGGATCAGAGGCCAGCCGCTGAAAAATTGGTCTTGAGCGTGCCTCCATGATAGTCATTACCTGCATTAGTAGTTCGCGCCCGATGGCACTCCGCAGTACGACGGTGACATCAAAGAAGAGCCGCTGGGCTGCTTCCTTGGTAATTGCAGGACCTGCCAGAATATCCCGCGGCGGAAGTTTCACGAAGGTGGCAAGCGATGAGCCTGCCAACCGGAATCCCGCAATTCCCATAGGAGTAAGTGGGCGATAGACTCCCTGTGCCACATTAGCCGAGAAGTAGACACGCAAGTCTTGATCGTTAGTGGGTGTCCCAGCAGGTAATGGAAAGAGCGTTGTAATTGGGCGAGCCTGTGTTAGCCAGAGATGACCTTCGCTATCAATGGCCCATTCTATATCCTGTGGTGCTCCGTAGTGAGCTTCAACCTGTATTCCTAGCCGCGCCAGGTCTTCTATTTGTTCGTCGGTAAGACAGGACGTACTCTTCTGTTCTGCCATCTCGATGCGTTGAGTACCGCCACCGGGAATTGATCGAATGACCATGCGCTTATCACCCAGGCGACGTTCGATGATTTCACCAGTTTCAGCGTTGATAACAAAATGGTCGGGGTTGACTGCCCCCGAAACGACCGCTTCCCCTAGGCCGGGATTGGCATCGATAACCGCCTGACGTCGACGACCTGTGAGCGGATTGGCGGTAAAGAGTACGCCTGCCACCTGCGCATTCACCATCCTCTGTATAACAACGGCCAGACGTACTGTGCGATGATCGATCGTATTGCTAGCACGATAGCTGACGGCTCGGTCAGTCCAGAGCGAGGCCCAGCAGCGTCGTACTGCGTCGAGGATGGCCTCAATCCCTACGATATTGAGATAGGTCTCCTGTTGACCAGCAAAACTGGCGAAGGGAAGATCTTCGGCGGTGGCCGAGGAACGCACTGCTACAGGGAGAGTTTTGTCAGGGGCTAACTCGTGATAGGCTCGCGTAATAGCTTCTACAATGTCGATAGGAATGGACACGGCTAACAGTCTACTACGGGCCGTGGCAGCACAGATCTCTAGATGAGTGACATCATCGGCTGGCGTGCTGGCTAGCTGGTCGAGGACTGACTCCAGTTCTGTTCCACTGGTCACGCTCGTATAGGCCTGGGTAGTAAGGCAGAAGCCTGGCGGGACCGAAAATCCCGCACGAGTCAGTTCGCCTAAATTCGCCGCTTTGCCTCCGACTTGCGGTAGCATGCTGGCATCTATCTCGTGAAAAGGCATGACAAGGGGGGTGAGAGTGGTATCACTTGTCGATGATTTTCTGCTCTGTGGTTCCTGTTTTTGCCTGTTCTTCATGATGAGAATGCCTCCTTGCGGCTTCGGCGAGCAGAGTCATAGCCTGTGCCACCTGTGCCTGTTCCTCTGGTGAGAGATACACCATGATAGCTAATTGCGCATCAGCTCGATTCTGCTCGAATGTGCGCAAAAATGCCCGACCCTGCTCTGTAAGAAACACACGTCGGGCTCGTCGATCTTGTTTGTCCTCGCGCCGACCGATCAAGCCTCGCTCCACCAATTGATCCAGCAGACGGCTGGTGGCAGAGACGGAGCGCCCGAGAGCTTCGGCTACATGCTTGATTGTCGGCTCCCCTTCATCGTCCAACATATACAGAGTCGCTACCTGGACCAGTGAAAAATCGAAGTTCCCAAAGGCCCGCAGAGAGGCTATGAGCATATCGTGCCAGATGGCACGTCGGACCAAGCCGAGGTTTTGAGCGAGTATTTCGCGATCATGAGTACTGATAATTTGCACTCCTTGAATATTTGCAGCGATGGTATATTTGTCTTATCGCAATTATATCATAAGCGCAAATAAATTACTATGCTGGGAAAATTTTGGGGTGTGTGAAGTCGTTGTAGATGGCATGGACCAAGTGCAGGAGTGGGCATGCGGCCCCACCCTACCCCACGGACGCGATAAATCGGGTCCCTACAGGATTATACGGCCCGCTGAAGCGGGCGGAGGACGCTATCGCTGTCCTCCTTGCTTGGCAGGGTTTCCGACAATGGATTCATACACCCTTTGCTTACCCCTGCGACGACACGTGAAGTATATTCTAGCCATGAAAAAAAGTCTACGTGAAATTGCCCTGGGTAGGATGCGAATGGAATGGAGAGAGAACGAGACTGGAGAGAGACGAATGTATTCTACTTATGGCAGAAGGTTGGACAAAGGAGATCCTATACAAATTCAATACCTACTATACTATTCTTTCCGGGTTCTAATTTAGCGAGTTTCAGTGCAAGATGAACCTCCCGAAAAGATTTGCCATATCCTATCGAACAAGTTAAACCTGATGTCTTAGTTTGATATATTTGTTGTAGTGAATGAAGGGTAGCTTCATCAAAATTAGCTTTAAAGAGAATGTCATCTCCCGCTGCAAATATTACTTTGCATCCTTTTTGACTCTCAATACATTTCTTTATTTCTTTAATTGCCTCTGTTACAGATTCGCTCATTTTTTTAAATACTGCATCATCACGAACCGATAGGAACATTTCTTCCAATCTAGTTCCTGTGTCATCGCCATCTAGGCCGAAGTATAAAATCTCTCCGGGTATTATATCGGAACTTGATAGTCTCTTCATCACCATCTTCTTCGGAGTCTCGACGAAGTTACTGCTAGCGAGAAGCCGATGTACAATATCCATGTAAAATTCGATAAAGATAAAGGACATTTTGACGGAGAGGTCGGCTTTATTGACCTCCGCAGAGAAAACTAAAGTGAATAGCCAGCATGCGCATAACACTGAGAAAGTGTTGATTTTCGATGTCTCAACCGTTCTTTGG
>Ga0207416_1005131_pt1 | contig 10645 bp, 7 predicted proteins | sample PaiPotPPM11metaG_FD_184107 | JGI IMG/M metagenome (GOLD analysis project Ga0207416, IMG submission 184107) | Iron sulfur acid spring bacterial and archeal communities from Banff, Canada, to study Microbial Dark Matter (Phase II) - Paint Pots PPM... ...
ACCAACTCCGATGGGCTAAAGTGCATCGAGATCAAAGTTGGCACGGGCGCTCCGGCAACAGCAAGCAGCGCCGTCACCGTACAATATACCGGCTGGCTGGAGAGTAACGGGAAAAAATTCGACAGTTCGTATGACCGCGGCCAACCTATCCAGGTCACATTAGGGCAGCACCAGGTGATTCCCGGATGGGACGAGGGTATCGTTGGCATGAAAAAGGGAGGCATTCGCCGCCTGATCATTCCGGCTTCGCTGGCCTACGGCGCTGCGGGCAACGCGCCAGCCATTCCAGCCAATGCGACGTTGATCTTTGATATCGAGATGGTGAGCGTCTAGGCAACAACCACGGTTTCCCCTGGCCCCTATGTTGTATCTGACCCCATAAGGGAGGTCGCTACTCAAGAAATTATCGACAAACAATCGCAACGCTTTGACTATGTTGTGCCTGACCCCCACAAGGGGGGTCACTACACCTTGTGGCTCGTCGAGGCGTGCGTCCTGTAGTGACCTCCCTTGTGGGGGTCAGGCACAACAGGAGGGTCAGATACAAGCTCTGGCTGATTGGGCTACAGCGCTTGACGGAACGTTCCTTATCTGCTACACTTTTTTCACCGAATATTCATATTTAGATACGTGATGAATATTTGCTCATCTTTCATTCGCCCCCTGGCAAAGGAAAAGTTGTGGAGTATGTCTAGCGAGCTTGCTTCGCCCACAGACGATCAGGAACGCCAACGCCTTCTCACGGCGCTGCGTGAAAGTGAGTTGCTCCGCGAGCTGGCGGAGTTGCTCGCCTCGTCGCTTGACCTCAAGCGCATTTTGCAGGTATTGACGAAACGAACCACCGAGGCGTGCGAGATAGAGCGCTGTTCTGTCTGGCTGCGAGGCGACGGAAACGGGGCATTTCACCCAACGACGTATCATCTCTCGACGCAGCGCATCGACGACAGGCATATTCGAGCCGCCGATGTTACCTGGCAGCACGGTCACGTGCTGTTCGACGACTCGGAGATACTACAAAGCCTTGAAGAGCAGGGGATCGTTCTCGTGGACAACCTGCGCGCTCGCCCCAGAAGCAAAGAGATTGCCGAAAAGTTTCTGGTGCGCTCCGTTTTGCTGGTCGCGTTGAAGCGCGAGGGGCATATCCTGGGCATGATGTCGCTCGATGACCCTGATAGCATACGCACGTTTTCGGCAGAGCAGCAGCAGCTAGCCCTTGCCATCGGCCAACAAGCGGTGCTGGCTATCGACAACGCCAGGCTGTACGAGCAGGCCCAGGCAGAGCGCAGGCGTGCCGAGCGCCTGATCGAGCGCGCGCAGGCAATTAATCAGGTGGCCGTGGCGGTGAACGCAGGCGAGGTGTTGACGAAGGTGATGGACATGGCCTTGCATCACCTCGTGCGGGCGCTTGGCTCGGATGGCGGCGCGATTGCGCTGCTTGAAGGTGACACACTGCGCGTGATCAGCCATACCAGGCAGATACAATTGATGAGCGCGGGTACGAAGCTGAGCGATCTTCCCGTCTGTCGTCATGCTGCTTTGCGCGGCATTCCAGCCTTCGTCAACGCGCGCGAGCTTATAGAGTCAGAGCGGCAGTGGTTTCGCGCGCTAGGGTTGGGAAATTGCATTCTTGTGCCTTTGTTAGGCGGAAAAAGCCGCGCGGCGGACACTGCCGGGGGCATCGATCAGTGCAGCGGGCTGGCCTTTGTCGATTTCCGCGATCCCGATTACGTCCCAACCAGGGGCCAGATCGCTTTTGCGCAAGATATCGCCGCCCAGTGCGCCCTGGCGGTCGCCAAAGATCGCTTGCTTGCTGATCTGCACATAACGGCAGAGCTGGCAAACGAACGCGCGAATACCCTCGACGCGGTTTTCCAGGCCATGACCGAAGGCATCGTCGTCATGGATGAGGATGGCGATGTGCTGGTACGCAACAAGGCCGCTTCGCACTTTCTGGGTATCCCGGTCAATTCCAAACGCCGACTTGGCACGTTTCTACGGCAATACCAAACCTATACGCTGCACGAACAGCCGTTGCCGGAGGAAGATTTCCCCCTCTCACGCGCGCTGCGAGGCGAGCGCATTCGGGGGGAGCGCTTTTCCGCCATCCGCGGCGATGGGGAAAAGCGCGTGATTGCAATCAACGTGACGCGCATCGTTGACGAAAACCGGCATTCTACCAGCTATGTCGGCGCATTTCATGATATTACTGAGCAAGCCAAAATTGAAGAGCGCTTCCAGCAAGCCCTGCAAGCCATGCTCGACGTCGCTGACGCAGCCTCCGGCATGACTGGAGTCGAAGAGATTATGACCAGCGTCCTGGAATTGACGCTGATTACGCTCAACTGCGAACGCGGGGTAGTACAGAAATATCATAAGGATCACGATACGTTTACGCTCCAGTTAGCAAGCGGTTTTGCCGACGAAGAAGCCGAGGCGCGCTGGCTTGAGGAACAACGTGGATGGCTGACGCCGGAAGCTGGCCGCTACCAGGGTTTCCGCGAACAAATTATGGGCGGCCATGCCACCGTCATCAATGCCGGCCATTATCCTGATCAGCCCAACCCTTACCAGCACAGTATGATGCTGGCCGTTCCCATCACTCACAAAGATCGCGTGCTGGGTTTGATGACTCTGGATCGCTCGACGCATGGGCAAACGAGCGTTTTTAGCTCCCCGAAAGAAGGAGCATTTCTCCAGGAGTTTACCATCTGGGAACTCGCCATCGCCGAAGCCATTGCACAGATCGCCGGGGTCGCTATCGAGCAAGCAAACTGGCAGCAAGAGGCCATCCAGTCGCGCTCTCGTGAAGATGCCATGCGCGAAGCCAACCGCATGAAGGACGAGTTTCTGGCTATCGCTGCCCACGAATTTCGCTCGCCGCTCTCGGTCATCCAGATGCACTGCCAGATGGCGCTGCGCACCATGCAGAAACACGCTGAACAGGACATGCCACAGCGTATCAGCGACCACCTCACAAAGATTCTAGGGCAAACACGCCTGCTCACCAATATTGTACATTCGTTTTTAGACGCATCAAATATCCATGAAGGAAAACTTGTTCTCCAAACAGAGCCGGTGAATCTGGGTGAAATCGCCCAACAGATCGTTGACGACCTGGCAACTATCGTTCAGAATCGCACGCTTTGTTACACGCTGGCCCCCAGCGCTCATCCCTACCTGGTGCTGGGCGATAGCGAACGACTGCAAGAGATACTTGCGAACCTGGTACAGAATGCGCTAAAATACAGCCCGGACGGGGGAGTCGTCACAGTCACTATGCAGTACGTTCCAGCCGAAAACAATCCGGCGCAGCGCCACATCGAGGTCTGCGTCAGCGACCAGGGTATTGGCATCCCGCCGGATGCGCTGCCCCATATCTTTGAACGCTTCTATCGCGCCTCCAACAGCGCCGATAGCAACACTAAAGGCATCGGCCTGGGACTCTATATCGTCGCTGAACTTTTGCGCCTGCATGGCGGCTCCATCCGCGCGGAAAGTAGTGGTATGCCGGGCGAGGGAAGCCGCTTTATCTTCACATTGCCCGCTATAGAAAGCGCATCAGAAAATGTACCGGCTGAACGTGAGTCAATTTCGGAGTTGGCTGCTGGCGCTCGCCCAGGAGACGATTAAACGCGAGGGCGCCGCGGACGCGGCGCATGATCTTGATCACCTGGAGCGCGTGATGGCTCTGGCAGACCTTTTGCAAAGGCGCGAAGGCGGCGATCTGCCCACGATCTGGGCGGCGGTGGCCCTGCACGACATCGGACAGGAACGCGAACGACTACATGGCGGCGATCATGCCATCATCGGCGCTGACATGGCCGCATACCTGCTTACCGGAACAATCTTTCCCCAACAAGCCATCCCAGCAGTGCAGGATGCCATCCGCGAGCATCGCATGACCGGTGGTATGATGCCGCGCAGCATTGAGGGACGCATCCTCTATGATGCCGATAAGCTCGATGGCCTGGGCGCAGTAGGCATTGGCCGCCTCTTTTGCATCACGGGCCGCTACAACCAGAAAGTCTTCTCGCGGCTCCCGGATGATATCGCCGCGCCAAGCGATCCCCTGATGGTGCGCGAGCTGCGCCGCCGCCCCGATTACTCACCCAGCATCGAGTTCGCGCTGCTCTTCAGCAATTTACCCGACCGCATGGCTACCGCAACGGGTCGTCAATTGGCTCAAGAACGCTATGAGTACATGGCCGAGTTCTTCGCGCGCCTGGAAAAAGAGGTCGCGGGTGAACTCTAACGCGGAGGCTGATAACGGATGAGGACGATTACCATTACGACGCGCAAAAAAGACGAGGTGGTCGATATCACCGACAGCGTCGAAACCGTCCTGCAAGAGATGACCTCTGTCGATGGTGTCTGCTGTCTCTTCGTAGCTCACACAACCTGCGCGCTCACCACGGCGGATCTCGACCCAGGAACCGACCGCGACCTGCTGGATGCGCTGCGCCGCCTGCTGCCAGCCATGACGTATCGCCACCCGCACGATCCCGCCCACACGCCGGATCACATCCTTTCGTCGATCATCGGCTCCTCATTGGCAATCCCCTATACCAACCGGCGGCTGGCGCTCGGCACGTGGCAGCGCGTGATCCTGGTCGAGCTGGATGGCCCGCGCCGGAGAACGCTGCATATCTCGTGCCTGGCGTAACGTCGGACACAACGCTGAATCACGATGAATGCGCCCCTACACATCTTGTTCCTTGCATGGTATGATGTATATATAAGGATGAAACATCGCGGTTGGCAGATTTCTCGCCAGCGCTGGCACGCTCTCAGGAGGATACTCATGAGCATTACCGAATTGCCTCCACCTACAACAACTTCTTTGTTTGAACGGATATCCCCTGCCACAAAGGCCGCGGTAGTCCAGGAATTAAGCGATCTTCTTGGAGCGCGTTACGTATTGCACACCCCATATGACCTGATGCTCTACGAGTATGACGCATCGATTGACCGCAGCCGCCCGGATATCGTGGTTTTGCCGACGAACGCGGGAGAGGTGGCAGAGATCGTGAAAATCGCCGCCCGTCACAACGTGCCTGTTGTGCCGCGCGGGGCGGGAACCGGCCTGAGCGGGGGCGCGATCCCTATCTACGGCGGCATCGTCATTATTTTCACGCGCATGAACCGCGTCCTTGAAGTCGATTATGAGAATCTGCGGGCCGTGGTGCAACCTGGGCTGGTCAACCTACACCTGAGCAATGCGCTGAATCCCCAGGGGTTTTACTATGTCCCCGATCCGAGCAGCCAGCGCTCCTGTACTATCGGCGGCAACGTCGGTGAGAACGCGGGCGGTCCGCACACGCTGATCTATGGCGTCACCACGAATCATGTACTCGGCCTGGAAATTGTGACGGCGGAAGGCGAAATCGTGCAGGTGGGCGGATGGACGCCCGACACGCCCGGCTATGACCTGGTAGGCTTGTTGATCGGCTCCGAAGGTACTCTGTGCGTCGTCACGAAGATTATCGCGCGCATCGTTCCCCTGGCGGAAGATGTGAGAACGATGGTCGCCGTCTTCGATACGATGGACGACGCCTCGAATACCGTCTCCGAGATTATTGCTGGCGGCGTCATTCCCGCCGCTATCGAGATGATGGATCGCATGATCTTGCAAGCGGTCGAGGCCGATACGCACGCTGGCTATCCCATGGACGCCGCCGCCGTCCTGCTGATGGAATCCGAAGGGCTGCGCGAAGGGGTTGCGGCGCAGGTCGAGCAAATCGTGGGCATCTGCGACAAACACCACGCCCGCTATGTGCGTATCGCACAGGACGAGACCGAGCGACAACTCTTCTGGGCCGGGCGCAAGAACGCTTTTGGCGCTGTGGGCCGCATCAGCCCCGAATTTTACGTGCAGGACGGCGTCGTGCCGCGCACACGGCTCCCCTACGTGCTGCGGCGCGTCGAGGAGATTTGCACCGGCTATGGGCTGCGCGTCGGAAACGTTTTCCACGCCGGCGACGGCAACCTGCATCCCCTGATCCTCTTCGACTCGCAGATTCCTGGCGAAGTCGAGCGCGTGCGCAAAGCCGGGCACGAGATACTGGAGGTCTGTGCGGAAGTTGGCGGCACGATCACCGGCGAGCATGGCGTGGGCATCGAGAAGCAGGAAGAGATGGCCCTGATCTTCAGTGATGCCGACCTGCAAACCATGCAAAAAGTGCGCGCGGCCTGGAACCCGCGCCAGTTGTTCAATCCTGGCAAACTGTTTCCCCAACCGGGACGCTGCGCCGACATGAAATCATTGTAGTATTTGGCCGTTGTAGGAGGTCGAGATGCGTATGGGGGAAATTGAGAAACTCCAGGAGGCTATCCGGCAGTACGCGCCTGCTATGAAGGTAACAACCGATATTGAGGGGCTGGAGCGTTACGCCGTGGATGGCATCTTGCCGCGCCTTGTGGTGACACCCGACAGCGTCGAGCAGGCCGCGCAGATTGTGGCGCTGGTCAGTCAGCACGAGGCGACGATGCTGGCACGCGGCGGCGGTTCGCGCATGAACGTGGGGGGATTGCCCGAACGTATCGATGTTTTGTTAGAAACCAGAAAGTTGGCGCGGCTGCTCGAACATGAAGGGCCAGACCTGACCTGCCACGTGGAAGCGGGCATGACGATAGCCCATCTCCAGGCGCAACTTGCCACAAAGGGGCAACGGCTGGCGCTTGATCCGCCCGACGCGGCGCAGGCGACTGTCGGCGGCGTCCTGGCCTCGAACGCAAGTGGCCCTAAGCGGCTGCGCTACGGCACGGCTCGCGACCTGGTGATCGGCCTGCGGGTCATACAGGCAAACGGCGAGAGTACGCGCAGCGGCGGGCGCGTCGTCAAAAATGTCGCGGGCTACGATCTCAACAAACTGTACGTCGGATCATTGGGGACGCTCGGCGTGATCGTCGAGGCCAATTTCAAACTTCATCCTTTGCCGCCTGATGAACGCACTCTTGTCCTGACGTATGCCAATGCTGCTGACGCGCTGCAAACCGTTCTTGCGCTGCTCGGCTCGACGCTCTCTCCCAGCGCTATCGAGCTGATTGACGCGGGAGCCGCGAGCGACATGAGTGACTACTTCGGCGTGAACCTGCCCGCGAATGGGTACACGCTGGCGATCAATTTCGAGGGAAGTCGAGCCGCTATCGACCGGCAGATCGATGATACGCGCCTGATGGCCCGCAAGCATGGCGCTTTGATGGGCGATGAACTCACCGGTGAGACGCAAAGCCAGTTCTGGGAAGGCGTGCGCGAGCATACGCAGGGATTGGTGACATGCAAAGTGGCGATCCTGGTCACGCACATGGCAGCGTATCTGCAATACGTCGAGCAGGTCTGCCGCCGCCATGAACTGGAAGCGGCCATCGTGGCTCATGCCGGAAATGGCATTCTCTACATCGAGCTGCGTCCCGGCGACGCGACCCCACGCCTGATCGCGGCTATCAACGAGCTGCGCGCGCACGCTCAGGAGGCGCGCGGCAGCCTTGTCGTGGAACGCTGCCCCGTCGCTCTGAAACGGCAGATCAGCGTGTGGGGCGAGCCAGGAGCCAATTTCTATTTGATGCAGCGGCTCAAAAGCCAGTTTGATCCCAAAGGCACGTTTGTGCGCGGACGCTTTGTGGGGGGATTGTGAGCGAGGAACAGATGGTAGTGGTCACGGCGCATCCTGAATTTCTGGATGCCGCCCTGGATGAACTGAAAGTTTTCGATCAGCAGTTCTCCTATGTTCAGTTGCTCGCGCCGGGGATTGCGCTCTGCTCGTCGCCGCGGATAGCAACGCTGGCACGGCTGACCGTCGAGCGGCGACCGGTTTTCGCGCGGCATCTCGCGCCAGTACAGGCCATCGTGCCGCTCAGCAACAACGAGCAGGATATCGGGTCATTGGCCGTTTCCATCGCCGACCTCTCGACGTTTGCGCAACTGGAACGCGGGCAGTATTTCGCGGTACAGACACGCATGGTACAGGCCGAAGGAGAAACCATCCAGCGAGCATATAGCAGTGGTACGTTAAATCGACTGTTAGCGGAGGCTATTGCCGGGGAGACCGGGGCGGTAGAGAACATAAAGAAGCCGCAAATCGTAGTCTCGCTGTTGTGTACTGCCAGCAGCGCCTACGTGGGCATCTCGCACGTCAGCGAAAATCTGAGCGATTGGCCGGGCGGCGCGCGGCAATTCGCGCAAACGCGAGAGCAGATCAGCCGGGCGGAGTTTAAGCTGTTGGAAGCATTAGAAGTATTCGGTGTAGAGCTGCCAGAAAATGGACGCGCGCTTGACCTGGGCGCTGCGCCCGGCGGTTGGACGCGCCTGCTGCTGGCGGGAGGGATGCGCGTGGTCGCGGTAGACCCGGCCAATCTTGATCCGCGTTTACAGAGGCAGGCTCGTCTTGAACATTATCACGGACGCGCGGAAGATTACCTGATGAAGGCGAGCGACGGCCAGCAGCGCTTTGACGTTATTGCCAACGACATGCGCATGGACGCGCGCGACGCGGCACGCCTGCTTGGCGACGCCGCGGCCTGCCTGCGCCCTGATGGCTTTGTCGTCAGCACCTTGAAGCTTCCGCACGAGACGACGACGATGCAGCCGGTAGAAATCATGCAACAAGCGGTAAAGATGCTGGGTACGCGCTACGCCGTGGTGCGGGCAAGGCAGTTGTATCATAATCGTCAGGAAGTCACCGTAATAGCGGCCAGGCCGCTCGCCAGGCGGAGATAGCCTTGCACAGATCAGGAAGGTAGGTTCATAATGTCTCTCGATTCGGCTCATGTTCGATCAACGTCGATGACGGTCACACCGCCAACAGAAGGGCCGCTGCGCCGTCATACGCACACCTACGATCTGATGCGCCAGTGCATCCACTGCGGCTTCTGCCTGCCGACCTGCCCAACGTATGCCGTGTTGGGCGTGGAGATGGATTCGCCGCGGGGGCGTATCTACCAGATGCAGGCGGTGGCCGAGGGACGTATGGCGCTTTCCCCGGAGTTTATCGATCACATGGACTGCTGCCTCAGTTGCCGCGCCTGCGAGACGGCCTGTCCATCCGGCGTGCAATACGGCAAATTGATCGAGGCGGCCCACGAACAGATTCAATTGGAATTGGCATCCCTCGCTCCAGCAGATGAGCGAAGCGCGAGCAACGTCGCTCCCCCGCCGCTTCCGGTACAGCTTTTGCGGCGCTTTTTCTTCGACGTAATGCTGCCATCGCGCCTGGTGACAACGCTTGTCTTCGGCGGCCTTAAGCTTTACCAGCGCAGCGGGCTGCAGCAACTTGTGCATCGCACAGGACTGCTCGCCGCCATGGATACCTTGCCAACGCCTTTCCAGGGCAAACTCCAGATACCGGAAGAACTGATGCATGACGCGCGCGGCGATGTGCTGCCCGACCCACTGCCGGAGATCACACCGGCGCTGGGAAAGAGACGCTATCGCGTCGGCTTCGTGAGCGGGTGCATCATGGATCAGTTGTTTCGCGACATCAACGAAGCGACGATTCGCGTGCTGGCGGCCAACGGCTGTGAGGTGATCACTCCCCTGCAACAGCAGTGCTGCGGCGCGCTGCATGTTCACGCCGGCGAGGCCGGACAGGGCAAACGACAGGCGCGTCACAACATCGACATTTTCGAGCAATACGACTGCGACGCCATCATCATCAACTCCGCCGGGTGCGGCTCGACGCTCAAAGAATACGGGCACCTGCTGCGCGACGATCTCCAGTACAGCGAACGCGCCAAGGCGTTCAGCGCGAAAGTCAAAGATATCAGCGAATTCATGGTGAGCATCGATTGGAAGCACGACCTGGGAGAAGTGCGCCGCACGGTGACATATCACGATGCCTGCCACCTGGCGCACGGGCAGAAGATCAAGCAGCAGCCGCGCCAACTGCTGCAAGGCATCCCAGGGATGACACTGGTCAATCTGAAAGAGGCGGATTGGTGCTGCGGCAGCGCGGGCATCTACAACATCACCAACCAGGACATGGGAGCCATCCTGTTGCAGCGAAAAATGGACAACGTGGCAGCCACCGGAGCCGCCGTCCTCGCCGCGGGCAACCCTGGTTGCATGATGCAAATCGCGCTGGGCATACGCGAGCGCGGGTTAGATATCGATGTCGTACACCCCGTCCAGTTGCTTGATGAAGCATATCGCGCCGGAGGACTATATGAAATGCCAACGCGCGACACTACGATGACGCGGAACCAGCAGCGCGCGCTGTTGTTCGGTATTGGTATCGGAATCGCCGTAGGGGCGATTGCGCTGCGCAACAGGCGCAATCGCGTATAGCAAAAATGAGAGAGGTTATCGGCGATAACCTCTCTCATTTTCCAGTATGACTCATGTTTCTGTATTACCATGCGTCAAATGAAATCTTTGCGCGTCTGAACAAAAACCACATATATATACGCTTACTGTTGCCGAGACTCAGCTACTCACCAACGGTCAATAACCTGCCCGCCTCACAACCTGCAAAAACCTTCATGTGAATCAAGCCGTTAGAGGATTAGGGCCACTAGGCTGCGCCTGTTACCAGGGTTACACCTGTGGTCTATCACCAGGTACTCTGCCTGGCCTCTTCATCGGCATCCGAGGATGCGATGGGAAGACTCATCTTGGGGTCGGCTTCGCGCTTAGATGCTTTCAGCGCTT
>Ga0207416_1005134_pt1 | contig 10641 bp, 4 predicted proteins | sample PaiPotPPM11metaG_FD_184107 | JGI IMG/M metagenome (GOLD analysis project Ga0207416, IMG submission 184107) | Iron sulfur acid spring bacterial and archeal communities from Banff, Canada, to study Microbial Dark Matter (Phase II) - Paint Pots PPM... ...
TCGGACCGCGTCAATCAGCGCCTGGGGCTCCACTCCCTTGAGCAGGAACCCGCTGGCCCCCGCCTTGAGCGCCCCGAAGACGTACTCGTCGAGGTCGAACGTGGTGAGGACGATCACCTTCGTGCCGCGCAGCCGGAGGTCGGAGGTAATGCGGCGGGTCGCCTCAAGACCGTCCAGGCCGGGCATCCGGATGTCCATGAGCACGACGTCGGGCCGCTGGCTGACCGCCGCTTCGATGGCTTCCGCGCCGTCCTTGGCGTCGCCGACGACGTCGATGTCCTCCTCGTCGCCGAGAATGGAGCGGAACCCGGCCCGGACCAGCGAGTGGTCATCGGCGACAAGCACGCTGATGCGTTCCGTCACGCCGCACCCCCGGCGCCCCCGCCAGCGGGGATCTCTTCAACCGGCATCTCCCGAACGGTGGTCTTCTCAACGGGGATCCCGCCAACCGGAATCTCGGCGCGGACCCGCCAACCGGTCCCGTCGACCGGTCCTGCCTCGCAGCGGCCGCCGAGCGCGGCGGCGCGCTCCCGCATGCCCGCAATCCCGTGGCCGGCCGCCTGCCCGGCGGCGTGGTCGACCGCTGGGTGCCGCGCCCCTTCGTCGAGCACCTCGATGAGCACGCTCCGGTGGCCGGCCTCGACCCGGACCAGCGCCCGGCGGGCCGTGGAGTGGCGCAGCACGTTGGTAAGGCCCTCCTGGATGATGCGGTACCCGGCGTGCCCGACGGGCGAGGGGAGGTCGGCCGGGGTGCCGGTCATTTCGAGCTTGACGGCCAGCCCGGCCTCCTCCACGCCGGCGATAAGGCCGCCCAGGCCGGCCAGGTCCTGGACCGGGTGCAGCGGGGCCGGACCATCCTGCGCCGAGCGCAGCGCCTTCAGCGTGGTCCGCAGCTCGGCGAGCGCCTCGGCGGAGACGGACGCGATTTCGTCGAGCGCGCCGGTCCCGTCGGCCGCGCCGCCCTTGCGCGCCCGCCGCGCGGCGGCGGCGGCCCGCACGTTGATGGCCACCAGCGTGTGCCCGACGACGTCGTGCAGCTCGTGCGCCAGTGCCAGCCGCTCGGCGTCGAAACGGTGCTGCGCCGCCGCCTCGCTGGCGCGGACCGCTTCGTCGGCGAGCGCCCGCTGCAGGGCCTGGCGGGCGCGCAGCGTGTCCCCGGCCAGCAGCGCCCCGAGCACCAGCGACGCATACGCGACGAAATCGAGCGGGCCGTCGTGCTGGCCGGTGAGCACCACCGCGACGGCAACGAGCACCGCCATGGCGGCGCCGACGAGCAGCGATCGGGCCCGGCCGCCCTCTAGCCCGACAGTGAACACCAGCAGCATGGCGATGCCGACCGCGGCCCGGTTCGGGTGCGCCACGGCCAGGCACGCCAGCAGCAGCGGCACCTCGGCCGCCAGGACCACGAGCGGGAAGCGCCTGCGGGCCACCAGCGGCACGGCGGCGAACAGCGACAAGATCACGATTACCGGTGTGAGCCCGGTGACTCTGCCCAGCAGCAGCGGGTCGGCGAGCAGCGCCCCGAAGCCAGCCAGCGCGAGCAGGACGTCGATGTCCGCCGCCCGTGGCAGCGCCCGCAAGGCGTCCCTGCCTGCGGCGACGCGGTCTCTCGACGTTCCCATGCAACTGAGCGTAAGTGCAGCGCGGTCCGCGCGCATCCGTCCGCAGCACTACTTCTACAGACGCCAGGCCGGCCTGCCGAAGGGTTCTGGCGGCCGACGATATGCGACCCGCTCCGCCCCGATGCTGGCTAGGAGGTCCCCGGCCCGCGGGGACCAGTAAGGGGAAATCCGATGCACGTCGTCGCCCGATGGTGCGCCACGCACCGCCTGGTGGTGGTCGGGCTATGGCTGCTGGTGCTGGCCGCCACCTTCCTTGGCAGCTCGGCCGCCGGAAGCAACTACGCCCAGAGCACCACTCTGTCCGGCACGCCCAGCGCCGCCGCCGCGACCCTGCTTCAGCAGGCGGTACCCGGACAGTCAGGGGACACCGAGCAGATCGTCTTCCAGACGAACACCGGGACGGTGGACAACCCGGCCGTCGAGTCGCAGATCACGGCCATGCTGGGCCGGGTGTCGCACCTGCCCGACGTCTCCAGCGTGACCTCGCCCTACAGCCCGGCGGGCACCAAGCAGGTCAGCGCGGGCAAGACCGTCGCCTTCGCCACGGTGAACTTCAGCGTGGACGCCAACAGCGTCCCGGCCGCCCAGGCGACCCAGTTCGTCAACACGGCCCGCGCGCCGAACTCGGCGCACCTCCAGGTCGACGTCGTGGGTAACGTCGCCGCGGCGACCAACCCGACCTCCTCCTCGAGCACCTTCATCGGGGTAGCCGCGGCGCTTGTCGTCCTGCTGCTGTTCTTCGGCGCGATCCTGCCCGCCCTGTTGCCGCTGCTCGGCACGGCCGTCGCCCTGGTCGCGGGCCTTTCCGTGGTCAACATGCTGTCCAACTCGCTCAGCATGGCCTCGTTCACCTCCCAGCTCTGCATCCTCATCGGGCTCGGGGTCGGCATCGACTACTCCCTGTTCATCCTCACCCGCACCCGCAACGGGCTGCGCCGCGGGCTTTCCGTTCCGGACGCGGTCGCCGCCGCGGGGGGCACCGCCGGCCGGGCCGTGCTGTTCGCGGGCCTGACCGTCTGCGTGGCCCTGCTCGGCATCCTCACCGTCGGCGTCAGCACCCTGTCGGGCGCGGCGATCGCAGCCGCGATCACCGTCGCCTTCGTTCTCCTCGGGGCGCTGACGCTGCTGCCCGCGCTGGCCGGCCTGACCGGCAAGCGCATCCTCACCCGCAGGCAACGCCGCGCTCTGGCTCGGGGGGAGACCGCCTTCAACGAGGCGTCCCGCGGCTGGGCCCGCTGGGCGTCGCTCGTCCAGCGCCGGCGGATCGTCCTCGGCGTCGCCGCCCTCGGCGTCATGGTGGCGCTCGGCGCCCCGTTCCTGTCGATGCGGCAGGGCACCGCCGACTACAGCGTCGACCCCACCAGCACCACGACCACTACGTACCGGGGCTACGAGATGCTCGTGCACGGGTTCGGGCCCGGCTTCAGCGGACCGCTCCAGCTCGTGGCGCCGCTGCACCGCCAGGCCGACAAGGCGACCTTCGGCGCTGTAGTCACGGCCGCCAGCCACACCCCGGACGTGGTCACGGCGGTCGGCCCCGAGTTCTTCCCCGCCGGACCGGGCCACCCAGCCGTCGCGCTGGCCGAGGTGTACCCGGTCGGCAGCCCCCAAGACCAGTCGACCACCAACCTGATCAACAACCTGCGCGACAACGTCATACCGGCCACCGTGGGCGGGCAGCACCTTCAGGTGCTGGTCGGCGGCGCGACCGCCCAGGGCAACGACGTGGCGGCCCAGCTGTCGTCCAAGCTGCCGCTGTTCGTCGGCATGGTGGTGGCGCTGTCCTTCATCCTGCTGATGATCGTGTTCCGCAGCCTGGCCATCCCCGCCGCCGCGGCGGTCATGAACCTGCTGTCGGCCGCGGCGGCCTTCGGGGTGATCACGGCGGTCTTCCAGTGGGGCTGGCTCAAGAGCCTCGTCGGGGTGACCAACACCGGGCCGATTAGCCCGTTCATCCCCATCCTGATGTTCGCGGTCCTGTTCGGCCTGACCACGGACTACCAGGTGTTCCTGGTCAGCCGGATGCAGGAGGAATGGCTGCGGCGGCGCGACAACGCGATGGCGGTGCTTACCGGCCAGGCGACCACCGGCCGCATCATCACCGCCGCGGCCGCCATCATGACCGTGGTCTTCTTCGCCTTCACCTTCACCACCGACCGCACGATCAAGATGATCGGCCTCGGCATGGCGGCGGCCGTCGTCGCCGACGCCCTCATCGTCCGCACTGTGCTCGTCCCGGCGGTGATGCACATGCTGGGCAAGACGAACTGGCGCATCCCGGCTGTCCTCGACCGTGTACTTCCCCGCCTCGACCTCGAAAGCGGCGGAGAAGAAGCGACCGAAGCGGTCGGGACCGCCGAGCCCGAACCGAGCCGGGTCCCCCCAACCTGATCCGGGACCCGGCCGTTGCCGGCCCCCGCCCAGGGGCCGGCAACGGCTTTGGGCAGGGCACTTCCCGGCCATCGCGGCGATGCCCACTGACACCGATTGGCAGGACACTATGCGAAGCGTTGCGGCGTTTTCCATCCGGCACAAGTGGATGGTGGTAACCGCATGGCTCTTCCTCGCCGTGATTGGCGCGCTGACCGCTAACACGACTATCGGGCGGCTTGACTACACGTATTCCACCCCCGGGCAGCCCGGCTATGAAGCCAACCTGCACCTCACCCAGCGGTTCGGCATCGACGCGACGTTCGAGCCGACGCTGGCGGTGCTGCATTTGCCGGCCGGCCTGACCATGCGCACGGCCGCCGGGCGGGCCGCGGCCGGGCGGACCTTCGCCGCCGCGGCCCGCCCGGGTGTGGTGACGGTCACCGACTACGCCGACACCGGCAACCCGAAGCTCGTCACGGACGGCGGCCGGACTACCTGGGCCGTGCTCAACCTGGCCAATCCGGACAAGGGACCGGGCGTCGGCGCCGGCGACAACCTCGGCGCGATCCTCCGGGCGGCCGCGCCGCGAGGAGCGTCGGTCACCGTGACCGGATTCGCGCAGCTGCTCGCCGCCGGGGGAGGCCCGGGCGGCGTCAGCGTGCTGGCCGCCACGGTGATCGGCGGCGCGCTCGCGCTGCTGCTGTTGCTGCTCGTGTACGGCTCGGCCATCGCGGTGGTCCCGCTGCTCATGGCCATCCCCGCGATCCTGGTGACGTTCCTGTGCGAGCTTGGCCTGACCCACATCACCGCGGTCAGCTATTTCGTGGAGTACCTCGTCGCCCTGGTCGGGCTCGGGGTGGCGGTCGACTATTCGCTGCTGGTCGTCGTCCGGTGGCGCGAGGAACGTGGCCGCGGTCTTAGCAACGAGGCCGCGATCGGCGCCGCGGCCGACCGGGCGGGCAAGGCGGTGCTGCTCAGCGGGGCGACGGTCGCGATCGGCCTGCTGTCGCTCATCCTGCTGCCGGTGCCTTTCCTGCGCAGCATCGGAGTCGGCACGATGCTCATCCCGCTCGTCGCGATCGTGGCCGCGGTCACGCTGCTGCCGGTCACCCTGGCCGCGTGGGGGCCCGCACTCGACCGGCTCCGCTTCTTCCGTGCCGGCGCCGCTGGTACGCACAGCCGCGCCTGGGAGCGGTGGGGCCGGCTGGTGGTACGGCGCCGCTGGCTGGCCGGCGCGGCCGGCCTGGCCGTCATGCTGGCCCTGGCCGCGCCGGCGCTGTCGATCAACACCGCCGAGCCACTGGCCGCGTCACTGCCGCAAAGCAGCCCCGCGGCGCAGGCCTTCCGCCAGCTTGAGGCGGCCGGGATGCCCAGCGCCGCGGACTTCCCCGTCGTGATTCTCACCCACGGCGGACCGCCCGCTGTCCGCCAGGCCACCGCGATCGCGCTGGACACCCCGGGCGTCTGGACCGTCCTGGCGCCCGCCACGCCCGCCTTCCGCAACGCCGCCGACAGCATACTGACCGTCATCCCGGAGGCCGAGGGCGGCACCGCCGCCGGCAAGGCGGTCGTCACCTCGCTGCGGACGAGGCTGGGCGCCGTCACCGGCGGCGCGGAGGTAGGGGGCTCCACCGCGGCCGACATGGCCTTCACCAGCGCCGTCTACGGCAACTTCCCCTTCGTTCTCACGGTGATCACGCTGCTCAGCCTGCTCATCCTCATCGGGGCCTTCCGGTCGGTCGTGCTTGCGGTCAAGGCGGTCGTGCTCAACCTGGTCTCCCTCGGCGCGGCGTTCGGCTTCATGGTCTTGTTCTGGCAGCAGGGGCACGGCTCCGACCTCATCTACGGCACGCCCGCGACCGCGGCGATCCGTGACTGGATTCCCGTCGTCGTGTTCGCCTGCCTGTTCGGGCTGTCCATGGACTACGAGGTCTTCGTGCTTTCCCGCATCCGCGAGGAGTACGACCGCACTGGTTCCACCGACCAGGCGGTCATCGCGGGCCTGGCCAGGACGGGGCGGCTCGTCACCTGCGCCGCCGTGATCGTCGCGGTGTCGTTCCTGACCCTGAGCGGCACGCCCAACCAGCTCGTCAGGATCGTCGCCTCCGCCCTCGCCGTCGGGATACTTCTCGACGCGGTCATCGTGCGGACCCTGCTCGTCCCCGCGCTCATCTCGCTCATGGGCCGCTGGAACTGGTGGCTGCCCGCCCCCCGGTGGGGCCCTGGGCGGAAGGCCCGTTGACACTTCCTTGAGCTCAGCTACGGCACGTCCTCGCGGTGGCCAGCGGCCCGCGTCACGATCCAGGTCGTCCCGGCCGGATCGCGGGTCAAAGCGAGGACGGCCAGCGGTGGAATCCATTCCATCCCCATAAAATGGAACAAAATACCCACTGTTATGCTCCGCTATCCCGATCGCGGGTCAGAATTGGCGATATCCGCCCCCGGTGACCCGCGATCATGAAAACAGCCGGGCCGCAGCACCGGGAAACCGGGACATAACGGGTGAACCGGCCGGCCTTCCGGGGCCGGCCGCCCGGATGACCCGCGATCACAGCGGTCAACGGCACCCGGGGACCCGCCAGAAGGACACGCAAGACGCGAAACCGACGCCCCACGGGACCGCGACACGCCCGAGACAGGCACGCGCGTACGGCTCCCATCCTCTCGCGTTTGGGAATGCTCGCTCAACTATTGATACAATGATGTAGTGCCACGGCCACGGGGATTCGACGAAGAGCAGATCATCGACCGCGCGATGGAGCTGTTCTGGACCAAGGGCTACGAAGCGACCTCGGTGTCCGATCTGACCGAAGAGCTCGGGGTCCACCCGGGAAGTCTTTACCGCACGTTCGGCGACAAGCACGCGCTCTTCTTGCGCGCGCTTACCCGCTACCGGGACAGCCAGGCCCGCGCCCTGGCACCTGCCCTGCTGGCGGGCGGCCCGGTCCTGCCGCGGATCCGCGCGGCGCTGGTCGGGTTCATCGAGCTGGCCGCGGAGCAGGACAAACCCAGGGGGTGCCTGGCCGCCAACACCGTCGGAGAGCTGCTCCCCGGTGACCTGGAGGTCGCCTCCGGAGTCGCGGGTGTGCTGTCCGACGTCGAGGACGGTTTCCTGCAGGGCCTGCGTCTGGCGGCGCGCCAGGGCGAGATCCCGGACACCCTGGACCTCCCAGGCTGGGCCGCCACGCTGACGATGCTGGTGCAGGGACTCCAGGTGGTCGCCAAGGCCGACCCTGACCCGCGCCGCCTGGTCAGCGGCGTGGACGCCGCCCTGCTGGCGCTCGCGGCTATGCGTGACGGTGCCACCCGCGGGCCAGGAAACTTAGCCGGCGGGGAGGGTGTCGATGGTACCGGCGCTGCGGTTCGCTGTGCTTGGCCCGGTGCGCGCCTGGCGCGGAGACACCGAGCTGGATCTTGGCGCTCCTCAGCAGCGGGCGGTCCTCGCGGTGCTGCTGCTGGCCGAGGGTCGCCAGGTGTCGCTGGGCGCGCTGGTCGACGCGTTGTGGGGGCAAGAGCCGCCGAAGGCCGCCGCGGGCACGGTGCGTACCTACGTGTCGCGGCTCCGTCATTGCCTGAAGGGTCAATGCCTGGATGCCTGCGAGCCGGGCGGACGGCACGAGATGGTCGAGTCCGTGGGCGACGGGTACGCGCTGCCGCTGCGGTCGGCGGCGCTTGACCTGAACGAGTTCCTGATCAGGACCAAGCAGGCGCAGGCAGCCACGTACGCGGGTGATGCCGGCTAGGCCGTGGTGCTCCTGCGCGATGCGCTCGGGCTGTGGCAGGGAGTCCCCCTGGCCGGCGTGCCGGGGGAGTATGCCGAATCCCAGCGCGTCCGGCTCGCCGGGCTCCAGCTGGCCGCGATCGAGGAACGGCTCGCCCTGGAGGTCGAGCTGGGCGGGCACGTCGCGGCGGCGACCGAACTGCAGACCCTGCTCGCGAGCCATCCCATGCGGGAACGGTTTGCGGAGCTGCTGATGCTCGCGCTCTACCGGTCGGGCCGCCAGGCCGACGCGCTCGCCGTGTTCGACGCCACCAGGCACCTGCTCGGCGAGGAGTTGGGGATCGATCCCGGACCCGCCCTCCGCCAGATGCACCAGCGCATCCTCCAGACCGACGAAGGCCTCATCGGCACGCCAGAAAGCCTCATCGGCACGGCCGGTCGCGAGAGCGCGACGGCGGCTCCGTCACCGGTCACCGCGCTCGTTGGCCGTGACGATGACATCGAGCAGGTATCCGGGCTGCTGACCGCGCAGGACCGTCGTCTCGTGCTGCTGACCGGGGCCGGGGGGATCGGCAAGACGAGGCTGGCGCTTGCGGTGCTTGAGCACAGCAGGCCGCACTGGCGGGATGGCACCGCGTTCGTCGACCTCTCGGCGGTTACCGATTCCCGGCTCGTGCCGGACGCTATCGCCGCTGCGCTCGGCCTGGTGGTCCAGGGGCAGGAACGGCCGCTGGGCACGCTGGGCCGGTGCCTGGCCGGACGGCACATGCTGATCGTGCTCGACAACTTCGAGCAGGTGCTCGGGGCCGCCCCGGTGCTGGGCCAGTTGGCGGAGCGGGCGCCGCGACTCCACTTGCTGGTGACCAGCAGGGTGCTGCTGCGAGTACGGGGCGGTCGAGAATGGCGGGTGAGCCCGCTGCGCATTGCCCCCGCGGGCGCGACCCCGGAGCAGCTGGCGGAGGCGCCGGCGGTGCGGCTGTTCACCGAGCGGGTGCGCGATGTGCAGCCCGGGTTCGGGCTTACCAGCGGCAACTCGGCGGCGGTGGCGGAGCTGTGCCGCAGGCTGGACGGACTGCCGCTGGCCCTGGAACTCGCGGCCGCCTCGATGCGGCTGCTCACGCCGGAGCAGATGCTGAAGCAGCTGTACGAGCGGCTGGACCGGCCCGGCGCCCTGGCCGACCTGCCCGGTCGCCAGCAGACGCTGACCGCCACGATCGAGTGGAGCTACGACCTGCTGCCCGGAGCGGCGCGGGAGCTGCTGACCCGGCTGTCGGTATTCGCGGCCCCGTTCACGGCTGAGGCGGCCAGGGCGGTCGGTGGGCCGAGTGGGGCCGGGGCGATCGAGGGGCTGTCGACGCTGCTGGATCACAGCATGGTGAGCCCGGCCGAGCGCCCCGATGGCGAACGCGCGTTCCGGCTGCTCGGCCCGATCCGCCGGTTCGCGGCTGCTCGGCTGGCGAACGTCGGCGAGCCGCTCTGCGGCCTCGAAAGCCACCTGCTCGACGTGCTCAAGGCGGCTGCCGTCGGGCACGGTGCCCAGAACCAGGACGTGCGGCGGCTCGACAGCGAGAGGCTGAACCTCGAGGTGGTGCTGAGCTGGATGGCCCGCGCGGGGCGGCCGTCGGGGCCGATGTTGCGGGCCATCGGGGACGTCTGGGTGTGGCTGCTGGTGCGCGGGCACCTGAGGCGGACCTCCGGGCTGTGGCAGCGGATCGAGTCGCTGCCGCCGGGCGGGCTGCGTACCGAGCAGGACCGGATGGCCCGGTCCTGGCTGATGGCCTGCAGGCTGGTGAACGACGGCGACCATGCGAAGACCGGTTCGCTGATCGGCGAGATCCTGCCCGCGGCCCGGCGGCTCGAGCAGCCCTGGCGCACTGCTCTGCTGCTGATGGGGCGGGCCACCGCGCGCCCGTACACGGCGCACAGCCCGGCGCGCGCCGATTTCCGCGAGGCGCTGATGATCGCCAGGGACGCCGGCGACCCGCTCGCCGTCGGCTACACCCTGTCGCACTATGGCTCTTTCCTTTGCATCGACGGCGACGCTCCCCGCGCCCGGGCGCTGCACGAGGAGATGCTCACGATTGCCCGCTCGCTCCCTGACGAGAACATGCGGGCAGAAGCGCGCTACGACCTGGCGGTGGATGCCCTAGCGGTCGGCGACCCGCAGTCGGCGCAAGCGCATCTTGCCGTGGCGGTGCGCCGCTACCGGAACATTGACCACCTCGACGGCTTGACCCGCTGCCTGGGCGCGCTCAGCGCGCTTGCGCTCAGCCGCGGGCAAGCGCACCTCGCGGCCCGGCTTATCGGAGCGGCCGCGGCGGCGCGGGACAGCCTGGGGCTGACCCCGTGGCCCGCGGTGACCGAAGGGGAGCGGCGGATCATCAAGCGGACCGAGGCACTGCTGCCCGGGGCCGAGTTCGCCGCGCAGGCCGCCGCTGGCCGCCTCCTCACCGTGGAGGACGCACTGAGCCAGGCTCTACGGGCACCGCAATGGGTGCCAGCAGCGAGCTGACGGGGGCTGCCACCTGCTCATCGACACGACCTTGACCGGCCGTCAATACCAGCCGGCTTACCTCGGTAAGCGTGAACACATATACCACGGCAAACACCCACACCGTCGCGGCCGACGCTGCGAACCGCGAGCCGGATGCGCTGGTCACTCCCGACCGTCCGCCGACCGTGCCCCCTTATTACCTAGGGCGGCCGGCCCAGGTGTGGCTGGCTGCCTTCCGCGCCCGCCGGCCGCGCCCCGCCGGCGAGGCTTAGGCCACGAGGATGATCTCCTGGCCATCGGAGCAGGCCGCCGGAGCAGGCCGCGGGGGCGCCTGCTCCGGCGGCCGCGGCACGCCGACACTGCCATGGACCGGAACGACGAAGCCACCACCCGTTCCTGATAAAAAGGTCCTTCTTCCGAACGAATGGTGG
>Ga0207416_1005135_pt1 | contig 10640 bp, 7 predicted proteins | sample PaiPotPPM11metaG_FD_184107 | JGI IMG/M metagenome (GOLD analysis project Ga0207416, IMG submission 184107) | Iron sulfur acid spring bacterial and archeal communities from Banff, Canada, to study Microbial Dark Matter (Phase II) - Paint Pots PPM... ...
TATACATTTGCACCACATCGCCTGTCGCAACATGCGCGCCGGAGAAGTTCAGGATGCCCAGCGCGATGGCCTGCCCTACTCCATAGAGCGCGAAAATTACGCCTACGGCGAAGCTGATAAAGTAGGCGATGCGCTGCAAGAGCGAGCCGGCTCCTTTGCGCCCGACAAGCCCATACGCTACCCAGAAAAGCGCAACCCACAACGCTGCCGCCACATAGATGAGCGCGTTCGGACCCTGGCAGCCGACAGCGTGAGGAACGCCGCACGCTAAAGTGCGATAGGTGATACCTCCGAAAAACAGCACGTCCACCAGCACGTTGAGAGCCTGAGTGCTATAGATGATCAATATAATCAAAAGGATAAATTGAATCCCGTACAGGCTGAAACGCTGAAAGAACAAGCCCACCGCCGTGCCTGCGGTGGCGCGACTGCGTTCCCACTCCAGCACGCCAACCAGTGCAAGCGCGGCCAGGGTGATGGCGAATCCATACGTTACGTCATTACCCAGTCCAAGCTGGCCGATTACGCTGGCGCCGGTGCCAATGGCGACCGGCGCGGCGATCAATTCCGTCACGTTCAGGAAAAAGGAACGAACAGCGTTGCTGCCACCGGTCACGGGGTCGCTGCGCATGTCACGCCGAATCAGCCAGTAATGCAGGCCGCCGATGAGCGCCGCGATGAACCAGGAGACGCTCCAAAACACACCTGCCTGGGTGATACTTGCGCTTGTAGGAACGGTGGAGTAGGAACCACGCAGCCCGGTCAACGAGAACAGGGACTGTAAGAAAGCCGTCAAGCCGACTGTTGCGAAAATGAGCATGAATACGAGAACGGCGTAAAGATAAAAGCGATAAAGATTGCGAGCCATAGTATAACCTCCTGTAGAAGCGTTTTGCTGTGCTTCACAAAAACATCTTATGCTATAGACGCAAGTATGGCATGGGTCAAATGTCACATCTTGCTAACAGCTTGCTCTTTTTACGCATCCGGGGCGACCCGAGAGACTACAGACAACAATCCAGAAACATCTTTTTCCAACTCCAAAAAAGTGGGCTACGCTGCGTATAAATACCGACAGATAATCTTCCTTTCTGCGCACGGATGTGTTATATTGTTTTTAATGTTTTATTAACAATCGCAATACAAATGTAACATGCGTAGTATGAGTTCAAGATTATTTTTTGTGTTTCAAGCTGTACAAACGTGATTAGACGATAAGATGGCACTGATGCCATACGCATCGCTTCATCCAACCAAGGGGGGTTGGTCAGGATTATAGCAACCTCGTTTTTCAACGAGCAAACCGGGCGTTACAACTTCAGGGGGGATGTAACGATAGTCAGTATAACCATTAGAAGATGTCTTCACGCCCGGCAGTCCTATCCAATCGGCATAGGAATCAGGAGGGAAAGATGCGCTTTTGTTTTATCATTGAGGCTCCATACCGCAATGAACCAATGCCGGTAGTCGTTGCGCGCCAACTCAAAGAATGGGGACATGATGTTGACATACTTGAGCCGCAGGCCAGCATCACCTATTTATCAGGGCTAAGCCGGGCCGGCTATGATGCCTATGTGCTAAAGACGGTGTCGGACGGCCCCGGTTTAAGTATTCTCGAAGCGGCTGAAGCTGCCGGAATCGCGGCTATTAATCGTCCGCAGGCCATTCGACAGGTACGTGATAAAGCCGTTGCCATCACCCGCGCCCAGGCTCACGGCCTGCCGGTACCGCACACCTACTTTGTAGCGCATCGTGACTTGCTCTACCAGGTGCCAGAGGAGGACTATCCCCTGGTCATAAAGCCCACCAACGGGAGTTCCTGTCGTGGCATCTACAAGGTCACTAGCCAGGACGACCTGGCTACGTTAGATCTGACAGGCGCTGAAGGATGCTACTTGCTGGCTCAGCATTATGTAGAGAATGGCAATTTTGATATCAAGCTTTATGTTGCTGGAACACAGGTGTACGGTGTTGCCAAACGCTCGCCGCTTCATCCGCGCGTGGAAGTTGATAAGCACCGTATTCCCATCACCATCGAGATGCGCGCGCTTGCCCTGCAAGTGGGAGACATCTTCGGGTTAGACATATATGGCCTGGATGTGGTGGAGACAACCAATGGCTCAATGGTTGTCGATATCAACGATTTTCCCAGTTTTGGACAGGTGCCAGACGCGACTACCATCGTGGCTGCCCATATTATCGAAGTCGCCTCGCGCCGGGTCGCACGTCGTTTGAACAATGCGCCACCTGCGCGTCTCATTGATATATCCGCATAATCAAATGTTAAATAGAGGGTGAACAAGTGTTATTCCTTTTTAAGTTTCTCTATCGCAACCTCAAAGGATATCGTTTTCTCATCGTCCTGGCGATGCTTGTGACAATCACACAGGTCGGTTCAGATTTGCTGGCCGCTATGCCGTTGAAATTCATTCCCAGCAAAGTCAATAATCCAGGGTCTGATCCGGCCTGTACTTTTCCGTTCCTGGATCCCATTCTCTCATTTTTTGATACGCCGGTACTGGACCCATCTCTAAGGCCTTTAGGGCCAAATCAGCCAGTTGGTCAGCCGCCTCCCGCGCCATGCCCGGCAACGGCATCCGATGTTAATTCGGTGCTGCACCCCAGGATTGTGCAGCATAGCACCATAGGGGTAATAGTCTTTTCGCTGATTATGCTGGCAACTTTCGGTCTGTTAAGCGCCTCGCTGGTGTATATTGAATTGTTCCTCGCTACCTTCATCGCGCAGCAGTTGAGCGCCCGCCTGCGCCAGAATTTGTTTGACCACCTGCAGCGCATCTCATTGGACTGGCACGATAAGCAGAAAAAAGGCGATCTTGTGCAGCGCGTGACGGGCAACATCGCCGATATTGAGAAGCTTGTGACCGATGGCATCGTTGATCTGCTGGCAGGTCTGCTGACGCTGATCGGCGTGGCTATCGTGATGTTCCTCATTAGCCCGTCCTATACTGCTCTCGCGCTCATTATCGCGCCCGTGTTGATGCTGCTCGTGCTGGGCTATACCAACGGCATCAAAGCGGCAGCTCGCCGGAAGGCGAAGGCGGCGGGCAAAATTGCTGATGTGGCAACCGAAGACATCAACGCCTTGACCGTCATTCGCGCTTATACCCTGGAGCGGCGCGAAAACAAGCGCTTTGGCATCCATGTTGGCACGCACCGCGCTGCCGGGATGCGCGCAGGTCGCCTCCAGGCCCAGTTTACCCCGCTGGTCTCTGTTCTCGTCGTTTTTGGCACGCTGGTGGTGGTTGGCATTGGGGGCTACGTGGCGGCGGGCAACGCTTTCACTTTTGGCTTTATCAACATCGGCGCTTCTACCATCGATGTTGGTACGCTGATCCTATTTCTCACGTATCTCAAAATGCTCTACCAACCCATGCGCGATCTCTCAAAGCTGACGACGCTGGCGAGCAACGCCTCTTCGGGGGCCGAGCGCATTCAGGAGGTGTTCAACCAGGCTCCAGAAGTGATCGATACGGTAGAACCCTATCACGGCCCCGATAAACTCAAGGGCGACATCACCTTTGAAAATGTAATCTTTGGCTATACGAAAGAGCGGCCCGTGCTGAAAGGCATCGACCTGCATATCCCGGCGGGCCGCAAGGTGGCCCTGGTGGGCTATTCGGGCAGCGGTAAAACCACGCTGGTCAAGTTAATTCCACGTTTCTACGAGCTCGAACTCGGCTCGATTAAAGTCGATGGGAAGGACATTTCCGAGTATCCCCTGGAGATGCTCAGGCAGAATATCAGCGTTGTATTACAAGACTCGATACTCTTTGAAGGCACCGTCCGTGAAAACCTGGAGATCGGGCGGCCCGGCGCGCCGTTGGAAGAGGTCATTGACGCCTGCATCAAGGCTAATATCCACGAGACTATCGCAAAGCTGCCTGATGGCTACGAAACCAATGTGCGCGAACAGGGCAACAATTTTTCGGCGGGCCAGCGCCAGCGCCTGGCAATCGCGCGCGCTATCCTGCGCGATACGCCGATTCTCATCCTTGACGAACCGACCGCAAATCTGGATGTCGAGGCGGAGTCCGAGGTGATGCACGCCCTCAACACGCTGATTGTGGGGCGCACTGTGTTCACGATTTCTCACCGCCTGAGCACGCTCGGCAATGTCGATGAAATCCTGGTCATGCAGCACGGGCAAATCGTTGAACGCGGCACCTTTAAGGAACTGAAGCGCCTGGGAGGCGTCTTCACCTCGCTCCTCAAAGAGCAGAATCGCTATAACCTGGATAGCGAGGACTTCGATGATGCCGTTGACGGCTCGATCTACGCGCCAACCTTGCCGCGCTTCACTGCTATCGCGCCCGGAACCCTGCCACACACGCCCGCGCTGAGGCCCGAAACCTCGCCGCGCCTGCCTGTTGTGGCTTATGCCAACGGCGCATCGCCTGGCTCCCCTTCTACCCTGGTGGTTCAGAAAAGCTATGCCGCCCTGGATGCGCCAGAGCATCAAAATGGGCATGGCTCAAATGGCGCAAAGAAGGCCGAAGCGCCGGAGAAAGCGAGGACGCGCACCAGAGCGCGAATCGTGGCGCAGGTGGACGGCCAGGTTATTGGCGAATATGCCCTCAACAAAACACTGTACACGATTGGCCGTTTTCCCAGCAGCGACATCCATATCCCATCACAGCGCGTTTCGCGTTTCCACGCGCTGATTCGCTGGAAAGCTGGCGCGTGGATCATCCAGGATAGTGAAAGCCTCAACGGATTGACCTGCGAGGGGCAGCGCATCGATCAACTCGCGCTCGTGCATGGAGATCGCATTTTACTCGATCCTGGCATCGTGTTGCAGTACGAGGAACTTTGAACAAGGCTTGAGGAGGCAATCGTGGCCGAGGTATCGCTACCTATCACTCAACATATGATTAGAAATAGAAATACTATCATCTGGCTCATCATCGGAGTGTGCCTGGTGTCCCTGCTTGCGTCGTTAATTGCGAGTATGGTCACACAATTAACGCACCCGGTACTCACCAGCCGCCTGATTATGGAGCAGGATATCCCTTTGCCCGGCGCGCTGCCGGATACGTTTCGCACGCCCCAAAATCCGCTCGCGCCAGGAGTGACTAGCCTTTTTGACCATTTCGATTTTATGGCCCTGGACGCAGGGACGCACCTGCTTTTCATCGCGCATACCGGACCGGCTCCCGATAGAGAGCAACAGGTCAATCCTAAGTTCAATCCAACCACCGATGCGAAGTCTGATGGAAACATTGTAGTTTTTGATACGGTGCAGAAAAAGGTGGTCGGGCTGCTTAACATCCCGCAGGTTGCCGGTGTAGTAATCGCGCCCGATTTGCAAAAGGTCTATGCCGCAGATGCCAATGACAACCTTATCTATGTAATCTCGGAGAAAACATTACACTATACCTCCATTGCGCTTCAGGATAACGATAGCCCGGATGGTCTGACCTACGATCAACTCGATCATTTGATATTCGTCTCCGACCCTGGTACGCCGCCCACGCCTGACTCGAATGTGGTTGAGCGGAAAAACCAGAACGAGACGATCATCAATGCTCTGACGAATAAGGTTGTGGCTCGCATCGCGCTGGGAGCTGACGGGCAATGGGGCGACGATGTGGGCCACGTCAAGTTTGATAGCGGTTTGCGCCGCGCGTTTGTGGCTGTACAGCAGCTGGCAGACCCGAACAGCCCCAACCAGAATTTGCTGCCGCCGCCCGGAACGGCGTGGCTGGTAGAGATCGATCCTGTGAGGCATCAGATTGTTACACGCATGAAGCTTCCCTACGAGTGTATCACCCCGCACGGCATGGCAATCGATAGCAACCTGCATATCGCCTACATCGCCTGCGTTGACGAGGACCCGCCCAGCCTGATACGGGTCGATTTACGAACTATGCAGACTATATCCGAGCCGCCCTGGCCGGTCGCTCTCAAACCAGATATTGTGGTGCTAGATCAATCTTTGAACCTGGTGTATGTAGCCTGCGGCGCGGGCATTTCGATCTTTCAGCAGGGTGCGAACTCGTTCAAATGGCTGGGAACCTATAGTTTCGGCGTCAACACCCATTCTATCGCTGTGAATGAGCAAACGCAGGAGATCTACCTGCCGCTTGTAAAAGAGGGCAACCGGCCTGTACTGCGCATTTTGCGCTACAACGCCAATGTCGCGGGCTAACCGGCACCGGAGCGGAGGGCGCTGCAATGCGCCCTCTTTATATTATATCGGCTGCTATGACGTGAACTTAAACGACTGAAGCATCGGCAGGAAGTACTGATTATTGGCCGCGTCAAAGGTGGCCTGCAGCGTGCCATAAGTGATGGTATAACTATTGGTCGAAGGTGAATTTGCGGGATGGTTGTCCGAAGCGACCACTATTTGAACGGTGCCGGTCTGACCGGCGGCTGAAGAATCCCCTGTGATCGACTTTTGAACCCAGGTATCGCCGCCAATAGTCGTCGATGATGGCACATTCACTGTCTGCGGATTCTTGAGGGTGCCTTTCACTACCTGTATTTCTGCATTGATGACGGTATCAGGACTGGCGATCCCTCCGGGATTGGGACTAACCACAATAGTCAGACTATAGATACCGGTGGAGTCCGTAAACACGACGTTCTTACCGGCGGCGTTTACCTTCCAACCCTGGGGATACCCGATGGTGTAGCCATTGCCGGTATAGGTTGTCAAAGTTGTCGACGATGGTGGAGTGACAGCCGGAGATGGGGATGGCTTTGGCGATGGAGTCGGCGTTGGGGTTGGCGTTGAGCCTGTGGTAGTGCCGCTACTCCCGCAGGCAGCCAACAACAAAACAAGGAATATGCTGCAAGCAATCACGGTGTACTTTGCTGGAAGTCTGAAAAATCCTGGTAAGCGCATTAAAACTTCCTCCTAATACAGGTATTTCTTCCTGGTACCTTTCTTTGAATATCACAGTATTAGCACGTTTCGGTACCGTGAAAGGAGACAGTAAGCTTACTCGGGCGGCCATGTGCGGCATGATGGGAAAGGGTAGCAGAGGGACGAGGGCGGCGCAAGCGCCAGAAAAAGGGGCGAGGGCAGCGCAAGCGCAACGAGTGTTTTAATGCGGGGTTAAGGACGAGGGCGGCGCAAGCGCCCCCACCCATCCTCTCCGCATCCCCCGCCCCTACAATGGATTTTTTGCGAGGGGTTTTAATGCAAGCCCAGGGCGTCTACTGCTTCCAATACTTCGTCGGCGTGGCCTTCGGCGTTGACTTTGTGCCAGGTTTTGCGAACGATGCCTTCTTTGTCGATCAGGAAGGTTTCGCGGTTGACGCCGAGGAATTTCTTGCCGAGGAAGTTTTTCTCTTTCCAGACCCCGTACAGCTGGCTAACGCTGGTATCGGTGTCGGACAGCAGGGGGAAAGACAGGCCGTATTTGCCGGCGAATTTACGGTGTGAAGCCACATCGTCGGCGCTGACGCCCAGCACCACGATGCCACGCTTCTGCATCTCGCGGTTGGCGTCGCGGAAACCACAGGCTTCTTTGGTGCAGCCAGGAGTATTGTCTTTGGGGTAAAAGTAGAGTACGACCGTTTTGCCGCGCAGGTCAGCCAGATGCACCTGGCCGTTTTTCACAATGTCATCGCTGCCTACGGCGGGCAGCGTAAAATCAGGAGCGGGGGTTTGCTCTTTGATTTCTGTATCGCTCACGAAGTTCTCCTCTAAACTAGCATAGATACGACAAGCATAGTGATAGAGCAGATGTTTTTGCTCCATCTTCTCTCCCATGTGTAACACGGTGTTGTTAGAACCTATTCCATAGCTGCTTTCTGTTTTCCAATCGACTTTCAAAAGCCAGAGAGTCAAGATTTGACGGGAACATCGCCCCTCAAATATGCTAGCCGTTGTAACCGCGCTTGAACAAGAACCAGAGAAGAAGGAAGACAATAAGCTCAAATAATGCTATAATTCCGCAAGAAGTCTTATGACTTCTTTGGAAGTAGAAAAAATCGCGCTCCTCTTACCCTCGTATGTTCTGCTACCAAACACGAGAGAAGATTCGCAACACAGGAGGATAGGCAGCCGCTATGTCTGAGACGCTGTTCAAGAAACAAGCCAACGAGCACCTTCAGTTTCAAGCCACCATCCTCCAGAATGTGAGCGAGAGTATCATCGTGACTGATCTGCAAGGACAGATCACGTATTGGAATGAGGGAGCCACTGCCTTATTCGGGTATAGCGCCCAGGACATGATGGGGAACACCCCCGCTATCTTATATGCCGAAACGGAATCCCCCCAACTTCACGCTGATTTAGCGCAAATTCAAGCAGGCACAGACTATATCAACGAGTGGAAAGGGCGACGCAAAGATGGAACAACCGTCTGGATTGATATTAAGACAACCCTGCTGCGCACGAGTGAAGGAGCGGCTATCGGCTTCATCGGGGTCGCAAAAGATATTACCGCGCGCAGACAGATAGAAGACCAATTACGGCAATCCAGAGATGAACTCAAGATCATTTTTCAACACGTCGCTGATGGGATCACGGTACAGGATAGAAGCGGAGCGCTAGTCTATGTCAATGATGCCGGCGCATGCCTCTCTGGCTTTGCCTCTGCCCAAGATATGCTGTCGTTCGATGTGGAGACATTACGAGCGCACATTGTGGAGCGGTTTGAATTGACGGATGAGTTTGGGCAACCCGTCTCCTTCAGCGATCTACCGGCAGCGAAAGCCTTACAAGGGCAGAGCTATGCGGAAACGCTCATCCATTATAGGGATAGGCACACTGGCAAATCATTGTGGTCAGTCGTGAAGGCCAGCCCTATCTTTGATGAAACAGGACAGTTGCACTATGCCGTGAACATTTTTAGCGATCTCACCGCCCGCATGGAGCTTGAACAACGGAAAGACGAGTTTATTGGCATGGCGAGCCATGAACTGAAAACCCCGATCACCTCCTTGAAGGGCTACACTCAACTGCTGAAAATGAAGCTTGCGAAGCAAGGATTAGCAGAGCCAGTGGCGATGCTGGACAGGATGGAGAGACAACTCACGCGCTTAACGCAACTGATTGCTGATCTTCTGGACGTGTCCAAAATCCAGGCAGGCCAATTAGACTATGCCGAAGAGCCGATTGACATCGATGCCTTCATCCACGACATGGTGGACACGATGCAACAACTCAGTCCGACGCACACCATTACCATCCATGGAACAGCGCATACACCTATCGTAGGCGATAGTGATCGGCTTGAACAGGTTTTCACCAACCTGATAAGCAACGCCGTCAAATATTCTCCCCAGGCCAATCACGTCGATATTTCCATTACAGCATCCCAGGACACGGTAACTGTGAGCATACGAGATTATGGCATTGGTATTCCACAGGAACATCAACAGAAAATCTTTGAGCGCTTCTACCGTGTCTCAGATGTTCACGACAAAACATTCCCAGGACTTGGAATGGGATTATATATCTCCTCGGAGATCGTGAAACGCCATGGCGGCAGGCTCTGGGTGGAAAGCGCCGAAAGCGAAGGAACCACCTTTTTCATTTCCCTTCCAATCGCTTAATACTTCTCGAACAAATTGCATGTCCCCAAACCACAAAGAACTCGGCAGCAACACGCTACCGAGTTCCTCGCTTCTCAGAGGGAAAAAACGAAGAGAGGCCCTTGCTTTACCCCATTGCAGGAACGAGACCGAGTTGTTGCAGCATGGTCATCGTATCGTAGTAGGTGTGCTGACTGACGATTTTCCCATTGCTGATCTGAAAGACCTCGCAGAACCGCAATTCAACCGAGCGTCCCGTGGCTGGAACATCTCCGGTGGGAAGATGCAGTGGGCCGGTGTTGGTCCCCCGACCAGTAAACTCAACGACCGCCTGATCCTCTGTGGCAACGACATGAGTAATCTCTATCCTGCTCCCAGGGAAAGCCTCTGCGAAAAACAGCACTAACTGCTTGAAGCCCTCTGGGCCGGGAAGCGTTACCCCGAGAGGAACATTGGTGAGTGTGGAGTCTGCTGCGTAAGCAGCCACACCCTTCTCGAGCCAGGCCGGGTCTGACTGGCGGCTGTTGTACAGATCATAGAGTGACCGAACAAAAGCCACGGTATCCTGTGTTGTCATGGTTTGCACCTTTCTCTGCTGTACTGTCGGCTGAGGTATGAACCTCAGACTTTTGAAAGTGGATGGTACTATCCACTCTGGAGACGCTGTGGGTCTCCATTTTTTCGGGTTCCATTGGCCGAGCCATCGTGATTACATCATTTAAGCGCCAGCATCCGCTCCAGCGCCACTTTTGCCCAGTAGACAGTAGCTTCGTCTACCTTAATCTGGTTAATCACTTCGCCGTTGAGCAGGGCTTCCAGTACCCAGGCGAGGTAGGCCGGGTGGATGCGGTACATGGTTGAGCAGGGACAGATGACAGGGTCGAGGCAGAAGATGAATTGATCGGGATGTTCCTGGGCCAGGCGATGCACGAGGTTGATCTCGGTGGCGACGGCCCACTGGCTGCCGGCGGGGGCTTTCTCGATCTGAGCGATGATGTATTCGGTCGAGCCATAGAGGTCAGCCGCTTCTACCACCTCGCGGCGGCATTCGGGGTGTACCAGTACTTTGATGCCCGGATACTCGGCGCGCGCCTTTTCGATTTGCTGCACATTGAAACGCATATGCG
>Ga0207416_1005141_pt1 | contig 10629 bp, 8 predicted proteins | sample PaiPotPPM11metaG_FD_184107 | JGI IMG/M metagenome (GOLD analysis project Ga0207416, IMG submission 184107) | Iron sulfur acid spring bacterial and archeal communities from Banff, Canada, to study Microbial Dark Matter (Phase II) - Paint Pots PPM... ...
ATTTGTGGACAACGCCAAGAGGCGTTGCCCACAAGCTCCACAAGGCCAACAACAGCAGCAAACGGAAGCGGACAAATGATGTGCTACCAAACCCGGACAACTCCGAGTGCTACCGACATCGGGGAGGCCGCCGGTTTACGCCGCGAGCAGGTGCGCGGTGCGCAATTGCAGCAGGGCGGTTTCCTCTGCGCCCGGCGCCACGCGCCCGGGCGCAATGGCGCAAGCCGACGCGCAGCGAACCACCGCGTTGCGCAAGTAAGGCGGCGTTTGCGACCACAGATATTCGAAAATGTGGCCGCTCGACTTGTGGGCGACGCGAATGGTGCTGCCCTCGATGGCGACGTCGAAATTGGGCTCGCTAGCGTTGAGCTTGAGGTTCGGCGAGCGCAAGCCGAAGGCGACATGCAGTACCTTATCGACGTCCTCGGAATGGAACGGCTTCTGCAGAAAGGCGCACGCGCCGGCGTCCAGCGCCTGATGCTCTTTGCTCGGATTGCGCTCGGCGGACATCATCACGACTTTCAGCGACGATTGGATGAGCTGAAGCCGCTTCATGGTGGAGAGCCCGTCCATGCCGGGCATGTTGCGATCGAGGAAGACGGCGTCGAATTCCGCGGTCCGGCACAGCGTCAAGGCGGTCTCGCCGTTGCCGGCCTCGGCGATCTCGCAATTGAAGACGCTGCCTTTAACGATCTTTTGCACGATCTGGCGGACGGCGGACGAGTCGTCGACGATCAATATTTTGCTCGGCGACGAAATGCGAGCATAGGTTTTCATGATGCCGAGCGCATCGTTGACCGTGAACGGCTTGAACAGGAACTCGTAGGCGCGCAGCTTGATGGCCAATTCGACCGCCTCGGCGGCCGGCGGATTGGACATCAGCGTGACGAAGGTTTGGATGCCTTGCGTGCGCGCGGACCAAAACGCCTGGGTGCCGGACAGTTCGGGCATGTGCACGTCGATGAAGGCGAGATCGATGTTCGAGCCGTTAAGCAGCGTCAGGCACTCGCGTCCGTTGTCGGTCGTCGTAAACCGCAGCGGCAGCTTCGATGTCCGCGCGGCGTCGGCGAGGATCTGCTGGGTCACGTGAGAATCGTCGGCAATAAGCATGCTGATGGTGCGCTGCATCGCTTTCCTCCAAGTTCGGCCTTTCTTGGCGGACTCTGCGCTGTTCCGGCTGCGCTTGCGTCCGGCGAAAGTTCAATCGCGGGGCGCCGAATTGGTTTTCAATAATGCAAAATAGTGATGTTCAACTGGTGAAGCAGAAGCGGTGAAAGCAATTCAAATTAGACGCCGACAAGTCAATAGCCGGCAATCGACGAAGTGCGGTCAACTCCACATCCGGCGAAGGCGGGCGGCAATGTCGACCGGCTCGCGCGGGGTTTGCGCGGCGGAGCTGGCCGCGGTGGGCTGCGGCCACGCGCAGCATTCGAACAGGCGCAAAATGTCCGCGGGAATAAAGCGCGTGCGCGCCGCGTACATGTGCCGGTCGCCGTTGCCGCGCTGCGAATGGGCATAAAAGCGCTGGGGCACGATGAGATGCAGATGGTCTTTGGCGCGGGTCATGGCGACGTAGAGGAGCCGGCGTTCCTCTTCGATCTCCGCGCTCGTGCCGGTCGCGAGGTCGGCCGGAATGCAGCCGTCGACGCAATTGAGCAAAATAACCGACTTCCATTCCTGGCCCTTGGCCGAATGGATGGTGGAAAGGATCAGATAATCCTCGTCGAGGAGCGGCGCGCCGGCCTCGTCGCTGGTGGCGCCGGGCGGATCGAGCGTGAGTTCGGTGAGAAACCTCTCGCGGGTGGAAAAACTCCGGGCGATCTGGGCGAGCTGGACGAGGTCGGCTTGGCGCACGGCAGCGTCCTCGTGGATGCGCTGCAGGTGCGGCTCGTACCAGCGGCAGACAAGATCGAGTTCGGCCGGCCATCCGGCGGCTTTGCCGCGCACGAGGCGCAGCGTTTCGACAAAGGCCGGCCAATCCGCTCTGGCGGCGGCGGGCGGCGCGAAGGCGAGGAGTTCCGGCGCCGGATCGGCGCGGCCGCCAATGCATTCGAGCGCGCGCCCCGCCGTCGCCGGCCCGACGCCCGGAAGAAGCTGGAGCACGCGAAAACCGGCGACGCGGTCGCGCGGATTTTCGGCAAAGCGCAGGAAGGCCAGCACGTCCTTGATGTGCGCGGCTTCGAGAAATTTCAGGCCGCCGAACTTGACGAACGGAATGTTGCGCCGGGTCAATTCCACCTCGAGCGGACCGCTGTGATGCGAGGCGCGAAACAACACCGCCTGGGTTTTGAGCGCCACGCCGCACTCGCGATTTTGCAATACGTTTTCCGCCGCATAGCGCGCCTGGTCGGCCTCGTCCTGCACGCTGACGAGGAATGGGCGCTCGGCGGAGGCGCGGTCGGATGTCAGATTCTTGGTGAACCGTTCCGACGCGAGATCGATCACGGCGTTGGCGGCCGCGAGAATCGGCTGCGTCGAGCGGTAATTGTGCTCCAACGTGATCACCTCGACGCGCGGGCTGAAATGGCCGGGAAAGTCGAGGATGTTGCGCACGGTGGCGGCGCGGAACGAGTAGATCGATTGCGCGTCGTCGCCGACAACGGTGAGGCCTTTGCCGGTCGGGTTGAGCGCCAGAAGGATGGCGGCCTGCAGGCGGTTGGTGTCCTGATATTCGTCGACGAGGACGTGATCGAAGCGGGCGGAAACGTCGGCCGCGATCGCGGGCTCGGCCATCATCTGCGCCCAATAGAGCAAGAGATCGTCGTAATCGAGCACATGCTGGCGCTGCTTCGCCTCCACATAGGCGGCAAACAGCGCGCGCAGCTCAGCCTCCCGCGCCGCGCACCAGGGGAAATGGCTGTTGAGCACCTCGTCGAGAGGGCTTTCGGCGTTGACGGCACGCGAGTAGATGGCGAGGCAAGTGCTCTTCGCCGGGAAACGTTTTTCCGATTCGGAATAGCCGAGATCGTGCCGGATCAGATTCAGCAAATCCGCCGAATCCTCGCGGTCGTGAATCGTGAAGGCGCGGTCGAGGCCGATGCGTTCGGCGTATTTGCGAAGAAGGCGCGCGCCGACGGCGTGGAAGGTGCCGGACCACGAGACAGCCGCCGCCGTCGCGCTTGCGCGCTCGGGCATGGCGATCGTCGCGATGTGTTCGACGCGCCGGCTCATTTCGGCCGCCGCCCGGCGGGAGAAGGTGAGCAGCAGCATGCGGCGCGGATCGGCGCCGTTAATGATGAGATGCGCGACGCGATGCGCGAGCGTGCTGGTCTTGCCCGAACCCGCTCCGGCGATGATCAAAAGCGGGCCGGCACCGGCAAGCTCCGATCCGCCGTGCTCCACCGCGCGGCGCTGCTGCGGATTGAGTTTCGCGAGATACGCCGTGGTCATGGCGGGCCGCGGCCGGAACCTGCGCACGTCACATTGTGCAAATGGGCCTCCTCTTCGCGATTCGATGGATGATAAGAACAGATGATGAACGAATTGCCAAGGACGCGGAGACTGACGCGGAGACTGACGCGGACACTGATGCCGCATCGCGGTCGTTGCCGTCGGCGCGAGATTGTGTGAACTACGCGCGCTACTCCGCACGCCGCATCGGGACTGGCCGACGCTCACCGGTGCCGGCGCGAACCTGCCGCGTTCTTCAATCGAATCGGGTCGTCTACCGTTCCATCTGCACTCGCTGCCGGGCCAAAAAGATGCCGCGTTCGCTCGACGACTTCGCCGTCCTTGCGGCGCCCGCATTGTTCGTCGTGCTGTGGGCGTCCGGCTTCATCGGCGCCAAGTTCGGCCTGGCTTATGCCGAGCCGCTGACCTTCCTGGCATTGCGCATGCTCGCGCTGGTCGTCCTGCTCGGCGCCGTCATCGTGCTCAGCCGCCCGAAATGGCCAAACGGCGCCGGCGTGATGCACAGCGTGCTGACCGGATTGATGGTGCACGGCCTTTATCTCGGCGGCGTCTTCGTCTCGATCGAAAACGGCCTTTCCGCCGGACTCATTGCGCTCGTCGTCAGTCTGCAACCGGTCCTTACCTCGACGATCGCCAATCGCTGGCTCGGCGAACGCGTCGCGCCGCGTCAATGGCTCGGGCTCGCGCTCGGACTCATCGGCGTTTACCTGATCGTGCGCGAGAACGTCGCGGCAGGCGCGACCAAGCCGCTCGCCTGGCTCGCGGCGGCCTTGGCGCTGATCGGCATCAGCGTCGGCACGCTGTACCAAAAACGTTTCGGCGGCGGCATCGATATGCGCACCGGCATGTGGGTACAATACGCGGCGGCCGGAGTTTTGTTCGCGCTCGGCGCGGCGGCGTTCGAGAATCGCGTCGTGCACTGGACGCCGCAATTCCTGTTTGCGCTGTTCTGGCTGGTGTTCGTGCTGTCGTTCGGCGCCATTTGGCTTCTTTATTTCCTCATCCGTCGCGCGGCGGCGACGCGCGTGGTCAGCCTGTTCTATCTCACCCCGCCGCTGACCGCGCTGATGGCTTGGTACTTGTTCGACGAGCGGCTGCCGCCGCTTTCGCTCCTTGGCATGGCGGTCTGCGTCGCCGGCGTGTTCTTGGTGAACTGGCGCCGCGGTGGCGCGGCGGCCTGATGCGCGCTAACGTGGAACGGGAGGAGAAAAACATGAGCGCTCACGGATCGACTGAATATCGCGACGCCTGCCCGAAAGTGCGCGCCGTATTCGACGACATCAAGCGGACGCGGCAGGTCGATGACGTGAACAATTTCTGGAAATATCTGGCGCACGACCCGGCGACGCTCAAGCGCACCTGGGAGAGCGTCAAGGAGGTCATGGCGCCGGGCGCGCTCGATGCGGTTACCAAGGAGATGATCTATCTTGCGGTGAGCGTGACCAACGGCTGCGGTTATTGCATCGCCAGCCACGGCGCGGCGGCGCGCAAGGCGGGCATGACCGAGCAAATGTTCGGCGAGCTGATGGCCGTCGTCGGCATGGCGAATGAGACCAATCGACTGGCCAATGGTTATCGCGTGCCGGTCGACGCGGCCTTCGAGCGCTAGTGCGTTAATTGTTCGACAAGCGGCGTCAGCTATGGCCGCTTTTGTCGGCCCGTTGCGGGCCCGAAACCGGCAAATTTCGAGAAAATGCCGGGAAAATCCGAGCCCCGGTTTTAGTCGCTGCGAAATCGCCGTCTCATAAGCATTTCTACTCAGAGGGGCTGCCGCCAATACTGGCGCGGCCACGGCGAGGGCCGTGCAGCATGGGCACGCGTAAATTAGAGGACAGACGCCGGTCGCGGCGCCGCCTGCTCAACCGAATGGCGAAGATCCAGGTCGCAGCCGGGACGCTGCCGCGCGACTGCCTGATTACCGATATTTCCGATGGCGGCATCCGGCTGCACGTCGAGGGTTTCGAAGTCCCGGACGAATTCATGCTGCTGCTTTCCGGCGACGGACTGGCCGCAAAAGAGCGCGCCTACCGTGTCGTCTGGCGGCTGGGCTACGAGATCGGCGCCCAATTCATAGGCGCCATAAGGCGTCCCGGTTCCACGGCGCGCGACTGACGACGGGCGCGGCAAGCACCGCGTCGGTTAACGAGAGTTTAATGGGCGCAAGCGAGATTGCGCCGGTCGCGGCCGGCGGCGCCGCTTTTCTTAAATTTTCATTCTTCTCGGGCGCTTAGACTGGATTCGATCCGTAAGCCCTGCGGACGCGGCAAGCACTACGCCCGCCGGCGTCGACCCTAAAGGCATTCGCGAGCAAGGCGCATGGACGAGTCCGAACAAGCCTCCGAAAACGCGCATCTGCGCCGGCTGCTCGATGAGGCGAAACGGAGCGAACACGACTCGCGCCGTGCCGTCGGCCTTCTCAATGCGATCATCGATCTGCTGCCGGTCGGGGTGACCGTGCAGTCGGAGGACGGCAAGGTCGTGCTTGAAAACGGCATGTCCGCAAAGCTCGGCGCGAGCGATGCATCTGCCGGCGTTTCAGCGGACTCCGCGCCGCGCGAGACCGACCAGGCGAGCGAGCCGGGCGACGCCGCGATCACGACAGAGGAGCGTGTCGTTGCTCCATCGGTGGCGTCCGGGGAACGCACGCTATTGATCTGCAAGCGGCCGGTGCACATTCTCGATCGATCTCTCCTTATTTCGACTTCATTCGATTTCAGCGAACGCAAGCAGGCCGAGATCGAATTGTCCAAGCGCGCCTATTTTGACGATCTGACCGGCTTGCCCAACGGCGCGCTGATCCAGGAACAAGTTCGGCAATTGCTGGCGAGGACCGAGGGACGGTGCCGGTTTGCTTTGGCTTTTCTCGACATCGACAACTTCAAGCACGTCAACGACTACTACACTCATGCCGTCGGAGATGCGCTTTTGCTCAAAGTCGCGCAGCGGATCGCCGCCCAGATTCGCCCCTCCGATATCCTCGGTCGCATCAGCGGCGATGAGTTCCTGCTGGTTCTCAACCCGCTCGACAGCGACGACGATCTGGAGAACCTGGTCAACAATCTCCTTAAGGAGCTTAAGGAGCCGTTTCTGATCGAGGGCTACGAGATTCTTACTTCGGCGTCGATCGGGGTGAGTGTGCATCCCGACCACGGGCTGAGCTACGAGACGCTGCGCCGGGCCGCCGAAACCGCCATTTATCGGGTCAAAGAGGGCGCCAAGGGCGCCGCGGCGTTGTTCGATTCCGCGATGGGGCGGGCCATGACCGCGCGCATGGCGCAGGAGCAACGGCTGCGGCTTGCGGTGCGCGACGGCCGCTTCTGCTGTGCATTTCAGCCCAAGGTCGATATCCGCACGCAGCAGGTCGTCGGCGTGGAGGCGCTCATCCGTCTGCGTGACGAGGATGGCGTGATCCAGGCGCCCGGCGAATGCATCGGGCTCGCGATCGAACTCGGGTTGATCGACGATATCACCTATCTGGCGCTGGCCGAGATCGTCAGATCGATGGACCTGCTCGATGATGCATTTGGTCCGCACGCGACCATCAGCATCAACGTCGCGGCGAAACAGGCCGCCGATGCGAATTTCATGCGCGGCTTCTGCGAGGAACTGCAAGCAACGACTTACGCCAACCGCTTCATGATCGAGGTGACCGAGGACGCCTTCCTGGCCAAGAGCCAGTTCCAGACGCATTTCCTGCCGATACTGCGCGAGATCGGCACGCGCGTGTCGGTCGACGATTTCGGCACCGGTTATTCGTCGTTGGCAACGCTCGCCGACGTGACCGCCGATGAAATCAAGATCGACCGCTCGTTCATTACCGACATTCACCAGCGCCCGCGCAGCCAGAGCGTGCTCAAGGCGATCGAGGCGCTGAGCGATGCCCTCGGCATGACCGTCATCGCCGAAGGGGTGGAGACGTTCGAGGAGGTCGCTTACCTGCAGGCGGCCACCCGCATCCGGTTCGCGCAAGGCTACTATTTCGCCAAGCCGATCTTTCTGGAGGAGCTTGCGCCTTCAAAGCGTGTCGTCGGCGCCGCCCGCAGCAGCGCAAGTCCGCGATACCGGGCGCCGCTGCGCGGCTGACGCCTAATGTTTTGCCAAGGCGCCCGGCCAAGGTCCGCTCAGCGGAACTGCCCGATGCCTCCTCAAGTGGCAAAACGCTACAAAAATCCGCTTTTTTCGCGAGGCCGCCCGGTCGCGGCGCGGCGCAACTGGCCGCCGCTCCATTAACTGAATCTCCAGTCGAAGCGGCTATGAAATACCGCGCCGCCATTCTGCAGATGGCGGTTCGGCGCATGGAGATGGCCTTGCTGAATAACGACCCCGAACCAGTGGGCGCGGCGACGCCGAAGGTCGAGCTTCTCGGACGCATTATCTCCGTTCACGGCTCGCAAGCGAGCGTCGGAATTCCGGCAATGTCGCCGCAGGCGCTGGAGCCGGAGCAAAAGCGTGTCACCGTCGGCAAATTTCTCGGCGTTGTCGTCGGCAAAGCGCTGCTCGTCGGTTTGATCACCGACGTGTCGATGCGCACGGAAGCGGGAAGGGGCGACCGCGATGCCGCGGTGGCGCAATTGGACCTCATCGGAGAAATCCGCTCCGGCGATACGGGCACGGCATACTTTCAGCGCGGCGTCACCTCGTACCCGGGCATTGGCGATCCGGTCGTATTCGTCGGCTCGCGCGAGCTGCGGCTGATTTTCCAAAATTCCAGTTTGCGCATGATCGAGGTGGGGCGCTTGCACCAAGACAGCGCCATCCCCGCCGGCGTCGAGGTCGACGAAATGCTGAGCAAGCACTTTGCGGTGCTGGGCACCACAGGTGTCGGCAAGTCCAGCGCCATTGCGCTCCTGCTGCAGCAAATCCTGCAGGCGCGCCCCGATTTGCGCGTTCTCTTGCTCGACGTGCACAACGAATATGGCCGCTGCTTCGGCGAGCGCGCGCAGGTCCTCAATCCCAACAACATCAAACTGCCGTTCTGGCTGTTCAATTTCGACGAGATCGTCGACGTGTTTTTCGGCGGACGGCCCGGTCTCGAGGAGGAGGTCGATTTTCTGTCAGAGGTTATCCCGCTGGCAAAATCGTCCTATGCCCAGCAGATCGGCTTGACCAACCGGCTTGCCGCCAAACCTGGCGAGGCGGCGAGCGTGCGCTACACGCTCGACGTGCCGGTGCCTTACCGCATCGCCGATCTGCTTTCGCTGCTCGACACGCGCATGGGCAAATTGGAAAACCGCGCCTCGCGCATGGTCTATCACAAGCTGATGACGCGCATCGAGACCGTGTGCAACGATCCGCGTTACGCCTTCATGTTCGAAAACGCCAATGTCGGCGGCGACACGATGGCGGAAATTCTGGCGACGCTGTTTCGGCTGCCGCCGAACGGCAAGCCGATGACGATCATGCAGCTCGCCGGATTTCCCTCCGAAGCGGTCGACGCGCTGGTTTCCGTCACCTGCCGCATGGCGTTCGACCTCGGACTGTGGAGCGACGGCAGCGCGCCGCTTTTGGTCGTCTGCGAAGAGGCGCACCGCTACATGGCGGCCGACCACAGCGTCGGATTCGCGCCGACCAGGCGCGCCATTTCGCGCATTGCCAAAGAAGGGCGCAAATACGGCGTGTTTCTCGGGCTGGTCACGCAGCGCCCGGCCGAGCTCGATCCCACGATCCTGTCGCAATGCAGCACCTTGTTTGCGATGCGCATGACCAATGACCGCGATCAGGAATTGCTGCGCTCGGCGGTCGCCGATACGGCGGCCAACCTGCTCGCGTTCCTGCCATCGCTCGGCACCGGCGAGGCATTCGCCTTCGGCGAGGGCGTCGCGCTGCCGACGCGGCTCAAGTTCAAGCAATTGCCTTCGCAGATGCTGCCGCGAAGCGACACGATGAGCGGCGATCAAGGCAGCGCGCCGGCGCCGCTCGATGGCCGGTCTTTGGCCGCCGTGATCGAGCGATGGCGCGGCCGCACCGGCAGGCCGCGCGCAAATCCGGCGGACGAACTGCGCGCTGCAAGTACACAGTCTCCGAGCATTCAGCCTGCGGCCGCGCCGCAGCCGGCGCCGGCGCCGGCACCGGCACCGGCACCGGCGCTCGATCCGAACCGGTTTAAGCTGCTCAAGCGGCCGTTGGAAGAAGGCTTGAGTGCCGGCGTTGAACGGCAAATGACCGAACCGCCGCGCCGATAGCGGATCCGTCGTTATCGCAACGCCTTTCGCGCAATGCCGGACGGCTGCTGCGCCGCCGGCATTGTTGGCATCGGTGCCGCGCTTGCGCTAAAGCACGGGCATAACCCGCCCAACGTTGCCCCTAATGCCGTTCCGCGACATCGTCGTCGTTCACAGTTCCGATCTGCATGTCGATCACGATTATACGGCGCGGCTGCATGGCGGCGATGGCGCCGCGGGCCTTGCCTGCGTGCTGGATGCTGCGCGCGGCATGGCTGCCGATGTTGTGATCCTCGCCGGCGACACGTTCGACAGCCATCGCGTGCCGCAAACCCTGATCGAGCGCGCCGCGACGGTGATGGCGGGCGTGGCATTGCCGATCGTGCTGCTTCCCGGCAATCATGACCCGGCGGTGAGCGAGGCGATCTATCGCGGCGGCGCGCTCGCGGCGGTGAAAAATCTGCACGTCATCGGCGTGACCCACGATGAGGCCGTTGTTTTCGCTTCCCTGTCGCTGGAAATCTGGGGCCGCGCGCATCGCGACTATGACGACATGATTCCGTTCGATATTCTGGTCAAACGCCCGGCGCGCCGCACGCGTTGGCAGATCGCCGTGGCGCACGGCCATTATCAGCCCGTTCCCGACCGCAACGTCGGGCCGCGGCCCTCCTGGCTCATCGGCGATGCCGAAATCGCCGCGACCGGCGCCGATTACGTCGCGCTCGGCCATTGGAATCGCGCCGCACGCGTCGGCAGCGGAGCGGTGCCGGCCTATTATTCCGGCTCTCCCGAATATGCCGGCACGGTCAACGTCGTGCGCATGAGCGAATCGAACGGCGTGACGGTGACGCGCGCTCCGCTCGACATCGCGCGCGAGCCAACGGACTGATACGAGAATCGACGCGCGTCCAGAACAAGAAACGGCCGCGCTAAAGCGGATTCCGGTCATATTGAAGCATAGCCTGCATGCCTGAAATAGTTGGCACATTCTTGAGGGTTGAGTTGCGGGATGAACGAGCGAATGGCTCGAGTGAGGGCGGGAACGGTTCGCGCGGCG
>Ga0207416_1005142_pt1 | contig 10625 bp, 7 predicted proteins | sample PaiPotPPM11metaG_FD_184107 | JGI IMG/M metagenome (GOLD analysis project Ga0207416, IMG submission 184107) | Iron sulfur acid spring bacterial and archeal communities from Banff, Canada, to study Microbial Dark Matter (Phase II) - Paint Pots PPM... ...
ATCGCCTTGCCGGGTCAGCTCTTCTACTCGACCCAAATTCCCGCCTGTCTTTGGTTCCTTGCCCGTGGCAAAAAGAACGGCAAGTTTCGCGACCGCCGCGGCCACGTCCTGTTCATCGACGCCCGCCACATCTACCAGCAGATCGACCGCGCCCACCGCGAATTCACCCCCGACCAGATCGAATTTCTCGCCAACATCGCGCGCCTCTACCGGGACGAAGCCATCGAAACCTTCAACGGCAGCCAGCCGCGCATCTCGCAAACCTTCCCCAACGGCACCTATACCGACGTGCCGGGCCTGTGCAAAGTAGCCACACTAAGCGAAATCGAAGCCCAGGGCTGGAGCCTCAACCCTGGCCGCTACGTAGGCGTAGCCGAACGCGCCGCCGACGATTTCGACTTCAAAGAGCGCCTTGAGGGCCTGAACGAAGAACTGGAACGGCTTAATGTGGAGGCGAGAGAGTTGGAGGAGCGGATTAGTGAGAACGTGGCGAGGTTGTTGGAGGGTTAGAAACAATGAATGAAGATTATCTACGTTGGCGTCATTTGAGATGGGGAGACCTTGCTACCTTAGAATATGGTAAAGGACTACGTGGCTACCAAGAATCTATATCAAAATATCCGGTCTACGGTACAAATGGACTGATAGGCTGGCATGACTCAGCATTATGCAAAAAACCAGGGATAATTATCGGACGCAAAGGAGCTTATCGGGGCGTTCATCTGTCAAAAACTCCTTTTTTTGTTATTGATACGGCATTTTATTTAAACTTGCTTTCCGATAACGTCGACTTGATTTGGGCTTATTACCACTTGATAAACTTTGACATTAATAAAATTGATAGTGGATCTGCTATTCCATCTACAAGCCGTGAAGCGTTTTATCAAATTCCTGTTTCACTTCCCCCACTCTCAACTCAGCGCAAAATCGCCGCCATCCTCTCAGCCTACGATGACCTGATCGAGAACAACACACGCCGCATCGCCATTCTGGAGGAGATGGCGCAATCGTTGTACCGCGAGTGGTTTGTGCATTTCCGTTTTCCAGGGCATGAAAAGAAGTGTATGGTTGAGTCGGCGTTGGGGATGATACCGGAGGGGTGGGAAGTGGTGAAATCAAGCGATGCAATGGAGATTGATCCTCCCACCAAAGTTTTGAAGGATGGAGAGAAACCATTTGTTTCGATGGCGGGCTTATCTACTGCTTCGATGCTAATCGACACAGTTGAGATGCGCGCAGGTAATAGCGGCTCGAAATTTAAAAATGGTGATACTCTCTTCGCACGCATTACACCTTGTCTTGAGAATGGAAAAATCGGATTTGTACAATTTTTACCTTCTGATCAGGCTGTCGCTTTCGGCTCGACTGAATTTATTGTCTTGCGTTCAAATGCTCTTTGTCCTGAATATGTCTATCTTATGGCTCGTTCAAATGAATTTCGAGATAACGCGACAAAATCCATGTCAGGAGCTACAGGTAGGCAAAGGGTCCAAATAGCTTGTTTTGATAAATTTCTAATCGCTCATCCTGATAGCAAGACACTGACTGCTTTTAGCGAGCAGGTTGAGCCATTTTTCAGAAATATTTATGTCTTAGCGCAAAAAAACGTCAATCTGCGTCGCACACGCGATCTGTTGTTGCCGAAGCTTATTTCGGGCGAGGTGGATGTGGAGGGGTTGGAGGTTGCGGGAGTAGAGGGTAGGTAGTTGTCAGGGTGAGGACAGGATGGGACAGAGCCGCACCCATCCCCAGGGCGGGGACAAGCCCACGCCCCTACCCTGCTACGGGTATGCTTGCTTCGCAAGCCGCGCTGGGAGTAATAGAAGATTCCGTACAGGGTAGGGGCGTGGGCTTGTCCCCGCCCTGGGGGAGTGGGGTGGAAAATGTGTGGGATAACTATTCAAATTGTAGGAAAGGATCATGATCGAGGTATATCCTGGCCTATTTGTAGGCAGCAGGTTGGATTACGAAACTCTTGTGTCGGGTCAGGAGGGCTGGGCTATTGTTCACGCCTGCCGCTCCTACCATCGCATGGCGGTAGGATACCGGATGTGGAGTGTGGCTAAAGGCCATGCCGATTACCTGGTGGCGCACAGGGAGAATCGCCTGATGCTGTGCCTGCTCGATCTGCCAATCGCTGTTCCTATTGAGAGGGAGATGATCGAGCGAACGTTGGATTTCATCGATCGGATGCGCGCTGATGGGCGGAAGGTGCTGGTGCATTGCGTGCATGGCCGCTCGCGCAGTCCTTCTATCACAATGCTGTATATGGCGGCCCGGCTGCACGCTCTACCGGGCGATTCACTGGAGGCTGCCGAAGCGGAGTTCAGGCAGGTGTATCCTCTGTATAAGCCGAACAGGGGTATTCGGGAACATTTGCGGCGGTACTGGGGGGAGTATTGTAGAGGCTAAATATTCAAATTGAAGGGGAAACAAATGAAAGCAGGAGAGATCAAGTTTTTACCATTCATTGATGGGAAAAAACACTTCATCATCCCTATCTACCAGCGCACCTATAGCTGGACACATGAACAATGCCAGCAACTTTGGGATGATATTGTGCAGGTGGCAGCCAGCAGGCAGGTGGATGGGCATTTCATCGGCTCAATTGTTTACACTGAGATAGGTCAGCGCATTGTTGGCGATATCGAGCAATTTATGGTAATCGACGGTCAACAGCGTTTAACGACCCTCTCATTGCTGCTTGTGGCATTAGCAAAGGCTTTTGTAGAGTCTGGTACATTCCAGGCAATCATGCACGAGAATATTTACGAATCGTACCTTACGAATAAATTTGGCAGTGGAGAGGAACGTTATAAGTTGTTGCTCACACAGAGCGACAAGGATACTCTGAAAGATATAATCGATCGCACGGAGTTCATAAAAGTCAACGGCTCTACAAATCGCCTGATTGAAAACTATCTCTTTTTTGTGGAGTGCATTCGTCAGAGCAAAATTGATCTAACAACGATTTACCAGGGAATCAACAAACTAATTATCGTACAAATTGTGCTGGGTAAAGATGACAATCCACAGTCAATCTTCGAGAGCCTTAACTCTACCGGTATGGCTTTATCGGAGGCCGACCGGATTCGCAACTACGTTTTAATGGGGCTTCACAACGACGAGCAAACAAAACTGTATGAAAACTACTGGTACCCGATGGAACAAGAATTTCGCTATACCGATGACTCTGACCAGTTTGACCGCTTTATGCGCGACTACCTGACCATCAAGCAGGGAGTTATCCCCAATATTAACCGTGTCTATGCCAGCTTCAAAAGTTATCATCGCAGCCAGGTAGAAACGCCTATTCGAGAGCTTGTAAAGGATATTTATCGCTATGCACAGTACTTCATAAACGTGGCATTGTTGCAGGAAGAAGATCAAGATATCCTGGATGCGCTGAATGATATAAGCACACTCAAAGTTGATGTTGCTTACCCATTCCTGCTCGAAGTATATGATGATTATGCCAACAAACGTCTCTCTAAGAAGGACCTCATCTCTCTGCTGCGACTGGTAGAAAGCTATGTATTTCGTCGTTTGATCTGCGGCGTTCCAACAAATGGATTGAACAAGGTTTTTGTCACCCTGGCAAAGGATATTGATAAAGAACACTACCTTGAAAGCGTGCAAGCTGTCTTCCTTGCGAAAACACGCGGCGGTCGCTTCCCCAGCGATGAAGAATTCCAGGCTGCTTTTATGGTCAAGGACATCTACAACCTGCGCATTCGCAAATACCTGCTAAGCAAGCTGGAAAATTACGACGATAAAGTGCTGGTCAACGTCGAAAAATGCACGATTGAACACATCATGCCTCAGAATGAGCGGTTATCACCAGTATGGCAAGCGGAACTTGGCCCGAACTGGAAAGAGGCTCAGGCTCGCTACCTACACACTATCGGTAATCTTACATTGACTGGTTATAATTCCGAACTAGGAGACCGCCCGTTTTCTGAAAAGCGCGATATGCTGAAAGAAGGATTCGCTCATAGCCCCATTAGACTCAGTAGAAATCTCGCCACCTTAGAGCATTGGAACGAGCAAGAAATTAAAAAGCGGGCGCAGTATCTGGCCGATATTGCTGTCAAAGCATGGGCCATGCCAACTTTATCCATTGACCAGAAAAATCAGTACAATATGCTCATGCAGCAAATTCCTTTGGAAGTAGTGGGACCTGCCCGTTTGCCCCTGGTAGGCTTCGTGCCAGATACCTTCAAAATCATCCGAAATTCTGAAAAACGCTTTCACCTATATCGTCTAGTAGATGGTAACTGGATTCAATACGGCAATGGTAAGAAAGCGTGGCACGCCGTTTCCTGGTTCTGGGCGGGAGAATGGGCCAGAGAGAAACAGCGTAAAAATGAGATGCCTCTGGGTGTGGGTGGCGAAATAATTCAAACCACTCCATCGCTGAAAGCAACTCCAGGTATCGTACTCGATGGTTCTAATGGGGATGATGCTGATAGCGGTACCATCCTGACTCTCGACAACTACCCATATTTGAAGGGAGCCATGCTCGCTTTGTTTGAGCAACTACGCGAGCGCATCCTGAAACTTGACTCCTCAGTCAGGGAAGAATACAAGAAGTTGTATATTGCATATAAAACCGACACAAACTTTGTGGACGTGGTACCTCAAGCAAAACAACTTCGTTTATCACTGAATATGAAGTTTAGCGAAATCCATGATCCCAAAAAACTCTGTCGGGACATTTCTGGCATAGGTCGCTGGGGCAATGGCGACGTGGAAGTAGGTCTGGCTTCGCCCGATCGGCTCGACGATGTCATGGATCTCATTCGCCAATCCTTCGAAAAACACTGGGAAGAGGACGACGCCTAATCGTACAGGGTAGGGGCGCGGGCTTGTCCCCGCCCTGGCTTGTTGTCCTGGAATAACGTGAGGTATAGCCTATGCGCAATTACTCCGAAGACGCCCTCGTAGAGCAGCCGGCGATTGCGCTGTTCGCACGGCTTGGCTACAAGACCATCAACGCCTTTCGTGAGAAGCCGGGCAAGGGCAGCGTGTTGGGCCGTGAGACGTTGCACGAGGTTGTGCTGGCGCCGCGCCTGCGGGCCGCGCTGCGCAGGCTCAATCCGGGAGTGGCGCGCGAGGCTATCGAACTGGCGATTGCAGATTTGACGAGCGACCGCAGCGCGCTTAGTCCGGCACATGCCAACCGAGAGATTTACCGATTGCTTAAAGATGGCGTCAAGGTCAAGATGCGCGGCGAAGGCGACGCGGAAATTGATGAGACGGTGCGCATCATCGACTGGAATACGCCTGAAAACAATGATTTCCTGCTCGTCTCGCAATTCAAGGTAGCGGGCGAGATGCATAACCGGCGCGCGGATTTAGTTGCTTTTGTGAATGGCCTGCCGCTCGTGCTGGTGGAACTCAAGACCACGCATAAACGGCTGGAAAACGCCTTTAATGACAACTTGCGCGACTACAGAGATACCATTCCGCAGTTGTTCTGGTATAACGCTTTTATTATTCTCTCCAACGGGCATTCGAGCAGGGTTGGCAGCATTTCGGCTGGCTGGGAGCATTTCTTCGAGTGGAAAAAGATCGGCAACGAGGAAGAGAGAGGCGTTGTCTCGCTGGATACACTCCTGCGCGGAGTGTGCGAAAAGGGGCGCTTGCTGGATATTGTCGAGAATTTCACGCTTTTCAGCGATAAGGACGGCTCGCTGGTCAAGCTGGTTGCGCGCAATCACCAGTTTTTAGGGGTCAATAACGCGCTGGCGGCTGTGCGTTCGATACGTGAGAATGCGGGCAAGCTGGGCGTCTTCTGGCATACACAGGGCAGCGGCAAAAGCTACTCGATGGTTTTCTTTTCGCAGAAGGTGCTGCGCAAGATTCCGGGCAACTGGACCTTTCTGATCGTCACAGATCGCCTGGAACTGGACGAACAAATCTATTCGACCTTCCAGGGCGTGGGAGCCGTTACCGAAAAAGAAGTCCATGCCGAGGATGGCGCGCACCTGCGACGATTGCTGCAAGAAGATCATCGCAACATTTTTACCCTCATCCACAAGTTCCATACTGAGCCGGGCCTGAAGTATCCGAAGCTTTCTGACCGCTCCGATATTATCGTGATTACCGACGAGGCGCACCGCACGCAATACGATCAGCTCGCACTCAACATGCGTAATGCGCTGCCAAACGCCGCTTTCATCGGCTTTACCGGAACGCCCTTAATGGCTTCCGAACAGAAAACGCGCACCGTCTTCGGCGAGTATGTCAGCGTCTATAATTTCGCAGAGTCGGTGGCTGATGGTATCACTGTGCCGCTCTATTACGAGAACCGCATTCCCGAATTGCAACTTATCAATAGCGACTTCAACGAGGATATCGAGCAGCTTATCGACGAGGCGGAGTTGAGCGAGGGGCAGCAGCAGCGCCTTGAGCGGGAATTTGCGCGTGACTATCACCTGATTACGCGCGATGACCGCCTGGAAGAGATTGCGCGCGATATTGTGGCGCATTTCATGGAGCGCGGCCAGATGGGCAAGGCCATGGTCGTGTCCATCGATAAAGCGACGGCGGTACGCATGTATGACAAAGTGCAGAAGCACTGGAAACGTTATCTCGAAAATTTACGCACACAGCTACTCACTTATGCCAGCGATAAACCGGAGTGGCAGGCGCTGCAAGAGCGCATCTCCTACATGGAAACAACCGATATGGCGGTCGTGGTCTCGCAATCGCAAAACGAGATCGACGACTTCCGCAAGAGGGGACTGGATATTCTTGCACACCGCAAACGCATGATACGGGAAGACCTGGAAACGAAGTTCAAGAAAGATGTTGATCCCCTGCGCATCGTCTTCGTGTGCGCCATGTGGATCACCGGCTTCGACGTGCCGAGCCTCTCCACGCTCTACCTCGATAAGCCGATGCGCAACCATACCCTGATGCAGACTATCGCGCGCGCCAACCGCGTCTTTGGAGATAAGAACAACGGGCTGATTGTCGATTATGTGGGCGTCTTCCGCGATTTGCAAAAGGCGCTGGCAATCTACGGCTCGGCGGCAGGTGGAAGCGTCAAAGAGGGTGAATTGCCCGTGCAGGAGAAGGGGGAACTGGTGATGGCGCTGCGCATGATGCTTGAGGAAACAACCGCCTTCTGCCGCGAGCAGGGCATCGATCCCCCGGCTATCCAGTCCGCGTCGGCTCAGGATTTCAAACGCACCGCTATGATACAGGACGCGGTAGACGCCCTGCTGCGTAACGACGAAGTGAAAAAGAAGTTTCTCTCGCTCGCCGGAGTAGTATCTCGCCTCTATAAAGCCATCCTGCCCGATGTGAAGGCCAATGAATTCAGCGCCAGCGTGGCACTTTTCGTGGTGATGGCGCGCGAGATACGCGAAACGGAAGCGGAACCCGATATTAGCGATATCATGAGCAGCATTGAACAGTTACTGGATGTGTCGGTAGCCACTCGGGGCTACGTAATTCGCGAGGCGAGCGGACCGTATGATAGCAGTTCCGCTATTGATCTCAGCCAGATCGATTTTGACGCGCTGCGCGCCCATTTTGAGCGGTCGCGCAAACATATAGAGACGGAGAAGCTGCGCTCAGCCATCGCCAGCAAGCTCAAGCGCATGTTGCAATTGAACAGGAGCCGCGTGAACTACCAGGAACGCTTCCAGCAAATGATCGACGACTACAACGCGGGCAGCGCGAATGTCGAACTGTTCTTCGATGAATTGGTAAAGTTCGCCAGGGAACTCAATTCAGAAGAGCAGCGCCACATGGCCGAGCAGTTGAGCGAGGAAGAACTGGCGATGTTTGACCTGCTGACGCGGCCCGAACTCACACTCTCCGAAAAAGAGCAAGAGCAGATCAAGAAAGTAGTGCGCGACCTGCTGGCAACGCTGAAACGCGAGAAACTGGTCCTCGACTGGCGCAAAAAGCAGCAGGCGCGCGCCGAGGTGCGCCTGGCAGTAGAGCAGGCGCTAGATACGGGTCTCCCCGTAAGCTATAGCGGCGAAATGTACCAGCGCAAGTGCGAAGAAGTTTTCCAGCACATCTACGATTCGTACTTTGGGCCGGGACAGAGCATTTATACTGCGGCGTAATTTAATGCAGCCGCCTACTCTCTCAGGGCTTCTCAACTGCAGCGCTGGCTTCTAGCTTTTTCGGCGTTCCAACGCGACCACCGGAATCTTGCGGGTCGTCCTCGCCTGGTAGTCGGCGAACTGCGGGTACAATTGCGCTTGCCTGGCGTATAGCCGATCTCGCTCCTCACCGCTGAGGATGGTGGCGGCGGCCTCGTAGACCTCGGAGCCGACCTCGACGGTGACTTGCGGGTGTGCGAGCAGGTTGTGGAACCAGTCCGGGTTAGTCGGCGCGCCACCCTTGGACGCGAAGACGAGCAGGCGGTTCCCGTCGCGCAGGTACATTACCGGGTTCGTGTGGCGCTGGCCGCTTTTGGCACCGGTGGTCGTGAGCAGCAGCAAGGGTCTGCCTTCCCACATTCCACCGACCTTGCCCCCGTTCGCGCGAAACTCCTCAATGGTGGAGCGATTCCAGTCCTGTCGATCAGCCATAAAACCTCCTCTATTGTTCGCTGCTGATTCTGCCGGCAGCGATCTTGTGTGCAAAGTTTGTCTTGTCGTAAGACTATGCTAACATCTGTGTCTGGTCACGTCAATAAAGACAGACCGGGATTGCCTATAAATCCTCAAGCCACTACGGACCAGGGCAGGGGCAAGCCCAGCCCGTACCCTACTACGATTTTGCTGCGCGGCGAAATACCAGGGCAGGGGCAAGCCCAGCCCGTACCCTATACGGCGCGGCTTGCTGCGCAAGCAAAACGTAGTAGGGTACGGGCTGGGCTTGCCCCTGCCCTGGTCTGTGTGGGCTTGTCTCCATCCTGGCAGTGGAATAGAATATGGGATGATATTTACGAAAGAAGGAAGTGGAGCTTGAAAAAGAAGTATGATTCGGAATTTGCTTTTCGTTATCACAGGAAATCGACGCGACAGCCCAACCATAATTATGCCTGGACGGGAAGTTATTTTATTACCATTAGTTCGAATGAAAACGAACCTCTTTTCGAGATACCTGAATTGTACGCTATTTTACAGGAAAACTGGCTGGCTTTACCGGCGAGATTCCCCGGTGTGACATTAGACGAGTTTGTTATCATGCCTACCCATGTTCACTTCATTATTCATATGGAAGGAAATGTTGAGAAACCTGTCACGTTAGGCAATATTATAGGCGCATATAAGTCATTGACAACACGTGCCTGGCGGAATCATATCGAGTCAGAGGGCCTGGAACGTTCTTGCATCATCTGGCATCTCAATTATGACGACCGCTCTATCACTGATGCCGAATCGTTGGAGGAGAGACGCCAATATATTCGCGACAATCCAGAAAAATGGGAAGCAACGCATTAGTAAGCGACGAGCCAGGGTACGGGCTGGGCTTGCCCCTGCCCTGGTCCCTCGCCAGGCCGTTGCCATCAATCCGTAGTAGGGTACGGGCTGGGCTTGCCCCTGCCCTGGCAAATCGTGATAGCCCACATGGAGCAACAACATGTCCACGCAACCCACCATCTCATCTCGCAACACATTCTCATGGTTCCTTTTGATTCTCGCTAACATCCTGTGGGCGTGTAGCTATGTGGCGGCCAAATTTGCTTTGCGCGATGTGTCTGTGAATCTCATGAATGCCCTGCGCATGATTATTTCGGCGCTGGTGTTGTTGCCTTTTTTGATTGCGTGGCGCAAAGATCTCAATTTGACGCGCAGGGATTTGCCTCAACTGGCGCTGCTGGCTGCTATAGGTTTTGTGATCAATAAAATCCTGGAATTTGGCGGGTTATCGCTCACCACAGCTTCGGATGTGGCGCTGCTGATTACCAGCGAGTCAATTTTCACTGCCGCGCTTTCGTGGCTGGTGCTGCGCGAGCGGTTTAAGCCGCTCACGGGCGTGGCGCTTTTGCTGGGACTGGCGGGGGTGTATTTGATTGTTGAGCGCAGCGTCGTTCCCAATATTCCTGCTGGAGGGGGCGCGCTGCGCATTGTGGGCGACCTGATGGTGGTGCTGGCCCTGATCTTCGAGTCTTTTTATACGGTGCGCGGCAAGGCGCTGCTGGTCAAACATCCGCCGCTGTTGATTACGGCGGTTGCCATCGTGGGCAGCACCGTTTTCTGGATACCGCTGGCTGGCATCGATATTACCCTGCATGGTTGGCACACACCTGGTCTGCTGGGATGGCTCAGTATTGGCTGGCTGGCGATTATGTCAACCGTCATTGCATACCTGGCCTGGTTCAAGGGGCTGGCGAACATCGATGGTTCGGCGGCTGCCTCCACGCTATTTGTCCAACCATTGCTGGGAACAACCCTGGCGATTTTGCTGCTGGGCGATCAACTTTTGCCAACTACCGTCGCAGGTGGAATAATGATCATTGCCAGCGTGTATTTAATTTCGAGGTAATGAATAGGAGGAACAAGGGCGACCGGAGTGGAAAGCCAGGGCGGGGACAAGCCCACGCCCCTACCCTATTTACGAATCGGCCTGCAATATAAATCGCCCGTATAGGGTAGGGGCGTGAGCTTGTCCCCGCCCTGGGGTGGTCGGGTCGCTCCTGCCCGGGA
>Ga0207416_1005144_pt1 | contig 10619 bp, 7 predicted proteins | sample PaiPotPPM11metaG_FD_184107 | JGI IMG/M metagenome (GOLD analysis project Ga0207416, IMG submission 184107) | Iron sulfur acid spring bacterial and archeal communities from Banff, Canada, to study Microbial Dark Matter (Phase II) - Paint Pots PPM... ...
GCCAAGGCATCCTATGGCTTAAGCCGGGGGACGATCAAGCTGGCGACAGCGGCGAACGCGCATTCGGGCGTTGCACGATACGCGTTGAAGCGGGCGCCGGCTGTTCGCGGTTTGTCACACCGTACGTGCTAGAGTACGGTTGGGCGCGTCTTCTTTGCCCGCCCAGACGGAGGATCAAAAAGCCATGGCGCGACGCATTCCTACCCTGAAAGCTTTCTCAATTCTCGCCATCATCGCCGCGGCCGGTTTGGGCTGCCGCGTCGAGGCCCAAGCGGGCGTCGTCTACGCGCGTTCGACCGCGAGCCAAGTCACGCAGACGGCGGCCGGTTGGGCGCCCACCGCGACGCGTGCGGTCGTACTGAGAAACGCCAGCCTCATGGCGGCGGCTCCGCCCAGCATGGCGATGCACGTGCTCGTCGGCCTGGCGATGCGCAACCGGACGGGCGCGGATTTGCTCCTGCGCCGCGAGCACACACCCGGCGATGCGCTCTACCGCGTGACCCTGTCGCCGGCGCAGTACACGGCGATGTTCAATCCAACCAGTGCCCAAGCCGGTGCGGTCGCCGCATATCTCGCCAAGATGGGTTTCAGAAACATCGCCATCGAGCCCAACAATCTGCTGGTGAGCGGGACCGCCGCCGCGGCCCAAGTGGGCGCGGCCTTTCACACGACCATCGGGCTGTTCAGCCAGAGCGGCCAGTTGGTCTACGGCAACACGACGCCCGCTCTCGTGCCGGCGTCGCTGAACGGCACCGTGCTGGCCGTGCTGGGTCTCAACAACGCGTACCGCATGCACGTCCATCTGCACGTTAACCCGCGGTTGATTACCACGGCCTCGACGCACCGGGCGCTGCAGACGCCGCCGCCCTGCTTCGTGGGCGTCAACGGCAAGTGCGTTTCCGGCGAATACAATGGACCGGAGTACCAATCGATCTACGATGCCAGCAATCCGGCTCGCTGCCGCTATTGCACGACGGGCATGAACACGAGCGTCGCGGTCATGGCGGAGGGCAACGTCTATCAGGTCCTCAACGATTTGAGGACGGAAGAATCATCCGTGGAAGGCATTCCCGGAGTTCCCTACTCGGTGCGGCAGGTCGGCATTCCGAGCCCCGACCTCGCGGGACTCGACGAATGGGACCTCGACACGCAGATGTCGACCGGCATCGCGCAAATCGTGAAGCACTTGTACGTGTACGACACGACCTCGCTGACCGATTCCGACATCGCGCTCGAATTCAGCAAGTGGGTAACCGACGATCTCGCTCAGGCCGGCAACGCCTCGTTCGGAGAATGCGAAAGCTTCGCATACGCTGACGGCTCGATGCTGGTCGACGATGAGGAGTTTCTCCAGGGCGCCAATCAGGGTCAGACCATGTTTTCGTCGACCGGCGACAACGGCAATGGCTGCCCGATCATCGCCGCGACCGGGGTGCCCGGAACCGGCGTTCCCGAAAACAGCTATCCCGCAACCTCTCCCTACGTGGTGGGTGTCGGCGGGACGTCGCTGGTCACGAACACGCCCGCCAAGGGCGCGCCGCCGACGGCATACACCTACAATTCAGAAGTGACCTGGGTGGGCAGCGGCGGCGGCGTCAGCGCTGTCGAGTATTCGCCCTACTGGCAGTCGGGTATCGTGCTGGCGCTGTACACGACCGTCGGAAAAACGATCCCCGACATCTCCATGTGCGCGGACGAAAACGTCTGCCCGGCCGAAATTACGGTGAACGGCGCACAGATCGGGGTTGGCGGCACGAGTCTGTCGTCGCCGCTGGCGATGGGCTCGTGGGCGCGGATGGAAACCGGGCGCAACAACAGCCTTGGATTCGCAGCGCCGGACCTCTATCACGTCTACCGCGTCTACGAGCCGTGCCCGCAAGGCTCGACGGTCTGCGTGCCACCGACGCCGCCGGTCGGCGCGATCAACCAGAACATCGGCGGCTTCCACGACATCCTGTTCGGCAGCAACGGCGGGCCGTATGGAACGCTGCCGGGCTACGACTTAGAAACGGGCCTGGGCTCGTTCGACATCTGCGTGATGGCGCAGCACGTCTAGCGTCGCGCGTTCGCGGCAGAGACTTCGTCGAGATGAGGCGGCGCCGCGAGGCGCCGCCTCGCTGCATCGGGCGGCGCCCAGATGTCCGGCGCTTGCGCACCGACCGCAGTTCGGTAGCGCGCGCGCCACTGCTCGTAATCGCGCCTGGCTTCGGCGACGCGAGACTCCCGGCATAGGGCGTCCAGCCGAGCCTTGACCGCATCGAGGTCGAAGGGCGCGACCTCGAGCAGGCGCTCGACTGCCAAACGCTCGCCGCTTGCGTCCGAGGCCTTGCGACGATCGGCCGCAAGCCAGCGGAGCGCTTCGAGGCAAGCCGCACGCAGCCGCTCGCGCTCGCGCCACTGCCAGCCGCCGTCCTGCATGCCCTCGAGGAAGTCGCCGTGATACAGGTCGACTGCGGTTGCATACAGCGAGCGCGCTTCATCGAATTTTGCGCGGGCGTCGGCTTGTATCGCGCGATCGATTCGCGCATCGAATTCATCGACGTCGACGCGCGTGCCGCCGGGAGCGGCAAAACGGTACGCGTTTGACTCGTACTTAATGACGTCGCCGACGGCCTTGCGCATCGCCGTGATCGTAACGCGCAGGCTGTCATGCGCGGCGTCGGCGTCGCTGTCGGGCCAAAACAGGTCGATGAGGCGCACGCGGGGGGCGCCCTGCTCGCCGCAGCGCACGAGGTAAGCGAAAATTTCGAGTGCGCGGCGCCGCTTCCACGCTTCGGGCGACACGAGTTTCCCGCCCGCAAAGACGCGCAGCGGCCCGAGCATCTCGATGCGCAAGGCCGCCGTAGCGGGTGCCCCATGGATTTCGCTCACGAGGCTCGCGCCGAGCTGCCAGCGGCGGAGGTGCGGGCGCAGCTGATCGAACACAGCCGCTTTGGTTCGCAGCAAAAAGCGGTAGTCGCGCTGGTGGATGAGTGCCATGGCATCCGCCGCGGCGTGCGCGCCGGCGCTATCCGCGGCTGCGGATTCTCGCGCCGGCAATTGCGGCGCGCAGCGCGCGAGGATGGCTGCTGCCTCGAGGCACGTCGTCGCGCGCACGAGCAGATTGGGTCCGTCGGCCGCCGCTTCGATGGCTTCTCCGGCGAGCCCGACCGATTCCGCCGTATCCGCGCGCCCGAGCGCGCACGCAGCCTGAGTGACGAGCATCGGACCGACTTGCTGCCGCCGGCCGGCGCCCCGAGAGACCGCGATGGCTCGCGCGCAAAGCGTGTCGGCTTCCGCGAAATCTCCGCTTTGCAGCGCGCAGAGGGCGAGGCCATGCTCGATGTCGGGCAGCAGCAAAACGTCCCCCGGATCGCTTGCCGCCTCGGCGCTGCGATACGCCTTTGTCGAGCCGGCGACATCGCCGCGCAACAATTGCAGCGCGCCGCGCTCTTCATGGGCGCGGGCGACGATCGTCGCGGCTCCCAGATCCTGTGCTTCGGTCAACAAGGCAGCGACCAACTTGTCGGCATGCTCGACGTCGCCCAGCAACGTCTTGACGTAGGCTAGATCGCTCAGCGTGTTGAGCGCAGACATGCGCTGGCCCGCAGATTGCTTGAGTTTGAGCGCGCGCTCGTAGAGCGACAATCCGATATAGACGTCGCCGCGCCGGAGGTGGGCGACCGCGGTGTTGTGGAGCACGAGGCCTTGCGCCGCCAGATCGCCGCGCGCCACCACGCTCGGCGTGATTTCTCTATACATCGCGAGCGCGTCGTCCAGCCGGCCGGTCTCCAGGTGCACGGAGGCCAGCGTGAGCCGCAAGCTCGTCACGCTGGGCTCGGGAAGGGCCGCGTCGGACGACAGCGCCTCGTCCAGCATGCCGCGCAGTCGCTCGAACTCGCCGCGCGATGCCAAGATCGGCGCGCAAAAGCGTACCGCCTCGGCAAGCACGTCGTATTGCTCGCGGGCTCGCGCCGCGGTGATGGCGTGATCGAGCGACACCAGCGCCGTATCCCACTCGCCGCGCTCACGCTGCAGCCGGCCCGCGACGGCGAGCAGCGTCGGACTCGATTCGATCCGCGCGGCCGGGATACGCGTCATGATGCCGGTCATCGCAGCGATCAACCCCGCGCGCAGCATAGCAAAGGCGGAGGTTTCGACATGCCGTGCGGCGTCTTCGGTATCGCCTGCCTCGAGCTGCAGCTCGATGGCGGCGACCGCGTCGCCTCGCGCGCCCAAGTATTGCGCCGCGCGGCGCCGCAGCTGCGTCACGTAATCCGGAGCAAGCGTGCGCGTCAGATTGTCCCGTAGAAACTCACGGAACAGCTGATGGTACGTGAAGACGTCATCGGAGCGCCGCGTCACGAAGAGCCCGCGCCGCGCAAACGATTCGAGCATCGATCGGGAGTCGGCCGCTTCCCGCAGCGCGTCGCACACGCCGACGTCGAGCCGAGCGAGGATCGCAGTATCCAGCAAGAAGCTGCGCTCCGCTTCGCTCAGGCTGCCGAGCACTTCGCTCGCGAGATAGTCGAACAGGTAACGGCGTGCATCTTCATCGCCGGCGTTGAGCAGCACGCGCTCGGCGACGTTCGCCCGAGCGGGAGTGCTTGACGCGATCAGCGCAAGCCCCGCCGGCCAGCCTTCGGCGCGCTCCGCAAACGCTTCGAGCTCCGGCGCGGCTCCGCTATGCGCAAGCGAAAGGTAGTCGCGGGTTTCGGCCGCGTCGAACGCGAGATCGGCCGGGCCGCACGACACGAGCTGCGCCGACGCGGCTATCAAATGCAGCGGCAGTGGCATGGATCTGCCGCTCAGCACGAAGGTAGCGCCCAACCGACAGCCGCGCTCGACGAACTCGCCCAACGCGGACGCCGCGCGCCCGCCTTCGAGGGCATGCACGTCGTCGAAGACAAACAGCGGCGGGTCAGCTAGCTCGGCAAGTCCGTCGGCAAAGCGGCTGCCGACCTCCCGGGGTGAGCCCGGGCCGGCCCCGCCGGCATCGTCGAACGGCGGAAGATCGAGGCCCAACGCGCGCATGCCCGCGTCCAAATACGCGGCGAAAACCGCAAGATCGGTGTCGGCACCGTCGAGGCTGTACCAGAATTTTGCGCTGCGCCAGGCTTCGTGCAAGCGCGCCGCAAGCACGGTCTTGCCGTAACCCGGTCCAGCGACGATGGAAACAACGCGAACGCCGGGCGTGAGCCGATTTTCCAAATGCGGCCGCTTCAACCACAGCGGCAGAACCTGCGGCGATCGCAACTTCGAACGGTGGACGAACACGGGCCTTCGTTTCGGCCCGAAACACGCCTATTCCCTGAAGCCAAAGGCCCGGCGGCGGGCACGGTATTTTGCTACGCTGCGCTGATCATCCAATCGACGTCGAAGTCATTATTCGATTACCGCGTCCCGGTCGGGCGCGGCGGCACGGAACGCAGGTACAACAGCAGCGCCTTGAGCTCGTCGTCGGTCATCAAGCTGGTTTCCGCCCAGGGCATCAGCCGATTCATGGTCGAGCCGTCGGGCCGCTTGCCGACGCGCAATGCTCGAATAAAGTCCGCATCGCTCCACGCGCCGATGCCGGCCGGAGTGATGTTCTGCGCCGGCGGCGCGTTCGGGGGCAACCCGGGAATCGGACCGCCCGACAGCCCCGCGCCGTGACAGCCGATACAGCCGCCCGTTTGCGCTATGTATCTGCCGTATGCAACGCTGACCGATGGCAGCATGTCAGCCGGCGGCGGCGCGCCGTGATCGATCGACGCGGCGGGTGGATCCGGCAGTTTGCCGATGGCCAACAAGAATCGCCCGAGGGGGCGAACGACCGTATTCGGCAGCTGCCGATCGACGGGCGCGACGCTTTTGACGTATGCGATGATGTCGGCCAGATCGGCGTTGGTGAAATGCGCGTAATCGTCAGACGGCATGATGAGCAGCGGGCGCCCGCTCGGATCCACGCCGTGCCGAATGGCGCGTACGAAATCCGCGTCGCTGAACGTCCGGCCGGCTCCGCCGTCGCCGCGCGTGAGGTTCGGAGCGATGACGCGAAACGGCGGCACGTCCAAAAATACGGTGCCGCCGAGATCCGCTCCATGACAGACGACGCATTTGCCGATGGCAACCGCCAAGTGGCGCCCCCGGGCGACGCTTGCGGCATCGCTCGGAACGGCCAGCGCGAGGGCTTGTGGCGGGATGTCGTACGTCTTGTTCAGCTTCCCGTTGCTGACCACATCGACCGCAGCGACCGCGATGAGGACGATCGCCACCAGCGCGACAAACACGCGAGCCACCCAACGCATGCGCAGAGCTCCCTGCCTGGTCCCCCGGCCTCCCGCTATTCGGCCTTTTTTGCCCTTTGCTTGCCGTCCGAGGGCGTGTCGCCTTCGGCCTTACCCGTCGACGGGTCCAGCGCAAACAACAGATCGGCCAGGTCGTCGGCGTGCTCCTCTTCGTTGCGCAGTATTTCTTCCATCAGCGTGCGGCTCGTTGGATCCTTGTCGGACAGAAAGCGGATGATCTCGGCGTAGGTCTGGCACACGATTCTTTCGGCGATCAGGTCCTCGCGCACCATATCCGCTAGATCGTGGCCTTCCACGTACTCGGTGTGGCTCTTGGTCAGGCCTTTCGGGCTGAAGTCGGGCACGCCGCCGAGCTGCCGGATGCGTTCGGCGAGGATGTCGGCGTGACGCTGCTCTTCATCCCAATGCTCTTTCATCTCGGCCTTGACTGCGGGTCCATGCATGCCGGTCGCCATGTAGTAATGGTGCTGATAGCGCAAAATGCACACGAGTTCGGTGGCGAGCGCTTCATTCAGGATCGTGCAGACCTCTTTAGCGTCGATTTTCAGCGACGGCGTCACCGCGCCCCTATCGATGTGCCGGCGCGCGCGTTCGCGCACGGTTTCGACATCTTTGATGAATTTCATGACGGTTTTGGACCTCACTGGCGAAAGCAGTCTGTCGATGTTCTTACTTGGGCTGGAAGTGCCTGCGTTCATCCGTGCCGCTCCTCGGGTACGCGTTGAAACGAGTGGCTCGCGGGAGGCAACCATGCGCCTGCTAGAAAACAGCGGTTTTTCGCGACGAAGGCCGCGAACGTATCCGCGCTACGACCTGCCGGACGGCGCCGTCAAATCCTGCCACGGGCCGATCGGCACGATCCGCGTCGGATTGATGTCGTGGTGCGTGGAATAATAGTGGCGCTTGATGTGATCGAAGTTGACGGTTTCCGCCACGCCGTCATATTGGAAGAGATCGCGCACGTAACCGGAGAGGTTAGGGTAGTCGGCGACCCGGCGCAAGTTGCACTTGAAATGCCCAAAGTAGACGGCGTCAAACCGAACGAGCGTGACGAACAGGCGCCAATCCGTCTCCAGCGGCGTTGCTCCGAACAGATAGCGGCGCGCAGCGAGCCGCTCGTCAAGCCGGTCAAGCGTTTCGAACACTCTGTAGGCGGCCTTTTCGTACGCCGCCTGCTTTGTCGCAAAACCGGCTCGATAGACCCCGTCATTGAGCGTTTCGTACAGCCAAGCGTTGAGTTCATCAATTTCCGCACGGAGCCGCGTTGGATACAGATCCAAGCCTTTATTGCCGGCGAGCGCGTTGAACTCGGTTTCGAACATGCGCATGATGTCATCATCGGAATTGCTGACGATGCGCTTTTGAGCGGAATCCCACAGGACCGGTACGGTCACGCGCGCGCGGTAGGTCGGATCGGTCGCGAGATAGGCTTCGCTCAGAAATCGGAAGCCGTTGATCGGGTCGTGTGAGTGTCCCGGGCCATCGCGAAACGCCCAGCCGCGCGCGTCGCGTATCGGGTCGACGGCCGTGAGGCCGACGGCCGCTTCCAGACCTTTGAGCCTGCGAACGATGACCGTGCGATGCGCCCACGGACACGCCCACGAGATGTAGAGATGATACCGGCGGGCGACCGCGGGATAACCGGAACTCCCGTCCGCCGTCACCCAATTCCGAAATGTATCCTGTTGGCGGACGAACGCGCCATCGTCCGTTTGTTCGGCCGGGAACTGCGCGCTCGGATCCATGCGCCGCGTCTTCACTTACCCATCTGGGCTGCCCTACTCGGGCAAGAGCTGGGTGGCCGGCGCGTGCCGGGCGTTGCCGAAAAATCCGCGCGGCGCGCGGCGGCTGCTGTTGCGAACCGACCGCCGCAGCTAACAGGACTTCGGCTCAAGGATGGGGCACCTCTGAGGCCAGCGGTCATGAGCTTTATCATCGGAGCTTTTATCGTTTTTGCCGTCGTCGTCGTCTTCGGCGCCGTGTCGGCGCTGCGCCGCGCTAAAGAGCCGCGGCGAACGCTGCAGCCGATCATCACCGGCTCACCGCTGCGCTTGCGCGGCTCGCACGCCGCGTGCATGCAGTGCGGCGAACAGCTCACCACCTATAATGAAGCTTCGCCCGGATTATGCCTGCTGTGCGACGACGGTCCTTACGATTTTGCGGCGCTGGGAAAATCCGGCGTCAACCATTAGCCGCCGCGGACTCCGGCAGATCGCGAAATAGTCGAAAAACGCCGCCGCCCGCGAGCTTCGCATGATACATGGCGACGTCGGCGCGGTGGACGAGCGCCGCAGGCTTGTCGCCGTCCGACGGGTAGAGGCTCACGCCGACCGAGGCTGAGATGCCGCGCCGTCCGTCGCGGCCCCCGAGCGGGCCGGCGACCGCCCGGACGAGCTTGTCCGCAATCACGCGCACGTGTTCCCATTCTTGGAGATCGTCGGCCACCACGACGAACTCGTCGCCGCCGATGCGCGCCACGGTGTCCCCGCCGCGCACGGCTTCCACGAGACGTCTTGAAAATTTGACCAGCAGGTCGTCGCCGGCGGCGTGCCCGAGCGTGTCGTTGACCGTCTTGAAGCCGTCAAGATCGATGAACAGCACGCCGACCCAGTGCTCGTTGCGCCGTGCATGTGCGATCGATTGCGCGATCCGGTCATCGAGCAGCGCACGGTTCGGTAGCCCGGTCAAACGATCGTGCGTCGCCACGTGCGCGGTCGCGGCATGTGCGCCGCGCAGGCGCAGCGCCGCGCTGCGGAGCATCGCGGCCATGCATATGCCGAACAGCGAAACACCGATGACGGTGATGAAGAATGCGGCCTGCCCGTGCGCGAAGACTTGGCCCACTTGGCGGGCCTGCGCGGCGTGCAGTAATGCGTCGATTTGCCAAGCGATCGCTGCTGCGAGGAACGCTGCCGACGTCAGCGGCACAACCGTCGATGCCGCAAAGATGCGCCGAAATCTCGACGGTCGTAAGAGGCTTCCTCGGCTCATCGCCCTTGGATTCGTCGCCGGCGCGACACCGCCATTTGAGGTCGCGTCGATCGCCCCGCCACGGGCACGCGGTACGACGTCACGCACGCCGAACGCACGAAGTCTGCCTCAATCCCAGGGGCGCGAGTAAGAGCGCGACGAACGCCTCCGTCAAATGCCGCTTGTGCTTCACGGCGCTACCCTGATAGACGGCACCGGCGCGGAGCCGCGCGCGCGCACGGCGCTTGCGACCGATGGCCGGCGCATCGCCGCAGTCGGCGAAGCCGGCGCTCCCAAGCGCGGCGTCCAGGTCATCGATTGTTCCGGCCTCACGCTGCTTCCCGGACTCATCGACGCCCACGCGCATCTCGGGCTGGCGGTGGCTGCGTCCGACCTCGCCGGCATACGCACCGGTTTTGTTCCGGCGGCGGAGATCGCGGCGCAGATCTTCCGCAACTGCGAGCTCTGCCTCGACGCGGGCTTCACGACCGTTCGCGACATGTGCGGCTTAGACGGCGGCGTCGCGCAGACGGTGGACAAAGGGCTCGTCAAAGGACCGCGCATCTTTCCCTCCGGGCCGGCGCTCGTGCAGCACGGCGGTCACGGCCACGAATCGGGGCCATTCGAGGAGCACGACCTCTTCTGCCGGCTCCCCGGGCTGGTTCAGATGCTGGAGATCTGCGACAGCCCGGACGAGATCAGGCTTGCCGCTCGGAAAAACTTCCGGCGCGGCGCCACGCAGTTGAAAGCGTTCATCAGCGGCGGCGTCGTCTCGCTCACCGACCAGCTCGAAGACACGCAGCTGACCGTAGAGGAGCTCCGCGCGGCGGTCGTCGAGGCGCAGGCGCGCGGCACCTACGTGGCCGGTCACGCGCACAACGTGCGCTCGATCCGCAACGGCTTGGCCGCCGGGCTGGCGTGCTTCGAGCATGCCACGTTTCTCGACGAAGCTACTGCGGCCGCGATCGCAAAGGCGGGCGCCGCTATCGATCCGACGCTCGCCGTCTGCCACCTTATGGCATCGGAGTTCAAGAAATGGGGTTTGCACGACAGCGTCGTGCCGCGCGTCGCCGGCTGCGAGCGCGCGATGGCGGAATCGATCAAACTGGCGCAGGCCGCCGGCGTGCTGATCGGCTCCGGCTCGGATCTTCTCGGTCCCGAACAGAACCGTCGCGGCCTTGAGCTTGCGCTCAAAGCTAAGATCGTCGGACCGATGGACGCCATCGTATGCGCAACGCGCAACAACGCGCGCATCATGCGGCAAGAAGACCGATTCGGCACGCTGGAGCCGGGAAAACTGGCGGACGTCATCGCGGTGCGCGGCGATCCACTCGACGAACCAGAGCTGTTCGACGATCCCGACCGCATCGTCCTCGTCAT
>Ga0207416_1005146_pt1 | contig 10615 bp, 12 predicted proteins | sample PaiPotPPM11metaG_FD_184107 | JGI IMG/M metagenome (GOLD analysis project Ga0207416, IMG submission 184107) | Iron sulfur acid spring bacterial and archeal communities from Banff, Canada, to study Microbial Dark Matter (Phase II) - Paint Pots PPM... ...
GCTGGATTTGCAATTTGTCTCATTCCCTCATGAAATTGAATCTTCTCATTGCTATTACATAATGACATTGTGGTCCGAGTTTCATAGGCTGTGATCTGCGTGTGAAGATTGTACCGCTGAGACTTTTGTAGGCGCATTTTATTTTAGATAGTGCTACGTGCAACTTCCTAGTAGTGGCATTAATCCCACAGAAGGAATAGTCTGTTGAGCATATCCTTACCTCCTCATCTTCATGCAGCTCGTTAACCTCCGTGTTTTTAACAACTCTTCTATTCCAATCTCTTGTATAATTTATCAATACATAACGACTATGCTGTTCATAATATTGTAATTGATGTTAAAGGCAAAGGATTTCAATTCTATACCTTTACCTTCGGGTAGTTAGCGGGGATGGCCGGATGTATATAGATTATTACTATGGTTAAGATTCTAAACAATAAACAAGCAAGTATAAGCCTATTAATAACGAAGCTAGCTCATCTGCTCTAAAAGTCATTTCGGCCACTTTAGATCGGTTAGCCTCTCAGTCAGATCCCATAGTGCTTTTGCCGTAAGCTTATCAATCGCCCAGCGTCGACGGTGTTGCGGGTACCAACCCAAACGCCGCTAGGCCTGCGGGTGATCCATGGCTTGACGGGCGCGATATCCCGGATCATTGGGATGCGGAGTCAGCGGCGTAATGGTGACCTTCATCCAGATATGAAGGGGTAACGAGGCGAGGACTTCGCGAAGCTCTGCCTCGTCGGCAGCGCGGAACAGCCCAATGCTGCGCCATTCGCCTGGAGCGAGCGGTGGGCGCCAGAGCCGGACCAAATGACCTGCTTTGGCGAGCTCAGCCGCGCGCACTGCCTCCGCCGCGCGCAATTCATCGACTTTGACGGGGCTAGTTCCTTCGGGTACCGTGGTGACCAGATCGGTCAGGTATTCCATGGGTTTCTCCTTTCGCTCCCCAGGATTTAGTCCTTTGTGTCACCGCTTGCTGCACGACCTCTGATATCCACGCCAGCCCTACAAGGCCACATTGAGAGATTCTAGAATTTCAAGGAGAGTTTGGAGATCAGATGGAATTTAATTTGTTTCGAGTTATACTTTTCACATAATCAGCACGAGAAATGGAATTAAAATTCTTGGGTCAGATAGGTAATACATTCAGGACGTCAGAGGGCCACAGTTCTATGACATAAAAGGAAAAGTCACTACCTTCAATCGAACTAATGGAGAAAAACTATGGTCGTTTACAACTACAACAGGTCCGTGGGTAGAAGGCAAAAATGCTACTATAAATGGAGGAGCGAGAACAAGGACTGGAAGCTATCGATAGATCTTTTACTTCTTTCCTAGAGAGAAAAAGCGCTATGAGCAGTGTGCCTATAATTCCTACTGTCTGTCTATGGTTAACTTGTCTGAGATTCCTACATCCAATACCATAAGTAATCTCTACCAGCGTTGAAAATTAGAATTTTGAATAGCGTTACAGTCATGCGCTAGAATTGTATCAAATTTCTTTCAATGATTGATCGAGAGGTTTCAGAACATATTTTTGGTTTAGAAATTTGTTCCTCCACGTTCGATTAATTTATGCTGTGAAAATAGGAGCGCCAGAATTACAGGCTCTGCAGGAACTGGCTGTCCTTTGGCGTTGATCGCCTTAGCATATATGTAACAATCGCCACCGGCCCTCTATAGTAGCCACTATAATATCGCCATCCTGAATTTCGGTATTTCTTGGGCCTTCTCTTTTCATACTCTTATTTCTATTTCTTTTCTGCAACTGCTAATCTAATAGGTTAGACATGGCAATTATAGGTATGGCATCAGCGGATTACTTAAGTAAGAAATAGTAATCTCATCTTTCATGAGCTCAACTCCAGGATGTAACGGTCAGGCTATGTTATTGACTTCGAGATCTCTGCTTGTAGTAATCTTTTTTGCTTGGATCCTATTAGGCCCTCTTCTTTTAGAATTTCCGTCTAACTCTTTTGCGGGATCATCAATACGTTCACAAACCCCCGCACCTAAATTACAATCCGAGAAAATATACTCAATACAAGCACCACCACTCTCTCCTATTCAAATAACAAATCCAAAAAACGGCAGTACAATAACCAATCCTTATCCAATCCTAAGAGCGACTGCTGACACACGCTATAATCATGTCGAAGTATTTGTAAACAATCGAACAGATTATCAAAAATATGCAGCCAAAGAAGATGGCAAAGGTCATTGGTCTCTTGATATGTCCGGCTTATTACTTCCTGGAAGGAACAATATAACAGCAATTGCGACGTTCTATCATATTAGCCTAAAACCATCACTCTACAGCAACTATACTATTCCATCGTTCTACTTACCATCAAATAATACTGAAGGCTGGGTGTATTCTAAAATTCATCTTGATTTGGTTGTACCACCTCCAGTTATATCAAGTCCATCTGAGGGAGATAAGATTCAGATTGGTGGTGTCACGCGACCCATCATAACAGGGACGGTAGATCGACAATATGTGTATGTTGGTTTGAGTGTAAATATGCTTAAAACAAATACGAGTGTCAACCGAACCATTGGTGAATATTATAATGACAGTGTTCCTCAAAATGGCACAGGCTACTGGTCAGTCAAATTACCCGGTGGTGAATTATTAAGGCCTGGTATACAGAAGATAACAGTCTGGACTCCATTCGTGAACTTAATAGGCGAACCAATTGTCAAGATATTCGGCAAGCCCATTTTTGTTGGATTTATATGCGGCGATAGAATTATTGTCACGCTTCCTCATTTCTGTTCCCATTGAAAATGCCTGTCGAAGTGTGTCTGCAAACTACAAATGTTGGAATAACCACTAACGAGTATCCACGACTAGGATGAGGTGAGCAAACATGGCATATCTTGAAGATCTCTATGGACTCTTGACAGTCCTAAATAACGTTAATCAACTGAGATATATGATGTTATTTTCTGCTTAAGGTAAACCGAACGCTACTATTGATCCTTCAAATCCTTTGGGTGTTTGGATTTTACCTGTAGGAACATAGAGCATTCCATCTCCTATAGAAGGTCCACCTACCCCTGTCGGCCCTGCTACATTAAACTTCCACAGTTCTTGTCCTGTATCCTCGTCTAATGCCAAAATTAATCCGGTTCTTATTTGATGCGTTGCTGTTATTGTCTTTGGGATTCCAGACGGACTAGTAGTGTATTTAATACTTGGTTTTTCGACGAAAGGAATGTAACCGGAGAATACTACTCCATTAGTGACCAATGGTGAGACTAGTGGCGGAAACCCCACTTTATGTTCCCATTTAGTTTTTCCTGTTCCTATGTCCATGGCAGTTATTGTTCCATTGTGATAGCCTAATTCAACTGCGTTAGTAGTAGGTGTTTTATAACCAACGATTCCGTTTGTAAAGAAGTTCAAGCCTCTGCCGTTTGTCGTAACATATAGGGTGTTATTATCCACTGCATGGTAGTCATCTATACCATAGGTCCAAACGACACCGCTACCAGTTGGTTCTGGAATAGTATCAGCATGATATTGCTTACCCATTGTTCTCCACCATAGTTCCTTTCCTGTCGCAGCATCCATTCCTATGATATTGCCCATCTTGTCATGACCTATGACCATTTTCTGCTGTGTTCCGTTCCCAGATGTGACATTCGTTACACTGCTTCCCCAGGATGTATCCCAGTCATGCGTGTCAGGCAACCTTATCTTTAATACACTACCCTCTGAAATGAAGGGCGTAGCCCATACTAACTTACCATTGGTAAGATTAACTGCTACCATATGGTTAGCATAAAGATTGGATGTTAATCGAGTTGATGCGTTATAGTCAGGGGTAGGGTTTCCTAAAGGCATATACAGTATCCTAGTCTGTGGGTCTAATGATCCACCTGACCAGGCCGTTGCCCCGCCGTTAGGAGGATTCTTCCCTGCGCTTACCCATTCTCCTGTTGTAGTTGGAAAGTTCCATATTACTTCACCGTTGGTACGATTAAGTGCGGTAATATTCCCTCGCACCACTCCTTTTCCTGGAGGCAAATCTCCACCAGCCGAGCCTACGATAACATAGTCCTTCCATACAATGGGCGGTGTATTTATGTTATAGCCATCTTTAAAAGGACCAAGCACTGGCGACTGCCATATTATAACACCATTAGTTGCGTTAATTGCGACAGTTGTCGCATTATATCCTGTTCCTGAGAATAATATTCCATGATCGTACGTTAAGCCGTGCATATTCCCGCCAGTCCCTGGACGTATCTTCCATAATATAAGACCAGTATTAGCATCAAATCCTTCAATATTGCCACCGTTATCCTGTACGAAGCCTCTATTGCCTACAATTATAGGCGGATCCTCGATAACGAATTTGTTAAGCAATATCCATTTAACTTGGAGCTTGTTTACATTGTCCTCTCCAATAATCGTCTGACTGCTATACCTAGTTCCGAAGATATCGTGGTTTGCGGTTATCCAATCATCTTTGTGTTCTGGTTCGGTTCCCAGTGTTGTATTTACAGATTTTGGTAGTAATATTGGGGTCGTCGGCTTACGTGTTGTATGACCTAGCGCTGGTCCACCAGAGATAATCTTACTCTGTGTTTGTTGTTGATTTTGTTGTTTTTGTTCGGTACTACTACTCAAAGTAGGATAATTGGTCAATGAGGAGAATATGGTAAGACTGCCCTTCATCCACGGATGTATGGTGCAGTGATATTGTATATTCCCTCGTTCACTCTTTATAATCACAGTCGCATTAGCTCCGACAGGTATTATGCCTGTATCAAAGGAAGAGGAAGCGTCGTTAGCTGTAGCAGTATGTACTGCTGTGTCATGATTTATCCACGTCACCGCAGTATCATTTGGAATTGTGACGTTGTTCGGCTGATAATATTTTGCAACATCTTGTTCTGCGGCGCCAAGTGGTATTATTACTATCCTGGTGCCGTTAGCGTCTGTTTTTTGGTATTGATGGGTGATGATCGGTTGATGGGTTTGTCGAAAACTACTAGCTAGAATAACAGATGGAGCAATTGAGGATATCATGAGTGCTGCTCCTACCGAGAGTAATAATATGCAAAACCATGCTCCTAAACCCATCCTAGAAGGAGATATCCACTTCAATCCAATAATTAAATATTATCGAACCTTTATTTATTCTCCAGACCAGTTGAAGACATACCTTGAATTTAAGGTGTGTCTAATGTTCGGTGAGTTTATTATGTTAACTACCACTCACCGGAATTGCAGTCTATTAAGTCGTAAGATTTACTGGACGTGATAGAGATTGGATATCAAATCTTTGAAGAGCAAGTAGCATGACAACTCCAACACTCATTGCCATTATTATTATTATTTTTATTTTTATTTTTATTTGCTGATGCTAGGTGGTCGATGACTAATTACAAGAATAGATTCCTTCGTGATGCGTTATGTAATGCACAATGGTTGTTGAATGACTTAATGACTGTCAATGTGTTGCTCATAGCAATAGGTCCCATCAATTTTATGGAAATTGGTATACCTCTACTGGGTGAATTTATAGCACACTATGAACGATGCCACACTTTCATAAAAGCAAGGGATTGGGCTCTAGAGCATATTAAGGACAACAGGTTCGGCAAGACGAGTTACGACAGAGGAGAGAAGAATAAAGTTCAAAGGCTTATGGAGAACGTAGATAGATTGAGGGAAGAAGAGACACTGAAATATGTGATAGAAAACCGCAGCATGATAACCGAGTTACTCGAGTCTCTCAAGTCAGAGGAAGAGGAGAAAAAAAGGCCAAACTTACCTAATCCTTGAAGGAGCATTAGTAGTACCACCTGACGTGGTATGAGTTTTAAAAATAATCTCGGATTGTAGATCATACATCAAAATGTGCAGTAATCCCCGATATGACTTTGATCTCAGAAAGATAAAGTGGAACTTCTTCAATAAAGGAGTTGAATTTAGCTACAGGTACCAAAGGGATACCCTCAACAAATCTTATATCCATCGCATGAAGAGTCAATATAATAGGAATGGCATGAGAAATCCTTCTTCTATGAACTAATAATTTGGATGTCCTCTCAGCTTGCTTTCTTGCATGAGATGATATAGATGAAAGGTCGTTTCGCTTCCAGTGTTTACAATCGGCTACGATAGCTAATTGAGAATTATAATTGACTCCGACCACATCAATTTGCATTCTACTTGGCTTAGGAAAGTGAAGATTGCATTCAGCCACATATCCAGACAAATTGAGAAGGTTTGAAGCGAACGTTTCAAAATCCTGCCAGCTTAATGATCTAGAAATTATTTCTATGTCATTTCCACTTTGGAGTGCAAGTATTGCGAGTTTCATTCTGTCGACTTTAGAAAATGAATAACTATGCTGAGAAATTTGGCCAATCCCACTCTTGACCAAATATTCTAAAACACCTCTTGCCGTTGTCTTACCGATGAATCCAGATTTAGCTTGAAATTCTTCCAGAGTTATCTCAGCTGATAGTGCAGGTATTGCCATAGCCAATAATGCTGGATGCACAAAATGACATTAGTAAACTACTATTTTAACAGAACTAGAAAACAACCTGCTGGCAAAGGGGCTATTACGAACCAGGCCGTGCTTGCCTGCTAGTTCCCCCTTTGTCATAATAGTGACCTTCGGTGAGCGGAACAGGCAGCTGAAGCAGTATTCAACATAACTCAATTAGAGAGGCAAGACAGTCAGGTGAAGAAGTATCTGGAATAAAATGCCTGCTAAAATCAAATGGCAAGCTCGGAATTCTCAATCAAGATATCAAGTTGTCGTAATTGCTATATCAATTCTACCTTATACCCCGTGCTAATTGCCTAGTTTGTATAAGTACTATAGGTGAAGTTAACTTGACTAACTTGTATCGGCCTCGTCGTAGTATTTTGATCCTCAAGTGGGGGCTTCGTTTGATTTTGTAGCGGCCTTCTCCATGTCCTACTGCTCATGTCGAGTGCTTCCTGTTGCGGCTGCATCATCCTGTCTACGAGCTCGGTTCAAACAGGCTAACCTTATAGACTGCAAGATAAATGCCTATTCCACCCTAAGTCAGTTAGCCGCTTGTAATAATTCGTCAAAGCCAGCACACGTCATGTTGATCGGCATCTTTTGATGAAATATTACATTGAATTTGTAACTTGGTTTTACAAAAAGACATGGACTATTTTCAGGAATGCCTGCCTTACTGTGTACAGGGATTGAAACAGGGGAATAGCCCAATCATACACCTTGAATGATGCAATCAGGATTACCTTATATCGCTATCTTCAAGGTGGGTTAAAACACATGCTGCCTATTGCATCGGTACAGCCTTGGTGAGTATGACCGCCATTAATTGCTACGCTGCGGACCTGTCCGTTTCCATTAGCATTACCTGAAGTACCGTCTGCAACACTACCAGGCCCAATAGCTATACCGTCATTTCCTGCATTAACATTGCTATTAGTACTACCAGATGCCCCATCAGCGACACCACCGTTCAATGCTATACCACCGTTTCCTCCGTTTTGTGCATGTGCTATGCAAGATAGGTACGGTATATTACGTGTACTACCATCTCCCTGTCCTAATGTAGCTCTCCTTGTTATAAAACAAGGCAATAAGGGTACACCATAGAAAGTATGTCTCAAAATGCTAGCAAATTGCGACTTGAGGATCTTGAAATAAAACCACACTTAATAACCAAGCTCAAAGGGGCTGGAATAGAATCAATTTTTGACCTAGCCATATCTATACCCCATCAACTCATTGAAGATGGCGGCATATTAACGGTCGCTGACACTCAGATTGCAGTCGACCTTGTAATGAAGGCCAAAAAAGCACTAATCGATTCTGGATTGCTTGCCAAAGATTTTTCTACGGCCGACGGATGCTATATTAGCACCTTCAAATTCCAATTTTTCGTGCAAGGTTCTTCGCGGCATTTTTTACATCATCCTTGCTATTTCCATAATCATCATGTGTAAAAGTTATAAAATGCGATGCAGTGCATTGCAGAATAGTCACAATTGTTCTACATTATAGAATCTAATAATATGAAATTAGCAATCAACGGATTGCAAATACCGGACAATGTGCATGGTGAATGACGTTGTTGGCAACACTTCCTAGAAAAATCTCTTCCACTGCACTCATACCCGTAGTACCAATTACTATAACATCCATATTGTTTTTCCTAGCATAACCAATTATTGCTTTTCCAACGGTATCAGATTCTTCGACAACTTCCTTTTTTAAATTAATTCCTTCTTTCTTTGCCTGTAGATCAACTTCGTTGAGTAAATCTTCAGCCGGTGTTTTTGCTTCTTTTTCTCTCTGCTGTTCCTTTTCTTTAACTCTACCACCCGGTACACCTTGACCAGGATCAATAACATGTATGGCTGTTATTTCCGCTCCCCATGCTTTTCCTAGGGACATTGCGTAGGCAATTATTTTCTCTTTATATTTGGATCTATCAATTGGTGCCAATATCTTTTTTACTGCTACTCCATCGTCCATATACTAATCCTATGACGTAACGTAAGCGACCATTATAAACATATTAGTCTCAGAAACCTTGGACATAGTCTGATCACAACAATTAGATCGATCAATAGACTGAGTTTTGGATAGCGGAAGTCATAATCTATTATTCTCAATAATTCTCTCAAATATTCAAACACGCAATTTGCAAAAATCTACTTGAAATAAAATTCTACATATTGATGATTTTAAAGTGACTATATTGATTGAATAGGCTGAAGCAAGGATGTCCATCAATTTTTTCTCTTCCTTAGCTTTGAGATAAAATAATGCTAAACAACGCTTGGTACCATCAATAATCAAAGTCTTGTTAATAGAAGTAACTATTGCAATCACAATATCAATATTATTCTCTAAAGAGAGGATATGCATATAATATCCCGATATTTAAGTATATCTTATGGATATGTATTGGATATGGAAATTAGACTAAAACTCCGCAAGATAGGTAATAGCTTGTTGATAACAATTCCTTCTCAAGTTGTTGATGATTTGAAATTGAAGGCTGGGGATGATATGTTGCTCGATGTTAAAGACGCAACCATTGTAATCAGAAAGAAGAATAGATAAATTGGCTGCTCGTTTGTAAAGCCGAAAATTGAGCAACATCCGGAGGCTATGGCTTTGTGTACCCCCTCGTATAAGTTGTCAATGGGTTAGGAGTAGGAGGTACGATACTGTCATAAATCGTATTGAGGTCAAAATTTTTATTATGATATATGCTATTATAAAATATTATAAAATTTCAGAATATATTGTCCTTCATTTATAACGAAAGACCTATTCATTTACATCAGCTTTTTAGTTGATATTTTTCGACAGATGCCATTCCCTGTTTATAAGTTATAATCAAGGTATCGCCTACCTTATACACACATCCTGGGATACCTCGAGGATGCTGGTCTGATCCTATTACAACACATGTTCCTTCGGACTTGCTGACAATTTTTGCCTGATCTGTTACGTCACCTCTTATCAAATCCTTGATCGGGAAGCCAAACATTGCTTGAACCCCAAAAAAACCTCCAATGATTATTATCATCGCTAGAAGTGCCAATTTCTTTCCAGACATATTCGAAAATAACCCTGTACCATGCTCTGAGTCTGGTTGGTACGACACAACGAAGTGTTTACCGGCAAGATCATAAAAAGCATTCTCTATCATACTATTTGAGCACCAATCGTGCCATTCTTTTTCTCAATAGAATTGAAAAGACAATAAATAGCATTGATAACAATAATGCGGTAAGGAATATCAGATTGTACGCTTCAGGTGAGGGAAAGGAAGATAATGCAGACCCATTGCTAGTATTACTATTTAATAATATCTTATGAGTTTGCATATAAGCTCCTGCTATTATAGGTCCTATTGCCATTCCAGTAAATTGAGGCAGCAATGCTACTGCCAAAGCTATTCCACTAAATCTTTTCGGAGTTGATGTATTAATAATATTCAATGCTGAAGCATTTGTTAGAGATATGCCAGCTCCCAGTATAGCACAGATTACCTTTGAAACATATCAGTAGTCAAGATTTGGTAGGTGTGTACCTAATAACTTGTCAATAGAAAACATTCTATTTTGAGCAGGTGGTGGATTTCTGTTTGGTACTCTAGCAGGATATGCTATTAAGAAAGTCATGAAAATAGCTGCTATAGTTATTGGAATGCTTGTCACAGACCTTTCATTACCTATCATATAAAGGATGGGTAGATGTAAAATGGGTGGCATTGGAGATTTAAGGCATTCACTAGAGGTTCATAGGGGCGATAAACCAGAAAAGGTCGGGATAACGTTACCAGTGTCATTACTAAAACAAGCAGACAAGGCACGCGGTGATGTTCCGAGAAGCACATTCATTCGGAGAGCAGTCGAGCAATATATTCGAGGAAAGGGCGGAAATGGGGGGCAGATCTAATCAGACATTTATGGGGCGGGTGTCCGTCCAATCAACCATGAGCTTGCGCTCGGCAAAAAGCCACTTTCCCTCGACTTTTGCGAAGACATCATAGTAACGAAGAGAAGCAATAAAAAGAGTCCGTTTCCCCTCAGATGCAGACACATGATGGGCAATGC
>Ga0207416_1005147_pt1 | contig 10611 bp, 6 predicted proteins | sample PaiPotPPM11metaG_FD_184107 | JGI IMG/M metagenome (GOLD analysis project Ga0207416, IMG submission 184107) | Iron sulfur acid spring bacterial and archeal communities from Banff, Canada, to study Microbial Dark Matter (Phase II) - Paint Pots PPM... ...
CGTTTGATGTCCTCACGCCATTGCGACACTGGGAAGACTCGCAAAGCGTGCCTCTGAGCGACGCCTTCCGTTTGTTGGGCTACATTGGCGGATACGATGCGCAACTGCTCGCGCCGTGGGTCAAAGCTCTATGGTGGCTGTTGCCTGCGGGCGCTCTCGCCGGTTTGGCCGCGAGCCGGCGCAAAGCGGTAACTTGGATACTCGCATTGATCGCCCTTGTCGGTGTGCTCGTCGCGTCCGGTACGATTGGCCCACTTGCAGGCCCTATCGCGTGGACTTTCGCTCATGTTCGTGCAGCGGCGTTATTCCGCGAATTATATGATGTGCTTGCGCTCACAGCACTTGGCTCTTGTGCACTCACGGGTGTGGCGGTCGATCACGCGCGAATGCTGCCGCTGCGCGCGCTTGCGTATGCAGGCGCGGCAGCGTTAGCCGTCGGCAGCGTGGCCGTCGCATTTCAGGTCACGGCCGGAATTCCAACGTATGTTCCAGATGCGGCAGTACGATCGGACGTTGCGCTCATCGCCGCAGCGCCGGACGATCGCCGCTACTTGCCGATTCCAAACATATATCCGCTTGCCGAATCGAACGCGCGCGGTGGCTACTCGCCGTTTGTTTTTTCGATCGGATCGCACGCGTCGGGCGCGGTCGAGCCGAGAGCCGAATTCCCCATCGCGTATGCAGTAGGGTTGATCCGTGGCGGGCGGACGGCGCAAGGGCGCAAGATTCTGCAGCGCGCCGGCATCGGATTCGTTCTCAAGTTATCGAGCTTGCACTCGCGATTCCGAGCCGATCTCGAGCCGGCCCTGGGCGGCCTCGTCTCAACTTCATTCGATGATGCGCCGCGCAGCAGCGGCGTTGAAGAACTGCGGGGCGGCTATCGCCTCGCCGTCGAGCCGTTCTCGGCCGGCCCAAGCTCGCTCGCCGATCGGTACTCGGACGTAGCGCGCGACTTGCGAACGTTGGCCGGCGGCCGTCAAACCGCGCTTTGGTCGTTTAACGAATCTCCCGATCCGCGCGTCAATTGGGCGCGCACGGCGCTATGGCCCGTGTTGCCGACGTGGGTATTCGCCGAACCTCCGGGCGTCTTTACGCTGCGGTCATCGGCCGCACTCGCCGCGACAGCTGGTTGGCTCTTGGCGGGGGCAGCCAACGGTGCGCCTGAGTCGCCGTCGTGTACAAACGCACTTCAGCTCGATCGCCATTTCGAGCTGCTGCGCTGCGCTCCGAATCCCGTCTTGCGCGGCACGCCGCCGATCGTGGTTTCTTCCATAACGATCGGCGGCGAGCCGGCCCCGCGCATCGCGCGATCCGGCGCGCTCGGATTTGTGACGCTGCTTGAAATGAGCTCATGGAAGATCCGCGCGCGAGTTCGCGCGCGGGCAGGTTCAGCGCTCGTGCTGCGTGACGCGTTCGATGAAGGATGGCACACCGACATCTCCGGTGCGCGTCACGTCGAAGTGGATGGTTACGCCAACGCATGGGTCCTCCCGCACTCGCTCGATAGGGTCGTCACCATCGAATACGATTTAGCGACGCCGTATTTCATCGCGCTCGCGATCTCAATCGCGCTGACCGCGATCGGGATTCTGGCTTTCGTTGTGAACCTTCGGCAGCGGTGAGAATTGAGCTGCTCATGTTACACGCACGATCATGGCACGCCGCGGTACCTCGTAGAGAAGGGCTTTTGCCTCGGGTTGCCGACTTTTCCGAGCCATGGCTCACGCTCCACGGGCCGACTCTTACGACGGCGCGGCGTTTGCCGATTTTCTGCCGTTTCGGCGCGTCTATTTCGTGCCGCTGGATCCGGTTGCCGACCGCTGGACATTTCTGAACGGCGACTACGCGCATCCCGAAAAGGGCCGCGTCATGCCCGGCGACGCATTTTTCTTGCCCGACGTGTCGCAGATCCGGCCGTACATCCGCGCGAAGGGCGCCGTCATCGACCCAGTGTCGTCAGTGAGCTTTGACGCGCCGTACGATTTCGCTGGCAGCGACAACGCGTTATCGACGCTCCACTATCGCTACGATCCGCGGCACCATTCGTATCTGCCGTTCGAACAGCATCTGCACGATCTATTTCGAATTTGGAACTCCCTTTCAAAGACGCCGTAGTGGATATCGCGATCATAACGCCATACCGGTTCGAAAACGCGAGCGAGCTGTCCGGACCCGGTCAGTCAGCGCTAAATTGGTATACGCGCCAGCTCGCGCAAGCGCTTATCGCCGTCGGCGCGGGTGTGAAAATCATAGGCCCAAAGCCAGCCGATAGAAAGGCATTGCCTTGGGATGACGGCGCTATCCGCGTGTTGCCAACCTATGTCCGAGGCGCCGGGCGAGCGTGGATTGACATCGCGTCGGGAGTCGGCACGGCCAAACCCGATGTTGTGCATTTGGAACACGAGCTTTTTGCGTATGGCGGAGTCTTGAACGCATTCACAATTCCCTTTGCGCTTCAGCGAATCCAGCGAAGAGGTCTTACGGTTCTCACTACGATCCACGGCGTTATTCCATTGAATCAAGTCGATGCAGAATTCGTCCGAGCGAATCGCATACCCGCGGCGCCGACCATTGTCCGGTCACTTTGGCGATCTCTTTTGCGGCGCGTCGCAGCGGCGAGCGATCTCATTCACGTGCATGAACCTCAGCAAGCGCATTTGCTGAACGCGCAATATGGTATCGATGAACGAAGGATCCGGGTCATTCCGATCGGCGTCTCCGCAGGACTGGTGGTAAATGGTCGATGGGCGCGAAACCAACTGAGTATTCCCGATGATGCGAAAGTCGCGCTATTCTTCGGCTATCTGAGTTCGTACAAGGGGGTCGCCGAGTTTATTCGCGACGTCCCGCTGATGCTGGGCGCGGATCCCCGTGTGCACGTGGTTATTGCGGGCGAGGTGCCCGCGCGCCTCCGGGGCGCCTTCGACCTTGATGCTGCGCTATACAACTCGGGCGTTGACGTGTCGAGGATTCGCACACTAGGATTCGTGCCGGACGATCAGGTCTCGACCGTGTTCTCGGCTGCCGACGTCCTGGTGCTACCGTACACGATATCTATGTCAGCGAGCGGTCCGATGTCACTGGCACTCGCTCACGGTGTCCCCGCGTTACTATCTTCAGTGTGCGCAGAGAATTATCTAAACGCGCCGGGGACGTTTCCTTTGAAGCAAGGGTACATCGCGGATTCCGTTATTCGCTTTTTCCGTGACGAACAATTCCAAAACCAATGTGTGTCGTATTGGCAGGGCTGCGCTGCGAAGCGCAGCTGGGAATACGTCGCCGCCGAGTTCATGTCGTTGTACGCAACACTGCGGGGGCCAATTGAACTCGAGTGACCGCAATGCGACGATAGCGGCGATGGCGGGGCCGCTTCTGTGCGGCGCTGTTGTAGCAGTTTCCATCCCACTCAACGCCTTTATTACCGGCGGCGACGCGACGACCCCAGAATTGGCGCCAGGGCTAGCAATCCATCATTTAGCAACGGCTTGGAATGACGCGGCTGGGTTTGGCCGAGACAACGCGCTGAGTCGACCCTTGCTGTTTCCGATTCTTTTCGTCGACTGGCTCCTTGGCGCGGCCAACGCCTCGCCACTGATTATCAACCACATCTGGGTTATTGTGATCGCCATGTGTCAGTCGTTCTTTACATTGCGCTTATTTCGCGCGATCTTCCCGGGTCGAGACACGCTGCCTGCTCTGCTCTTCGTTTCGCTGGCGTGCGTTTTAAATCCGTTCTTCCTCATCGACATGCATTCTCCATACCCGACGACACAGCTGTCGATAGCGTTTTTCCCCGGAGTGCTCGCAGCGGCAATCCGCCATTCGCGCAACCCTACGGGATCGACCCTTTTTGAGTTTGCAGTGATGACTGCGTTATCTGCGGCCGGTGACGTGAACTACGGCCTGGCTGCCGTTGAAACAGCCGTGGTGACGTGCGTTGTTGTATTAATTGCTGCGAAACAACACGCAAACAAGAATCGCTATGCGATACCAGCCCAGCTCGCCCTGACGTTTGTAGGTGTAAACGTTGTCTGGTGGGCTCCGGCCGCACACTACATCCTCGCGACGATGCCGAGGCTTGTTGCAGAAATGACGCCGTACTCCGATGATACGCTGCGGGTTACTTCGCAGTACAGTGGGCTGCCCAATTCGGTTCGTCTTGTCGGAAGTTACCTGTTCTTTAACAACGCTGGGTCGCGGCCGTTCCTACCTGAGGGAGGGGGATACGCCCACAATGTGTGGTTGATTATCGCGAGCTCGGCACTGCCGCTGCTCGCCGCTTGGTCGTTACGCTATCGTGAGCGAAACGGATATTCCGTCTTTGTTGTTCTTGTCGGCACACTTATTGCACTGTTTTTAGCGAAGGGAACTGCGGCGCCCGCCGGATTCGCTTTCCAATGGCTGTACGATCATATCCACTTGTTTCAGGCATTTCGACAGTCATTTGACAAATTTGAATGGGTGGTTGCGCTTGGATACAGCTTACTAGCCGGCGTCGCGCTCAATGGCATATGGAGCGAATTTCGAGTGCTCCCGCGCGCAACTGTCGTGGTGGTATCATTTGCATTGCTGCTCGTCGCTGCATACCCAATCATACTTGGCCACTTGTTCTGGGAGCCGATAAAGGTCAGAATACCGCAACGTTACTTCGCCATGGCAACGTGGCTGAATGGCGAGCCGGACTACGGCAAGGTGATCGATCTTCCGGTCGCGCCAAGTGTCTTTGATGCGTATTCTTGGGGGTACGTGGGCAGCGGTCTTAACGAGAACATCGTGGCACTACCGATCATTGCACGCGAATATGATTTCGGCGTAGCAGGCAACCGCGCGCTCGATGACGTGATGCAGCGGTATTCGGCGCTTCTCGGCAACGACCAAGTCGCTTCGCTGCTGGGCCTCTACGGCATTCGATATGTTGTAAACGATCCAACTATCAACCCACGCTTCTTTGGAGATTTTTCGTCGGACCTTATGCCACGGCCAGGATACGGATTCGAAAGCGCCCACCAGTTTGGCAGTATCACAGTCTATAAGGCTCGCTCGAACCTCGTCAACGATTTCGCCTACGCTGCAAATCAGACAGTTTCCGGCCCGAGAAATGTTGCGGAAGAGGCCATCGCGTGCCGAGTGCTAGAGTCGTGCAAGAGCGTTGCGTTCGTATACTCCAACATACCGTCCGGTGCGCGTATGATCGGAGATGTCATCACGATCGCGGATTCCTCGCAGAACAGCCCTTCACGGACCGGTGAAATTTGGATGCGCGAGACAATGACCAGTCCTGCGTCTGTAGCCGAAGTAGGCTCCCGCCGCGGCGATATTGTGGATTTCGGAAACACGACAGTGTTCCCGAAACTCACCACGCGACCGAGCTTGCCTCCCGTCATCTATGGCGGCTTGCCGCCGGTAGTGACCGCACTGGTTCGTGCTTCGCCCCGAAGAGACGACTTTCTGGCACTACCGATAGTTGATGAGCTACACGAGGAACGCGGCTCAACGATCAAACTGTGCTCCGAGAAGAATGGTGAGGTTTCTCGCGTACTAGCTGTGAACGATCCCCGATTAACAGGCCATATCGGAATCGTCGCGGCTGCCTATGCCGGCAACACAATGGAGTCGACCATCACTGCCTCGACGGGTGCCCTCTCTTCGATGAAGTTTTCGGTTCAGGACCTCGACTCATCCGCGCGTCCCCAGGCATTCGCTCGCCTGATTCGCCTTGCGCCGAAGAGTGGTCCGTTGAACCTAACGTTCACAGTGCGCGGTTACCCGCGGCGTGGTTGCGTTACATTTAGCAGCATTCGCGTAGGCGTCGCAGCAGATGACGAGCATTGGAGCCTACTGGGTGGCGCGAACTCACTCCAAGCAACACCACTCTATTTTGCGCGCTCGGCGGATCCGCTCTCCAGGTATGCAGATTCGCTCGAACGAGTGAGCTCTTATAATCATCAGACACCGTATCGCCCCAAGGCAATGTACGCTAACTGGCGTGGCGCGGCCGCTGCGGTCGCTGGGATGACTGGGCCGCGGTGGCATGTCGATTCGTCCGTCGAAGCTAGGCACAGTTCCGACGTTACTCGCATCAGCGTTCGATCTGGGGTCGCTTCAACGCACGCCACGTTCGCCCATTTGCTACCTGGAGCGGCATTCGAGGTGACGGTTCCAACAGACGTCGTCGAGGGCGGCAGTGCAAGTTTTATCATTTTTTCAGACACGGGAACCGCGCTTGGCAAAACCGTCCTGGGACCGCTGGCCGGCTGGCAACGAGCTTCGTTGAAATTCACTTTGCCAAAAGATGCGTCCGCTGCGATTGTCTATCTCTACGTGGACGGGAAGTCCTCAGGCCACGCCTTTGTTCAGGTAGGGTCGCCGGCTATCACACTTACGTCGGGTAAACGCCAAATTGTTACGTTCGTGCGTGGGCGTAACCTATTGACGCCAGCTGCATTGAGCGCAATTCAGGTGGACGATTCGGAATGGAAAATAAACGTGTTTGGGGCTCCACCGCGATGGTTGCTTGTAGCTGCTAACTCATACGACGATGACTGGCGACTGGATACCCCAACCAGCGTTCGGACGCACCACATCAAAGTAAACCTCTTCGAGAATGGCTGGCTGGTGGATGGCGCGGGCAGCTATGTGCTGCGGCTTCGATACCAAGCGGTTGCTTATCTGTGGTGGGGCCTGATGGGTGGCATCGGGCTTGTCATGCTTGCTGTAGCCATGCAAATGCTCGTCATCCCGCATCAACGCGATCGGTTTCCGAAAACTGACGTGACCCGCCGAACGTCCGTTTAAACCTCCAACCAATCGCCTGCGCGATATGGATAACTGGCTAATAAGCCAAAACCGGGCGGGCGATACGCGTCTGCGGCTGATAGGCGGCTAAAACCGCTCTTGATGAGCAAATCATTTCGGACGAAGAAAGCATTGATTCCTCGGCTTTCAGTACCGACCAGCGCGTATCCGAGTGAGTCGCCGAGCGCCTCAAGTGCCGCAAGGCTCGCACCGTAATACGTTGTGACATCCCAGCGATGATTTGAATTGTACTTTATGGTACAGTGAGCAGGGGGCGGATAATATGCGTTATACTCAATGACCACAACGCGGGATCGGAATTCAGAGAGTGCGCGCCAGATCCAATAATCGTTGCCGTCGATATCGATGGAAAGTAGATCGAGCTCGGTCGCAACTCCGTGTCGGCGGAGCAGCTCGCAAGCGTTATCGACGCTCACCAACTCAGATGCGGTCTGTACGCGAGGTAGTTTTTTGACGGTAGAACGTAGGCGTGCGTATTGCCCTTCGTCACCTTCGATCATGAGACCGGACCACCCGAATCGGCGGGCGAGATTGCCGCAATTGCATTCGACACCGTCTCCCGCTCCGATTTCGACAAAAAAGCCATAGTCGGGGCCGATTCGCTTGAACAATTCCGCAAGTATACCGTCCTCGCCGTTCTGGGATGTTAGACGAAGCTCAAACGGCTCGAGCTGTGAGGCTGCAGGACTCACGCGATAACCATTGTCGGCGTAAACACCGCGGCCTCGCGCCCGCCGCATGTAGATGAATCGAATGAATATTTGGGCCTGGCACAAAAATCTTGAGATCACTCGCCTTATGTCAAATCGCAATGTCAGACCCGAAAGCATTCCACTTTGCCGAACAATATTTTTCGCCCCTGCTCTTTTTTCTTTTCGTTTTGCGATGGATTCCAGAATATTCTAGATCCCAGCCGGCACAACCCACACTTTGTAGCGGCCCTGACGATATCCCCATTCTGCCCCAATTGATAAATGGAGGACTTGATTCCGGGGTAATCGTCAGGCTGCGCGCGTATTCCTCCGGCGTACGCCAGCCAAGACCTTTGTGCGGCCGTTCGCGATTGTACTGTTCGCGCCAGCGTGCGATGATGGTTCGTAGCTCATCAAGGCGAGGCGAAGTAGCGTTCGTTCACGCCCTCATCGCGTAATCGTCCGTTGAAGCTCTCGATGTAGGCGTTCTGCACGGGCTCACCCGGAGCGACGTGATACAGTCGAACGCTGTGCTCTTGCGCCTAGCGCGGTAATGCCGTGCCGACGCACAGATCCGCGGCCTTCGCGCCCGTCTTGAGCTCTTTGAGCGCCGCGACGATCTGGGTTTCGGTGAATCGAGACTTGCGCATGTGGGCTCCTTTCAAGGCAATCGCCCTGGAGTCAACTAATCATCGGTGGCGTTTACGGGGATATCGTCACGTGAGCATCACGGCACTTTGTCGCTTATATTTCGTCCACCAGGCGGTTGCCCATGACATCTCGCGGTGGGTTATTTCCGCGCGGATTCGCCCGAGGCGATGGCTTGCCGCGCATTTATCCCGAAGGGCCAATTATTTGTCGCTTCACTACGAGAAAGGCGCGCAACAGATCGCATCCGCATCGAATTAATTGGCGTCAACGACTATTACGGTTACGTACAGAAAGCTCGCGGTTGCTTAGATGAGAATAGGCATCGACGTGCGGTTGCTGAAGGTTCGGCGCGGGATCGGTAATTATGTTCATGAGTTGCTTTACGGCATAGCCCATGCTGGAAGCGACCATGAGTACATTCTATACGCGGACAGCCGTCAAGTCACGGCCGAGATACCAGCAGCCCTACGATCTTCGCTGGTTGTGGTCGAGCCGGACTTCTACCCATACTGGGAGCAACTGGCCCTACCCGCTCGTGTATGTCGCGACCGGATCGATCTACTGCACTGCACGGCGAATACAGCACCTATCTATCTATCGAAAAGTATTGGCCTCGTCGTCACGATACACGACATCATGTTCTTATTGCCGGAGCGCCTTGTTCCCCGCCCGACCTCACCGTTCCAGAAATTGCAGCGCGTTTATTATCGCCGGTTGGTCCCGCCGTCTGCTCGCCGTGCAGACATGATAATCACCGACTCTAATGCGTCACGTTCCGACATCGTCGATCGTTTGCCGGGCGTGAATCCAGCGCATGTCAAATGCGTTTACCTCGCGCCGGGCAGAGCGTTCCAACGAATTTTAGAGTCCGACGTTCGTTGCCGACTGCGGAATGAGATAAGCCAGCACGGACCCATCGTCCTGGGGCTCGGTGCCGCGGATCCGCGGAAAAATACGGCGGGCCTTCTCGAAGCCTTCGCAATATTCATAAGCCGCATAAAAGGCTCAGCAACATTACTCCTCGTCGGTCTCGATTCCCGAGCACAAAAAGCGGTGGCGTTAAGAGCTGAACGGTTGGCGATCGGTGATCGTATAATACAGTACGGATTCTTGCCGGAAAGCCGCTTAGTCGAACTGTATAACCTAGCGGATATGTTCGTTTATCCAACGATGTATGAAGGCTTCGGGTTCCCTGTGTTGGAGGCAATGGCGTGCGGAACGCCCGTAATTGCCTCCGCGGTTTCCGCGATTCCAGAGATCGCTGCAGATGCCGCAATAATGGTCGACCCGAGAGACGGGGAAGAAATTGCGAGCAAGATGCAGCGCGTAGCTGAAGACGCAACGCTACGCGACGATATGCGGGCCCGAGGACTGCTGCGAGTGGCGGAATTGTCATGGCATAAAGCCGCGTCGGAAACCATAACGGTGTACGAGGATGCTCTGCAGGAACGTTCGTGAGTTGCCGAACACCCAGGAATGCCCATCGTGACTGGGATAACGCTAGAAATCACGTCAAAACGCCGCAATGCCTTCACGTTGTTTTGCCATAAGGGCGGAGATGCAGCGCGCGCGTCCGCATATGACGATGCAGGTAATTCGGGTCGGACACATCACGGCACGTGGGCTAGTCGGCAATGGCGAGAAGTAGCTTCATCAAGTGCGCTCCACAGCTGCATGCCATTTTCGCTAAATAGCCGCTAGCGCATGCTCAGTGTGACATTAGCAAAGCAGGGGACGTTAAGAAGGCGCTCCACTAGATTGCTGGCGGGGATGCAGTAGCAAATACCGCAGCGTACCATCGCGTCGACGACTCGCGATGCAGCGCCTTCGCGAGCAAGCGCTTGGCGGAGTTCGGTCTTGCGCCGCGCCCGTGGCGCGCGCCGCTCCGGGATTATTTAATTCTTCAGTGATATCGCGTCCGGCATTGAGTCCCAGACGTGCGCGCGGCGTTCCGCTCTCCAAGCCGCGTCATCCACCGGAGCTGCGCCCCGTAAACGGCTTTCGGCGGCGCAAGCGCATCCCTTTTCGAACAAGCAGGGCGGGACAACTGCATCCGAAATCTAGAGCACAGATGGCTGTCGCCCATACACCCCAGAGAAGCCCTTCGCAGGTTCCAGTGCAGGTGCGGGATCTTGGGATGTCCACCGCTGCGGTCATGCTTGCCACATTCGCAAGCATATTGTTCGGCTTCGGCCGCGAGGTCGTCAACGCACGATATTATGGCGAACGGTGGGAGCTCGACGCGTTCCTCGTGGCGTCGATCATCCCGACCCTTGTGTTCGGGGTCTTTAGCGGCGCGCTGGTGAGCGCGCTCGTGCCGGTGTTTTCCGAGTATTTTGCCAACGAGCGTTCTGAAGAAGCGTGGCGGCTCTCAAGTACCGTCATCAACGTGCTGCTCATCGTGCTGTCCGTGGGTGCGCTGGTCGCCTGGCTCGCGGCGCCCACGATAACG
>Ga0207416_1005151_pt1 | contig 10607 bp, 12 predicted proteins | sample PaiPotPPM11metaG_FD_184107 | JGI IMG/M metagenome (GOLD analysis project Ga0207416, IMG submission 184107) | Iron sulfur acid spring bacterial and archeal communities from Banff, Canada, to study Microbial Dark Matter (Phase II) - Paint Pots PPM... ...
ACGCCTTCGATCTGATGGTCCCTGGCGCGCCGTTCGTGCAGTTCACCTATTCGGTCGCGGCGCCGCTGCCGAAGCGGCTCGGCGGCTTCACGGTGGAAGCATCCGAGCGGATCTGGATGAACCTGCCGCCGGCGCGGGTGTGGGTCTATCGGAGACCTTGAGGGCGCTTGCTGTCATCGTCCGCGCAAGCGGACGATCCAGTAATCGCCGAGGTTCGTCCTGATCTGCAACTTTTCGGAATACTGGATGCCCGCCTTCGCGGGCATGACAATAATGGCCACTCCGAAAATCCTCGTCATTCCCGGCTCGCTGCGCGCGGGCTCGAATAATGCGCGGCTTGCCGCGCTGGCGACCAAGGAATTGGTGCTCGCCGAGGCTGACGTGACGCGCATCTCGCTCGAAGACTATCCGTTGCCGCTGTTCGACGCCGACCTTGCCGCCGAGACCGCAATGCCGCAGCCCGCGGTGCAGCTCAAGCGCATGCTGATGGCGCACCAGGGTGTCTTCATCGCCAGTCCGGAATACAGCGCTTCGGTCACGCCGCTCGTCAAGAATACCATCGACTGGATTTCGCGCGTGCGCGACCGCGGCGAGCCGACCTACGCCGCTTTCAAAGGCCGTGTGTTCGCGCTCGGCTCGGCATCGAGCGGCTCCGGCGGCGGCATCCGCTCGCTGATGGCGCTGCGGCAGATTTTGGAACTCGGCTGCGGCGCACTGGTGATTCCGGAGCAGATCGCGGTTGCGCGCGCCGATCAGGCGTTCGACGATAAGGACAATCTCAGGGATGCGACGCTCGCCGCGGCGCTCAAAACGATGGCGCGCCGGCTGGTCGAGCTGGCGGGTATGATGGGCTAGAGGAACCCAGCCGATGCAGCCTCGCGAACGCCTGATCGTCGCGCTCGATGTATCCTCGGTCGAGGAGGCGCGCGCCATGGTGACGCGGCTCGGAGAGACCGTCTCCTTCTACAAAATCGGCTATCAGCTCGCTTACGCCGGTGGTCTTGCCTATGTTTCGACGCTGGCCGATGCCGGCAAGCGCGTCTTTCTCGACCTGAAGCTGCACGATATCGGTCACACGGTGGCGCAGGGCGTCAAAAGCGTGGCGCGCAGCGGCGCCAGCTTCCTCACAGTGCACGCCTATCCGCAAACCATGAAAGCCGCGGTCGATGCCCGCGACGCCGGCTTGCAAATTATCGCCGTCACCGTGCTGACGTCTTACGACGATGCCGATCTCGCCGCGGCCGGCTACGGCTTCACCGTGCCCGAGCTGGTCGCCGAGCGCGCCGCGCAGGCGCGCGACATCGGTGTCGACGGCGTCGTCTGCTCGGGCGAGGAAGCGTCGAGATTGCGCTCCATCGCCGGCGCGAAACTCAAGCTGGTCACGCCGGGCATCCGGCCGGCCGGCGCCGCGGCCGGCGATCAGAAACGCATCATGACGCCCGCCGCGGCCATCGCCGCGGGCGCCGATTATCTCGTGGTCGGCCGGCCGATCGTTGCCGCCGCCGATCCCAAAGCCGCGGCGCAGGCGATCGTCGCCGAAATAGGTGTCGCGTCATCCTGATTGTCATCGCCGGGCATGGCCGTTCGAAGAACGGCGTCGCTTCGCTCGCCTATGTCCCGGCGGTCTCGATTTACCAGGCAATGCTGTGCCAAGATAATCGGGATCACCGGAACTCGGCGCCTTGCGCCGGTCCGGTGATGACGGCGAGCAAAGGAGACCTCAAATGGCGAAAGGCTACTGGATCGCGCACGTCGATGTGCACAACGAAGACGGCTACAAGGCCTACGCGGCGGCCAATCCCGCGATCTTCAAGAAATTCGGCGGACGTTTCGTGGTCCGCGCCGGCAAATTCGAAGTGCCGGAAGGCGCCAGCCGTTCGCGCAACATCGTGATCGAATTCCCCGATTATGCCACGGCGCTGGCGTGCTATCGCTCGCCGGAATATCAGGCCAACATCAAGGTGCGGCACCCGCACGCGATTGCCGACATCATCGTCATCGAGGGCTACGACGGCCCGCAGCCCTGAGGCTGTGTTTGCCCGCGCCGTGAGCTCGGCGCGCTCCCTCTCCCCAGCGGGAGAGGGTTGGGGTGAGGGGGCTCGGCGTCGGAGAATAACCCCCGAGTCCGAACCTCCTCACCCTCGCTCCCCCCGATCAAGTCGGGGGTCGCTCGACCTCTCCCCCATGGGGAGAGGTGAAAAAAGAGCACTGGTTACTGGTCTAACCCCGCCCCGCTATACCGGCCTCGACGGAAGATAACCGATGGCTGCTGTAAATTCCGACATGCGGGTGGTGATTGCCGGCGCCGGCGGGCGCATGGGGCGCACGCTCATCGGCGCAATCGCCGCGACCAAGGGCTTGGCGCTGGCCGGCGCCGTGGACGCGCCGGGCTCCGCTGTGATCGGCCGCGATGCCGGCGAGCTTGCCGGGCTCGGTCCGAACGGCATCAAGGTGGTGAGCGACGCGGCGCTGGCCTGCTACCGTTCGCCCGAATATCAGGCGGCGAAGAAGCTGCGCGAGGGCAAGGGCGTCGCTGACCTTGTCGTCGTCGAGGGCTACGGCGGGCCGGGGTTCTAGGGCGTGGAGACGTCCGGGGCCATGCCATCAACAGCGAATGGACCTTCGCGACAGATGTCTTTGCATCCGCTTTCGGGGCATTCCAGACATGGAGTCGATTTACGGCGCGCACCGAATCAGTAGCGGACCCACAGCGGACATTCGCCACCCTCAATTGCCGCATTGCGAAGGGTTCCTGCCGCGCCACCTGATGGTTACAATCATTAGCTTGGGCATAAGTGCGGGAGGAAACAATGGATGCTTCATCGACGAGACGTGAAGTTCTCATAGGTGGCAGCGTCGCGCTGGTACTTGGCGCGTCAGGCTCATTGCACGAAGCAGCGGCGCAAGATCCCACTCCCCTCAAGGTGATGTCTTTCCCCGGCCTTTCTAACTATCCGATTTTTGCGGCCCAACACAAAGGACTGTTCGCAAAGTATGGAATTGCCATCAACCTGCTCTATACGCCGAATTCGCAGACCCAGCGAGAGGGCCTCGCAAAAAATGATTTTCAGATCATCCACACCGCGGCTGATAACGCCGTCGCTATGGTCGAACTCTCCAAGGCGGATGCAGTCATCGTCACCGGAGGCGACAACGGATTCAATCGCATCATTGCCCAGCCGGAAATCAATTCGCTTTCCGACCTGCGTGGCAAAACCGTTGTGGTTGATGCACCCAATACCGCTTATGCGTTCTTGCTGTACAAAGCGCTGAAGAACGCCGGAGTAAACAAGGGCGACTACTCCGTCAATCCGGTTGGAGGAACCACGCAGCGCATCGAGGCCATGCTCAAAGATAAGGACCATGCGGCGGCCGCAGTGATTAATGTACCATTCAATTTTCGCCTTTTGGCGGCAGGAATGAAGGATCTCGGATCAGCGACGAAATCAATTGGTGCCTACCAAGCCGGCTCCGTGGTCGTCATGCGCGAATGGGCCAAGGCCAACAGCGATACGCTGGTTGGATACCTCAGGGCCATAATCGAAGGTCGGCGATGGCTGCTTGATCCCGCCAATAAGGCGGAGGCCATCCAACTTGCAGTTGATCAGGTCAAACTCCCGCCCGAAGTTGCGGCGCGCGCCTATGCCTATGTCGTTGATCCAAGCGAGGGCTTCAACAAGGATGCGCAATTCGACATGGAAGGGTTCAAGAACGTGCTGAAGCTACGCGCCGAAATTGAAGGTCAATGGGGCGGTATGCCTCCTGCGCCGGATAAGTACTTCGATCTCACTTATTACAATAAGGCGATCGCCGGCTTGTAGGCAGTGAGTCCGCTCATGGCCCTTCGCGACGGACGCTGATGCTCTGGCGTTGCGTCCGCTTTCGGGGCGGAGCGGATTCTCGTGAGCTATCCGTACAGCCGCGGTTATGAGTTCACGCCTGGCGCTGCCGTCGTTGTTGCTGGCCTGACACCGTCCCGCTATACCCGCCTCGACTGGAGTGAGCCCGATGGCTGCTGCAAATTCCGATATGCGGGTGGTGATTGCCGGCGCCGGCGGGCGCATGGGGCGCACGCTCATTGGCGCCATCGCCGCGACCAAGGGCTTGGCCCTGGCCGGCGCCGTGGACGCGCCGGGCTCCGCCGTGATCGGCCGCGACGCCGGCGAGCTTGCCGGGCTCGGTCCGAATGGCATCAAGGTGGCAAGCGACGCAGCGCCGCTGCTCAAACAGGCCGACGGCCTGATCGAATTCACCATTCCCGCCGCGACGCTCGCCTTTGCCGAACTGACCGCCGCCGCCGGCCTCGTCCATGTCATCGGCACCACCGGCCATTCGGCGGAAGAGGAAGCTGTCATTGTGCAAGCGGCTAACCGCGCGACGATCGTGAAGTCCGGCAATATGAGCCTCGGCGTCAATCTGCTGGCCGGGCTGGTCAAGCAGGTGGCGAAGACACTCAACGACGACTACGACATCGAAATCGTCGAGATGCACCACAACAAGAAGATCGACGCGCCGTCCGGCACCGCGCTGATGCTTGGCCGCGCGGCCGCCGCCGGCCGCGGCGTCGATCTCGCCAAGCGCTCGGCGCGCGGCCGCGACGGCATGACCGGCGCGCGCAAGCCGGGCGATATCGGTTTTGCCTCGCTGCGCGGCGGCACCGTGGTCGGCGAGCACAGCGTGATCTTTGCCGGGCCGGCCGAGCGCGTCGAGCTGACGCATCGCGCCGAGGATCGCCTGATTTTTGCGCGCGGCGCCTTGCACGCAGCGCTGTGGGCGCGCGGCAAAAAGCCGGGGCTTTACTCGATGGCGGATGTGCTGGGACTTGGTTAGAACTTGGCGACAGGTGAAAACGTGGATCAAGCCATGACGCCGCAAGACGCCAAAAACAAGAAGCGCATCATCTATGCGCTCATCGGTTTGGGCTTCGCCGGCCTGATCGGCGCCCATGAAGTTTCGGGCCCGGACGAAACTTCGGACCTGACGCTGCCGTTTATTCTCGCCGCGGCCGGCACTCTAGGTTTCGTCGTCGCTGGACTTATGGCGCGCAAGCTCATGAAGGGCGGCGGTTCGAGATAGGCACTGGCGCTGGCGTTCATTCGCTGCCGGTCAAATTGCGTGGCCGGCAAGGTGTCCGAGCTTTTCGCGACGGCGAATGTGCTGGCTTGGTTTCTGACTCGTCATGCCCGCGCTCGTCGCGGGCATCCACGCCTTAAAGGCCGCATCGAATCAAAGACGTGGATGGCCGGGACAAGCCCGGCCATGACGACGTGAATGATACCAGCGGGGTTAATTCTTGACCTGTCATGCTCCGCCAACGGGTCCGGCCCGAAGTGGCCGGCCCGATGACAGGCTCCGGCGGAGCATCCAGTAATCACAAGCGGTGTCGGACGAACTCGAATTATTGCGGTTACTGGATCACCCGCATTCGCGGGTGATGACACTCGGATGAGTCAATTCTTCAGGCCGTTGGTATGAGTCATGCGCAATGGGCGTTGGTATCGGCACCAGCTCGCCCTGAAATAACAATGAACGATCGCGGGCGAACTCACCCGCGCTCCGCGCTCCGATTGCTCTTCCTGCCGGCTCGCCGCGAAGGCGAGCCGCTGCGCAACGTCAAAGCACGATTGCGACGGCAATGATGAGCAAAACGCCGGCGGCGATCATCAGAAACTCGACGGCGTCAAAATATATGACTCGTGGACGCTGAAACATTTGCGGGAGCACAACCGGTGCCCTCCCTCACTGACGCTAGCGAATGGTTGGTAGCTGACCGCTCAGGGTCGTCGATTGGCCGGCTTTGACGAGCGCTGCGGTGCCGAGATCGACATCGCTGACGCGAGCGAACGTGCCGATGGCCACCACCAGGGTGGCACATAAAATGCCGACCACCACGATCTTCAAATGGGTCGCGCGATCGGCGCTGTACAGCGAATGGTTCATTACAACCTCCCATTATTTTGAGGCTAAGTTCCTCCTTTCCTCGGCTGCCCGATGTGATCCACAGCACAACTCTGCGCTTTGCCGGAACCCGTTTAAATTGCTCGGCTTTTGGGCATAATGGAGCCTCAGTCGCTAAGGCGGCCCGGTCCCGGGATCGGCTGCGCCACCCGATTTAATCGCCATCCCCGCGCAGCAGCGACACGCCGGTCATGTCCTCAGGCTTAGGCAATTCCATCAATTCGAGCAGGGTCGGCGCAATGTCGGCGAGGCGGCCTTGCGCGACCAGCGCGCGGTTGCGCGCGCCGAGCAGCATGACCGGCACCGGGTTGGTGGTGTGCGCGGTGTGCGGTCCGCCGGTGTCGGGGTCGCGCATCATTTCGCAATTACCGTGATCGGCGGTGACGAGCAGCGCACCGCCGGCCTTTTGGATCGCGTCGGCGATGCGGCCGAGGCCGGCATCGACCGTCTCTACGGCCGTGATGGCCGCCGGCAGGCTTCCGGTGTGGCCGACCATATCGGGGTTGGCGTAATTGAGAACGATCAGATCGTATTTGCCGGAGCCGATCGCCGCGACCGCTTTGTCGGTGAGCTCAGGCGCCGACATTTCAGGCTGCAGGTCGTAGGTCGCGACTTTGGGCGAGGGCACCATGATGCGGTCTTCGCCGCGATACGGGTTCTCGCGTCCACCGTTCAAAAAATAGGTGACGTGCGGATATTTTTCCGTCTCCGCCATGCGCAACTGGGTGCGGCCGGCCGCGGCGACGACTTCACCCAGCATGTTGGCAAGCGATTGCGGCGGGAAAATCGTTTGCATGAGCTTGTCGAGCTGATCGCTGTATTGCGTCATGCCGATTGCGGCGGCGAAGCGGACGACGCGCTGGCGCGGAAAGCCGGAGAAATCCGGATCGAGCATGGCGCCGAGAATTTCACGGACGCGATCGGCGCGGAAGTTAAAGCACAGCACGCCGTCGCCATCCTTCATGCCGTGGTAGTCGCCGACCACGGCCGGGACGATGAATTCATCGAACTTCTTGTTCGTATAGGCGTCGGCGACGACGGCCGGGGCGTCGGCAAAGCGCGGCCCTTCCGCTTCGACGATCGCATGATACGCCTTCGACACGCGCTCCCAGCGCTGGTCGCGATCCATGGCATAGTAACGGCCGCACACGGTCGCGACCGGAACGGATTTTGGCAGCGCGGCAAGCAAGCGCTTGATGTCAACGGCTGCGGATTGCGGCGGCGTATCGCGGCCGTCGGTCAGCGCATGGACCAGCGTCGGCACGCCGGCATCGGCGAGGATTTTGGCCAGCGCTGCGGCGTGGTCCTGGTGCGAATGCACGCCGCCGGGCGAGACCAGGCCGATGAGATGACAGGTGCCGCCGCTTAATTTGAGTTTTTTGATCAGATCGGTGAGCGCCGGTGCGCGCGCGATCTCGCCGCCCGCGATTGCGGCGCCGATGCGCGGCAGGTCCTGCATCACCACGCGCCCGGCGCCGATATTGAGATGGCCGACTTCGGAATTGCCCATCTGCCCATCGGGCAGACCGACGTCCTTGCCGGAGGTATGCAGGAAACCGTGCGGCCCGGTTTGCCACAGCCGGTCGAAGGTCGGCGTCTTGGCCTGGCGCACGGCGTTGTCGGCCGCCTCTTCGCGCCAGCCGAAACCGTCGAGGATGACCAGCATCACGGGCCGCCGCCGCTGCATTTATGTATACCCCATTGAGTTTATGACGGGGTATTGCGGATCGCTGGTATCGTCAATCAGCGCGATGAATTGCACTCTTCACCTCTCCCCGCGCGGGGAGAGGTCGAGCGAGCGGAGCGAGCGAGGGTGAGGGGGCGCCGCCGCGATTCTGAGCCCCGCGGTGAGGCCCCCTCACCCCAACCCTCTCCCCGCGCGCGGGGAGAGGGAGGAGAGAGCTACGCCGCAGCTCCAACCTGTCCCGCTTCCCAGCCGAGCATGGCGCGCTTGCGGGTGATGCCCCAGTGATAGCCGGTGACATCGCCGGACTTGCCGACGACGCGGTGGCAGGGCACGACGAAAGCGATCGGGTTTTTGCCGACCGCTGCGCCGACGGCGCGGGCCGCGGCCGGCGTGCATACCTTGCCGGCGATGCCCGAATAGGTCGTGAGGCGACCCATCGGAATCTTCAGCAGCGATTCCCACACCCGCACTTCCCAATCGGTGCCGATCAGCACCACGCGCAGCGGCTGTTGCGGCCGCCACTGCGAGGAATCGAAAATGCGGCGTGCGATCGGCGCCGTGCCTGCCGTATCCGAAATGTAGGTGGCTTTCGGCCAGCGGCGTTTCATGTCGGTAAGCGTAGTTTCTTCCTCCCCGGGATCGGCGAAGGCGAGGCCGGCAAGTCCGCGATCGGTCGCCATGACCAGCGCGCTGCCGAACGGCGAGGGGTGGAAACCGAAGCGGACCAAAAGTCCTTCGCCGCCCGACTTCCATTCGCCGGGCGACATCGCTTCGTGGGTCACGAACAGGTCGTGCAGGCGGCCGGGGCCGGACAGGCCGACCTCGTAGGTGGTGTCGAGCACGCTCGCGGAATCGCGCAGCAATTGCCGCGCGCCGTCGAGCGTCAGCGCCTGCAGGAATGCCTTCGGCGTCAGTCCCGCCCAACGGCGGAACAGGTGGTGCAGCTCGGTGGGCGTGACGCCGGCGGCTTCGGCAATAGCCTCGATCTCGGGCTGCTCGCGCCAATGGCCGCGGATGTGTCCGATAGCACGACGCACCACTTCGTAATCGGCGGCGGCGCTGGAGAGCGCCGTTGTGTCTGTTATGCGATCCGGTGACAGCATGGGAGCCTCCATCAGTTACCTCCCATCTAGGCCGCAAGCATGCAGCAAACCACCCGATTTCTGCCCTTAATCAAGCACTGTCCGCGTCGGGCCGCGCCTGGCCTCGCCCAGCGCGGCGCCCAGCGCTGAGGCAAAGCTTTTCTTCTCGTCCGGGCTCAAAAAGCCGGCAATCGTCAGCCGCCGGCCGTGGGACACCAGGAACAGCCGCTCGATGCCGAATTCCTCATGCACGATGCGGTCAAGCCGCACCCAGACCGGGTTGAGCGTCCATTCGCGCACGCCGCCGCGCTGATTGACCTTGCGCACCGTGAGCTCCGAGGCGGTGACCGTCACCTCCTCATAAGCGCGCGCCGCGTGGAAATTGGCGCGGAACGCCCAGTACACCAACAGCACGTCGAGCCCGAGGAAACCGAATACCGGCCAGGCGCCGAGCAGCAGGAAAACCACGCCGGAGACAAAGCTCAAGCCGCCGATGCAGAGCATGAAGATCAAAAACCCGGTCGAGCTCAGCGAGCGGTGCGGCGTGATTACGGCCGAAAACAGCGTCGGCTCAGCTATCGGGTCGTTGTCGCGGCTGTTATCGCGGATCATGGCGGTTATTATACGGGCAAGATGGCGCGCAAAACTACCAAGCAAAGTAGGACCACCAAAGGGGGCAAGGCGGCGCGCGTCAAGGGTGGCAAGACGCGCGTCAAAGCCGACGCCAGGGCTGCTCACGGCGCATTACCGCAATGGACCGCGGCCGAGATCGCCGAAGCGTTCCGCCGTTTCGAGGCCGCCAATCCGGTGCCGCGCGGCGAACTCCAGCACATCAATCCGTTCACGCTGCTTGTCGCCGTGGTGCTGTCGGCGCAAGCGACCGACGCCGGCGTCAACAAGGCAACGCCCGCTTTGTTCGCGCTCGCCGACACGCCTTCGAAAATGGCGAAGCTCGGTGAACCACGCGTGCGCGATCTGATCAAGACCATCGGGCTATTCCGCACCAAGGCGAAGAATGTAGTCGCGCTGTCGCAACTGCTGCTCGATGGCCATGGCGGCGAAGTGCCGCGCGAGCGCGAGGCGCTCGAAGCCTTGCCCGGCGTCGGCCGCAAGACCGCGAACGTGGTGCTCAACATCGCCTTCGGCGAACCGACCATCGCCGTCGATACCCACATTTTCCGCGTCGGCAATCGCACGGGCTTAGCCGTCGGCAAGACGCCGTTCGACGTCGAGATGAAGCTGATGGAGGTGGTGCCCGAGCGCTACCGGCTGCACGCCCATCACTGGCTGATCCTGTTCGGCCGCTACACCTGCGTCGCCCGCCGCCCGCTGTGCGAGAAATGCCTGATCGCGGATCTGTGCAAATGGCCGGGGAAGACGGTCAGTTCGCCGGCCGCGTAATTCTCAGCGGCGTCATGGCCGGGCTTGACCCGGCCATCTCGATTCGAGGGGCGCATGGCTCAATGAATCGGGATGCCCGGCACAAGGCCGGGCATGACGCGTCAGCTTCTCTCCGTCGCCATTCGCTCCTGCGCCATCCTCTGCAACGCCGCCCGGTCGAGCTTGTTGGTCGAGGCGAGCGGCAGTTCGTCGACGAACCAGACAAAGCGCGGGTGCTGGTAGGCCGGCGCGTTGGCAAGCGCGAAGCGTTTCACGCCGTCGGCATCAAGCGCGCGGCCGGGCTTCTTAATGACAAAGGCCACCGGCTTTTGCCCCTTGATGTCGTCCTCGATCGGCACCACGGCCGCTTGCGCGACGTCGGGATGGCGCTCCAGCATGCGCTCGACATCGGCCGGATAAATATTCTCGCCGCCGGAGACGAACATGTCATCGGTGCGGCCGACGAAATAATGAAAACCGTCGGCCGCACCGATGACATG
>Ga0207416_1005152_pt1 | contig 10606 bp, 8 predicted proteins | sample PaiPotPPM11metaG_FD_184107 | JGI IMG/M metagenome (GOLD analysis project Ga0207416, IMG submission 184107) | Iron sulfur acid spring bacterial and archeal communities from Banff, Canada, to study Microbial Dark Matter (Phase II) - Paint Pots PPM... ...
CCTCTACCCGACCATCGCGCGGCTGTTCCGACAGGCCATCGCCTCCGCCGACATGCAGCGAAAGATCTCTCAGCGCCACCGCGCTTCGTCAGCTACGTCAGGAGCCACATGAACATCGCCCCCTTCTATCTCGCTCAGGCCAACGAGGAGCGGATCTTTCGCGCGGCGTCGACGCAAGGCCTGTCGATCCTGTTGAAGGGTCCGACGGGGTGCGGGAAGACGCGCTTCGTCGAGGCCATGGCGCACCAGCTCGCACGGGAGCTGATCACGGTGGCATGTCACGAGGACCTCACCGCGGCCGACCTCGTCGGACGGCATCTGCTCCGAGGCGGTGAGACCGTCTGGGTCGACGGCCCGTTGACCCGCGCCGTTCGCTCAGGCGCGATCTGCTACCTCGACGAAGTCGTGGAGGCACGCCAGGACACGACTGTCGTGCTCCATCCGCTCTCCGACCACCGTCGACAGCTCCCGATTGATCGACTGGGAGTCACCCTCCACGCCGCGCACGGCTTCTCCCTCGTGATGTCATACAACCCCGGGTACCAGAGCGTGCTCAAGGACCTCAAGGACTCGACTCGTCAGCGGATGGTGGCGATCGATCTCGACTTCCCGCCCCCGGATGTGGAGGAGAAAGTCGTTGCCCACGAGGCCAACCTCGAACCCGCGGTTGCGGCCCAGCTCGTCCAGCTTGGCCAAGCGATCCGCCGGCTCGATGCGAGCGGCCTCCGTGAGGTCGCGTCGACGCGTGTACTGATCGCTGCCGGTCTCCTCGTGGCCGAGGGCATCCCGATACGGGAGGCCGCGCGCGCCGCCGTCGTCGGCCCTCTAACCGATGACCATCGGCTCAGCCGTGGCCTGCACGAGCTCGTGCACGCCTATCTCGCTGCGGACTGACACCCTCCTCCCGCCGACCTCCGGTCGGCGGGAGGAGCGCGAGGCCGAAGCTCGCCGCGAAGGCACGGCGCCGAGGGATGGCGCCGTGCCTTCGCGGTCCCGTCCGAGCGGGGTCTTGACCAGGCCCTCCTCGGGGCGGCTTGTCCTCAGTCAGCCAGGCGTCGACGGACGGACAGCATCCGCCGACGAATCGACTCGGCTCGCTCGGCCGGGGCCACCTCTGGTGTATCCGGGTGGATCGCGTCGCGGAGCTGGTCGAGCGCCATGACCGTGCTCCGCGGGATCGGGACGGAGTCCGCGCTGTTGTACCGGACCGAGATCAACCCGACGGGATGACCGCTCGCATCCAACCAGTTGGGGACTCCGGGATCCTCATGGGAGATGACCGCGCGGAATACGCCGTCGGGATCGAGCACTGCCTGGTGGCCGTTGATTGAGTTCTGACGCATGTTCCAGTCAAGGCTCTCCCAGAAGTGGTTCGACAGGTGGAAGGCCCAGTACACGCAGTTCGGGGGGGTCACCTCGACGACGACCGCCTCCCCGGGGGCGCAGCGATAGATCCCCTGTCCGTAGTTCTGCTGTCGGAAGCCGATGTTGTGGTCGGTTCCGACCGTCATCGGCGGGAACTGCACGGTCCCTTCCTCTGCGGCGTAGGCCTGGTCGATCCCGCGGATCATCACGGTGGGCACCACACGCAGGAACTCGGCGACACGGCCGATGCGTTCGCTAAGCTGGTCCTCGGTGGCGGGCGGAGGGGGGTAGGTCGCACCCTCGCGCTCGATGACGACCATGCCCGGCTCCTCGGTCTCCCAGTCGTAGTAGACGCTCCGCACCATCAGACACGCCTCGCCCGCGGGGAGAGCGAGCCAGTTGCCCTCCTGCTTCTCGCGGCTCAGCACGATCTCGAAGCTGCCATCCGGCCCGACCTCCAGCTCACCTCGACCGTCGACGAGGTGGATGACGCTATCAACCAGGTGCATCTCCCCCATGCGGGACCAGCGGCTGCTGTAGACCTCGATGGCCAGAAGGTGCGCGCTACCGCGCTTCCCGACGATCCGGTAGCTGTGATCGCCGTGGAGGTAGGCGCTAAGGTACGCGGTATCGGGATTCGGTAATCCCCACTGCATCCAGGGAGATTCCATCCGCGTGAAGTGGGGGTACGCGGGGTCTTGGTTCTCGAGCTCGAACAAGCTGCCGGCCGCGACCAAGCGCGTCAGGTAGCGCACCCCTTCCAGGTTGGAGAGGGGGGAATCGACCCTTGGGTCGTCCAGGACGACCTTGGCCGCATGCTGCATGGCATCGACGAGGCCCTCCCAATCTCCTCCGTCAGTCATCGATCGCTCCTCTCGGTCCGGTGCTCGGGCGGCGTCATGGTCTGGCAGATGGTCCAGAACGACGCCTCATATCTAAACATGTTCGATTATAGCGGGTCAATGAGTCGCAGATCATTGACCTAGGAGATAGATCGTCTCATAGTGAGACCCTTGTGGGGACGGCCTCTATCGTTTCGGCGCCTCCCGAACCACAGCGGGCCCGAACGCAAAGATCGGTCGGGTGACCACCACGGAGCGCGTCACCGCCGGACCTCGACCTCGATCGAACGGAGACCTGGAATGACGACCAGAGTCACGACTCGGCTCGGAGAGCTCGAGGGCACCAGAGCCGATGGCGTGTTCTCGTTCAAGGGAGTGCCCTACGCCGCCCCTCCTGTCGGAGCGCTGCGCTTCGCTCCTCCTCGACGGGCGGAGCGCTGGACCGGGGTGCGGGCGGCGACGACTTACGGCGCGACCGCGCCGCAGACACCACCAGCGGGGCCAGCGGTTCAGATGTTCGAGCCCGTCGTCTCCCCTGGAGAAGACTGCCTCAACCTCAACGTATGGACGCCCGACCCGGGGGCGGTCGGCCTGCCCGTCCTCCTGTGGATCCACGGCGGAGGATTCCAGATCGGAGCGGGATCGGATCCGATCTACGACGGCGCCGCCTTCGCCAGAGATGGCGTCGTGCTGGTCACGATCAACTATCGCCTCGGGACTCAGGGCTTCCTCTATGTCGAGGGGGCGGATGGTGCCGGCAACTTCGGACTCCTCGACCAGGTGTGCGCCCTCGAATGGGTGCAGGAGCACATCGACGCCTTCGGCGGTGATCCGGCCAACGTGACCGTCGCCGGCGAGTCGGCAGGCGGAATGAGCGTGGGCGCACTGCTCGCCGCCCCTGCCGCTCGCGGCCTCTTCCGCCGTGCGATCGCGCAGAGCGGGGCGGCCCACAACGGGATCATTGCCTCCACGGCCGCGTTGGTAGCGCACCGTGTTGGTGAGGCGCTCGGCGTCGACCCCCACGACGTCGAGGCGTTGCGGGTAGTGCCGCTTCCCCGGCTGCTGGCGGTTGAGGAGGAGATCGCCAAGGGCTGCCTCGCCCGTCAGGAACCGATGTTCGCGGAGCTGATGCTCACGGCCACACCTATGGCATTCCAACCCGTTTATGCCGGCGCGGTGCTGCCCGAGCGTCCCATAGACGCCGTCCGCAACGGCTCAGCAGCGGGGATCGACCTGCTGGTCGGCACGGTCGCGGAGGAGCTGCAGGGCGTCTTGAACATCAACCCTGATTTGCTCGGACTGGAGGTCGGCGCCGATCTGCCCAGCCAGGTGGTCGAGCTGATGGCGGCGGTAGCGATGGCGCCAGCCGGTCGCGACCCTCAGCATGTCGTCTCCGCCTACCGGGACGGGCGCTCCCGGGCGTCGAACCTGGATCTCCTTGGCGCCCTGCTCACCGACTGGACGTTCCGCATCCCGGCGATCCGCCTGGCCGAGGCCCACGTCGCTCATGGCACGGTCCGCACCTACGAGCTGGGATGGGCGGGGGGCGGTGCGGACGGAAGGTGGGGCGCCGGTCACGCACTCGATCTGCCCCTTGTGTTCGACACCTGCGACTCCGAGCTGGGGCGATGGTTGGCCGGGGATGCTCCGCCGCGCGAGCTCGTGGACTCGATGCACCGAGCCTGGGTCGGCTTCGCGACGACCGGCGACCCCGGGCACGACGCACTGCCAGCGTGGCCGACCTACGACACCGTCCGTCGAGCGACCATGCGCTTCGACATCCCGTGTGACCTGATCGACGACCCGGCGGGACTCGAGCGCTCCCTCTGGGAAGGCGCGCTCTAGCTGCGGTTCCCTCCATGGCTGTCGCACGGTTCGGCCGAGCGGCTCATCCAGGCGGTGCTCGGCGAGTGGGCCCATGCCGCAACCTATTGCGGCTCGAACCACCGCAACCGAGCACGCGGATCACCAATCGACGACTACAACCACCAACGCCCACGGCGCCCTCGGCACGAACACACCGAAGAGGCGGCTTCACGCGGATTGACCAACGTGAGTGCGACCTGCGTCGAGCGGTTAGCCGCCCAGATGTTCGTCCGCCACCCAGCGCACGAAACGGTGGAGCGGGAACATGGCGTCGTGCGGGAGCCCGAAGGTGGCCTCCCCAGCGGAGCCGAGCGGCACGACTCGCTGTGCACCGGCACAGGCCACCCCGTCGCGGAGCGCAGCCTTTCGAGACGACGGGTAGACCCCGACGGTCTGCGTCGCCGTGGTCACGAACCGTACGGCGTCGGCCAGCGACGCGACCGGCACGACGTTGACGGTCTTGGCGTCGGGGTGGAAGTCCACGGGGTCTTCCGAGCGGACCACCAGCCCCTGCCCGTCGTAGCCGCCCCACACCCGATAGGCGGGCTCGAGGTGTCGGAGCACGTCAACGCTCTCACGGATCTCGGCAGGGGTAGGCGGATGCGTTCCTGAGGAGAGCGGGCGGTCGATCCCCAGCTGGGGTGCCAGCAGCTCACAGTAGCGGTCCGCGTCGTCGAGCGATCCCTCGACGAACTGGTACCGGCTGCACACGCACCCGTCCTGGTTGAGGAGGGTGGCGTCGACGGCGGCAAGACCGGCCGCCTCGGCCAGCGCCTCCTCCGAGGCGAAGGCCTCTCGTCCGATGAACGAGACGGAGACTTTCGGGTCGAAGGGCAGGATCTCGAAGCCCGGTGCGATATAGCGCGCCGCCGAGCGCATCGCCGCCTCGCCACCCCACGCCGCCAGCTTGTCGAAGAACTGGGACCGGTACAGGACCGACTCGATGGTCTCGTCACCGCCGCGCCAGTAGACGGCCGAGAACGACCGCAGCGTTGGGTGCTCCGGATCGATCTCCGCCATCGTGCGGAGCACGGCCGTGGCCGTGAACAGATCGTTGGAGGCCATCTTGAGCACGTGAACGCCCTTCGTGAGCGCGCCACGGACGATCGAGAGGGGCGCGCACCCGGGACCGTTGCCAGCCAGCACGTGCACCATGCGGGCGGGGAACGCACGCACCGCACTCGACCGGCTCGGCACGCGATCGTCCCCTTCCGCGCTCAAGTCGACGCTCGGTGCGGGATGTTTGACGACCTTCCAGGTGTCGACCACGTCGGCGCCACCCAGCTCGTTCTCCAGTTGGAACTCGAGCGAGGCGCGGTCGAACAGGATTCCGAAGTCTTGGTAGAGCCGCGTGAGGATTCGGCGTCCGAGCGGGTGGACCTGCACCATCCGGTCGAGGGCGTCCTGGAGCAAGGGGTTCGTCTCGAGGTTCAGGCGCTCGCCCGTGGCGACCAGGAAGTCGATGATCTCGCTCACCGGCACGCCGAAGGCAGGTCCTGGCTCGCGCCGCGACCCGGTCAGGGCGTCGAGGTCGAGCTTTGGCGTCGCGAACGGCGTGGACATGTCGCGGCTGCGGTGCACGACGTCGACGCCTTCGACCAGCCGTCCGGCCACGATGAAGGGAACGGCCAGGACCTCGGTCCCCTCGCCGGACGGCGACGGGCCCAGGACCGTAGGGGTGCTGCTCATTCGATGACTCCTCTCACGTAGGCGTCCATCGACCCGGCGCAGGTGAGCTTGTCGTCGCCTTCCGGCAGATCGCTGTAGCGCACGATGCTGGTGACCGTGGGGCCCGGGCGTCCGCACCCGCAGGCTGAGAAGTTGGCCGTGATGTTGTCGCCCGTGATGAGCCCGCCCCAGCGTCCCTCCACGGCGACGTCCACGAACGCCATCCGCCCCTCGACGACACCACCCTCACCGCGGGCGGGGTTGAGGAGTTGCTCGCCGGTCTTGTCCAGCACGAGTAGGGCCACCGTTGGTGGAACGTGCCAGGCGTCTTGCGGACACGGCGGGCAGTGCGCGGTCAGTTCAGACATGCCGTACAGCTCCACGAGGCGCACTGGGGCGAGGAAGGCTCGTACTTGCTCGCGATAGTCGGGGGGCATCGTGTTGTCGGCCTTGCGGCCGCCGCCTGTCAGGATCGCCGAATCGGGGTGGAAGGCGTCCTCGATCCCACGGGCGCGGAGCTCCTGCATGATCTGGAACATCTGCTGGTACAGGGCCAACATGAAGATCGGTTCGTGGCGGTGCTCGACCAGGTGATCGACCAACTCGATCAGGCGATCGCCCATCTCCTGCTGGCGCTCGGCGCCGAAGGTCTCAAGCGCGGCGATCTCGGTCGGGGTAGCCCGGCCCTCGGCGATGGCCCGCCGCAGGGATCCCAGCCGGTTTCCCTCCGCCGCGGTGGACGGCAGGTCGGAGAGGAAGTGCACCTGGCCGGGCCGGCCGACATCCTGACCCAGTCGGTTCATGGTCGGCACGAAGACGTGGGCGCCGCGGCTCGGCAGCAGGATGAAGGCGGGGAGATCCTGCTTCGCCTCCGTGCCGAAGGCCCAGCGAAAGAACTCCCGCCACGTCTTCGCTGCGAAGTCGAAGTCCTCTGCCGTGCTCGGCAGGAGCGCGCACTTGCCCGAGGTGCCGGAGCTGGAATAAACAAGGTGACCGGCAGCATGGAGCCGCGAGAGCCAGTCATCGATATCGGTGATGCCGTCGAGGTCGATCCCATCCATCGACTGGGTCGACAGCGTGCCGAGCCACTGGTTCATGCGATCCCAACGGCCTTGCGTGACGAACGCCTCGGGGTAGCTCTTGTAGAGCGAGTGCGGGAACAGCAGCGGCAGCACGTCCTGCAGGGCGGTTACCCGGTCGACGCCCGAGTCGCTGGCCCGCTGGGCGAGCACAGGGAGCTGTGTGCGGCGCTGCTGGAAGCGATCATCGATGGCCTGGAGCTGGAGCGGGTCCAGGTAGGTGTCCGAGAACGCATATGGGTCTGCGGCATCGAAGAGTCCGACAAGCTCCTGGACGGCTGCCGTATCGGTCCTGCTCACGTCCCGGTCTCCTCCCGGTCGGGTTCCACCGACCTCGGAGTGCGAATACTCGCAGCGGCCGAAGGGTGTCAAACACCATTATCGAACACTGTAAGGCTCCTGTCAAGGCACCGGGGTTCGGCCGACCCGGCTCAACCGGACCGCCATCAGGAACAGGCGTCGAGCACCGCTTCCGCGAGCTCGGGCCGACAGATCAGGATGTCGGGGAGCCACGGGTCAATGGCGCCGTAACCCAGCGGGCTGCCGTCGAGTCGCGACACGTGCAGACCCGCGGCTGTCGCCACAGCGGCCGGCGCCGCTGAGTCCCATTCGTACTGCCCTCCCGAGTGCGCGTAGATGTCGGCCGCACCGGTGACCACCGCCATCGCCTTCGCGCCGGCGGACCCCATCGGCACGAGCTCCCCGCGCAAGCGCTTGGCCAGCCGCACGGCATGCGCGGGCGGCCTGGTGCGGCTGACGACGATCCGCGGCGGTCCACCGGACGCCTCAGCAAGAATCGGCGGCGACTGGGTGTGCAGGACGGCACCCACGGAGGGGAGGGCCACCGCACCGGCAACTAGTGCTCCTCGCTCGAGGAGAGCAACGTGGACCGCCCAGTCGTTGCGAGGCGGTTCCGAGAACTCGCGCGTACCATCGAGTGGATCCACGATCCACAGGCGGCCCGTCGTGCCCGGCAGGATGGCGCTCGCCTCCTCTGACCGGATGGCGTCCTCGGGCTCCGAGGTCCTGAGCTCGCGGACGATGAGCTCGTGGGACCCGGCGTCACCCGCGGCCTTCAGTTCGTCCCCGACAAGCCCGGAGGCTCTGATCTCCATCAGGAGTGCCCCTGCGAGCTCTGCGATGCCGGCGGCAAGCCTGCCGTCGTCGGCGTTCCCGGTCGTCACCGGTCAGCTCCCTCCCTCAGCTTCGGACGGTCCGATCGCCGCGCGTCGCCGCCCGCTCACGAGCGACGCCACGCGTCGCGCCATCGCCTCCGGCCCGCCATCCTCTGGGCGCAGGACCAGCTCCGGAGCCAGAGGTGCCTCATACGGGTCATCGATGCCGGTGAAGCCTGAGATCTCCCCCGATCGCGCCCTGCGGTATAGGCCCTTGGGGTCCCGTGACTCACAGATCGCCAACGGCGTCGCGACGTGCACCTCGACGAACGGCAGCTTCGCCTCAGTGTGCATCCTCCGCACCAGGCCCCGGTCGACACGATAGGGACTGATCACGGGGACGAGCGCGATCACCCCGGCATCGGCCAACATGCGGGCGACATGGCCGACGCGGCGCACGTTCTCCGCCCGGTCCGCAGCGGAAAAGCCGAGGTCGCCGTTCAGCCCGAGCCGGACGTTGTCACCGTCGAGCACGTAGGCGGGAGAACCCTCGGCGACCAGGAGCCGTTCGCCCGCCGCGGCAATGGTCGACTTGCCGGATCCCGAGAGGCCGGTGAGCCATACCGTCGCGCCGAGCGACGGACGAGCCGACCTAGGCACGCCGCCAGGGTGCCAAGTGAGGTTGCCGGTCACGGGGGCGGCGCGAGGAGCATCCCGGCGGCCACTGTGTTACTCGTCGCCTCGTCGATGAGGATGAAGGAACCGGTGGTGCGGTTCCGATGGTACTCGTCGTACAGCAGAGGCGTCTGGGTCCGCAGCCGGACCCGCCCGATCTCGTTGAGTGCGAGGGCATCCGCCGTCTCGTCGCGGCTCAGCGTGTTGATGTCGAGGACGTACAGCAGGTTGGTCACTACGGCCTTCGACGTTCGCGTGGTGTGCTTCAGGAAGTACTTGGCACCAGGCTCAAGCGAGGACTTCTCGGTGAGCCAGCACACCATGGCGTCGATGTCTTGCCCGATGTGGGGCTGGTTGTTGGGGCGAGCGAGGAGGTCACCACGAGAGATGTCGATGTCGTCGTTGAGCGTGACGGTGACCGCCATCGGTGCAAACGCCTCGTCGACCGCCGCACCCGACAACTCGATCGACTTGATCGTGGAGAGGAACCCCGAGGGCAGCGCGACGACCTCGTCGCCAGGTCGTAGCACCCCGCCCGCCAGCGTGCCGGCGTAGCCGCGGTAGTCGTGCAGGTCTACATGGGTCTGGTTTTGTGGGCGGATCACGTACTGCACGGGGAAGCGTGCATCGATGAGGTTGCGGTCCGAGGCGATGTGCATGTCCTCGAGGTGGTGCAGGAGCGATGAGCCCTCGTACCAGCGCATGTTCGCCGAGCGCGACACCACGTTGTCCCCCAGCAACGCGGACACCGGGATGAACGTGAGGTCGTGGATGTCGAGCTTCATGGCGAAGTCCCGGAACTCGGCCTTGATCTCCTCGAAGCGCTCCGCGCTCCAGTCGACCAGGTCCATCTTGTTTACGCACAGGATGAGGTGCGGGATCCCGAGCAGGCTCGAGAGGAACGAATGGCGGCGACTCTGCTCCAGGACGCCCTTACGGGCGTCGATGAGGATCAGAGCGACGTCGGCCGTCGACGCACCGGTGACCATATTCCGCGTGTACTGGGTGTGGCCCGGGGTGTCAGCGATGATGAACTTGCGCTTCGGGGTCGCAAAGTACCTGTACGCAACGTCGATCGTGATGCCCTGCTCCCGCTCGGCGCGGAGCCCGTCCGTCAGCAGCGCGAGGTTAGTGTGCAGATCGCCCCGCTCACGCGACGTGCGCTCCACCGCATCCATCTGGTCCTCGAAGATCGCCTTCGAGTCGTAGAGCAGCCGCCCGATGAGCGTGGACTTCCCGTCGTCGACCGAGCCAGCGGTCGCGAAGCGGAGGAGCTCGGTCATCAGAAGTACCCCTCCTTCTTGCGGTCTTCCATGCCGGCTTCGCTGATGCGATCGTCGGCGCGCGTCGCCCCGCGCTCGGTGAGGCGGGTCGCGGCGACCTCGACGATCACGTCGTCGACGGTCGCAGCGGCCGACTGGACGCAACCTGTGCACGTCGCGTCGCCGACCGTGCGGAACCGCACCAGTGCCTCGAACGGTTCCTCGCCCGCGCTCGGCGACACGAATGGGCCGACCGCCAACAACATCCCGTCCCGACGGAAGACCTGGCGACGGTGGGCGTAGTAGATGGCCGGGATCGCGATGCCCTCGTCGCGGATGTAATGCCAGATGTCGAGCTCGGTCCAGTTGCTCAGCGGGAATACGCGGATGTGCTCGCCCTTGCGGTGACGGCCGTTGTACAGCGACCAGGGCTCGGGGCGCTGGTTCCTTGGATCCCACTGACCGAACTCGTCGCGGAACGAGAACACCCGCTCTTTGGCGCGGGCCTTCTCCTCGTCACGACGCGCGCCGCCGAAGACGGCGTCGAAGCGGTGCTGCTCAATCGACCGGAGCAGTGTCGCGGTCTGGAGCCGATTGCGCGTCGCTCCGGGCCCGACATTCTCCACGACGGCACCCGAGTCGATGTCCTCCTGCACGCTGCCGACCAGGAGGCGAACCCCCAGCTCGGCGACCTGAGCGTCACGGAAGGCGACCACCTCCTCGAAGTTGTGCCC
>Ga0207416_1005153_pt1 | contig 10604 bp, 5 predicted proteins | sample PaiPotPPM11metaG_FD_184107 | JGI IMG/M metagenome (GOLD analysis project Ga0207416, IMG submission 184107) | Iron sulfur acid spring bacterial and archeal communities from Banff, Canada, to study Microbial Dark Matter (Phase II) - Paint Pots PPM... ...
GCCTCACTTAAGACCCACTCCGCACAGGCTGCTTAGTCACACTCAACAGGTGTCCACCAAAAATAAGTGGACACTTCAAGAGAAGACTCACCCAATCAAATCAAGAGGGAAACTCCGCACGCTTACGCAGATCAAAAGAATCGTGAGCATTCGGCACGAAGTTCACAGCACCACAGAGATAGCCTATTTCCGGACGTAGAAAGGCCCCTACTGTGACTGCAGAGGCTCTCAAATGCCGGATGTAATGGAGGGGCTACGGCTTGAGCCTACAAGGACGCGCTAGACCTGTCTCACAAACTGATCCAGGCTGCCGAAACTGATGGCTTAATCACCGGCAACTCTTAGCCAGCAGTGTGCGTGAGCGACGGTTGAGAGTCTCGTGGATGCTTCCCAGAACCCACAACATCCTATCAACACCAGCCAAACCCGCAGCTCAAACAGATTTCAACGGGGCAGAGACACAAATCACAAGGAAATCCGATGTAACACGGAAACTCTCAACGAGTTCTTAAAAGGATGTTGTCAGCCGCAGCGCAAAACTACGCGGCGGACCGATGGCATTGGCAGAGAACAGGCCGGAAAAAATAATCACGTCGGTGATGTTTGAGAGATTCTCACCGTCCGCCTGAAAATTGATATTCATGCGCTTCGACATGTAGACACTAATGCCGGCCGAAGCTCTCACTTTGAAGGCAGGGTAAATGCGTTCACGCACAAAGTTGAGACGGTTGATCACCTCCGGACCGTAAATCTGTGTGTCTCCATCAATGCAATCTGAACGAGTCTCTCCATCGGGACACTTGAATTCGAATGGAAGGCCGGAGTCATATTGCACGCCGCCGGCAATCCATATGCGGCGATTGACCTGGTAGACAAGCCGTCCCCGCGACGTGTGGCGCTGATCCATTGAAATCGGGAGGTGGCCCGATGTTGGGATGACGACATCGTCGCCCAAAAACAGTCCGCCAACCACGGGAAACCAGTCATTGGCCACCTGATAGGCATAGCTCACAAAACCGGAAAATCGCTTCCAGTCGTGCACTTCAAGCTTTGACTCCCCGCCATAAATGATGCCTTTCCGAAAGGCGATCGGATAGCTGATCGTCGTATTGTCAATCTGGTCGTCATCGGGGAAGTTGGTCAGAGAGCGGCGAAAGTAGTTCGCGTCCAGCTTCACCTTGTTGAGGAAGACCTTGGTCATTCCGCCTTCGTAGTAATTGCCTTGGGCGGGCCGGACAGGCAATTGGACTGAAGCTGTGTCGAGGCCCGCAGCGGCTGTGGAACTCGAGAGCAGGATGTTTTCAAACGAGGGCGTTTGAAAAACCCGGTCATAGGAGAAATGCAACACCAGATTCGCGGCGGGAAAATAGCGGGCGATGGCAAGGCGCGGCTCAACCGCCTGCCGATTCAAAATCAATTGATAATGGTCCCAGCGAAGCCCTACGTTGGCTGTCCATTTTCCCATCCGGATATGGTCCTGCACAAATGCGGACTGCTCAAGGTCGGGGCGGATTTGCATAAAACTGAAGGCGAGCGGAGTGTTGGAGTCAAACTGGACTGGGTCAGTGATGTTGTATCGGAAGTTTTCGTGCAGAGATAAGTTGTCTGATTCGATCCCGGCCGTCCACTCGTGGCGGCCACGATCGAGCGTGAAGCCGGAGTTGAAATAGCCCTCGCGAAACCAGTTGTGCTGGAAGACCTGAATCGGCGTTGCGTATTGGTTGGAATAGAAGTCATTCGAGTTGTCGCGGACCATTCCGCGCAGGTTGGCCAGCGCATCGGATGAGAAATTGTGTTGATATGACGCGATCCCCATCGTCTCGAAGTTGTCGCCCGTCAGGCGCTGGCGTGCCTGTTGCTGCCCAATTTCGTTGGGCAGGTCGTAGCGCGAGAGTTCGTGGCGGACCGAAAGGCTCAACTGGTCGTTGGGTGTCAGATCGCGCCGGTAATCTCCGGAAAAGTCGCCCAATGTGCCTGTATTCGAGTAGTTCTCCACAACCACCGGATTCAGATAGTGATCAGTCATGCTGCTGCTGGCGCTGCCGCCGAGAGTATTTTTACCCCAAGTATATTGCCCTCGCGCGAAGGAACCCGCCGAACTGAAACTTCCGCCGGAAAGCACGACGTTTCCATGAAATCCAGGCTGGGTATTCTGGAGAGTGTTGATTTCGACCACTCCGCCCATCTTCCTGCCGTACTCGGCAGGGATGCCGGAAGTGTAAATGCTCATCGACTGAATATCGTCCGCTTCGATCGCAGGGCCGAAGCTAGGAGCACGATTGTCAATCAGTGGAATTCCGTCGATCACGAATTGTGTCTGATATTCCGAGCCACGAGGATGCAAAACTGCATTGCCCATATAGAGCCAGCCGGGCTGTGAAAGTACGAGATCTTCAACGGATCGGCCGGGAATGGAACTGACGCGGTCCTGAATCTGTTTCCGGCCGATCTCGTTCACTGAGCCGGCCTGATCCGGATCGACCAGCGTATCGGAGGTGCTGACGAAAACAGACTCTGCCGTCGTGGCAAGCTTGAGCTGAATCGCATCATGCATCGGCAGAGACGAATAAATCTCAATCTGCTCCGACGCAATTGCGAATCCAGCGTGTCGAATCTCGACGCGATACAAGCCATAGGGCAAGTGGTGTACATCAAGAGCACCTTGAGGATCCGTCGTGAGGATGCTCGAGTATTGGTGTGCTTCACTCACAATCTGAACTGGAGTCTTGACACCCAGACCGGCCGGGTCAGTAACTTTAAGCAATAGTTCTCCTGCATTCGCTTGGCCAAATGCAGGCAAAGCCATCGGCAGGAAAAAAGCTACAATGATGCTTTTCATTAATGGTCGGGCTCTCCGGTTAAGCGGATTTGATTGAAAACGAAGCGCGAACACTTCCGCAGACGGCTTCAGCCAAGCTTCCTCTTCTGTCCTCTTCCGAATGCTTATGGCGACACGCTTATTATCCAATTTCAAAATCAGCTTCCGGCGCCTGCCAGCCCAATGGCACCTGTGAATTCTTGACGAGGAGGGTGGGAAGATAAGCGAGGCTAATCCAGTACCCAGTGCTGCGCGCATTCTTGCCGGTGACAGTAAGCGTAAAGGCATGTCATCAACTGAGATTAGAAAATGGCCTGACAGCCCGCGGGGATGTTTCGTGCACTTGCGACTGCAACTGTTATGATAACGATGCCACACGCCTTTAGCCTCTGTGTGGCCCCTTGGGCCTGCTCCTATGTATACACGCCGTCCCACACTGAAAGGCCTATGGAACCTCGTGTGCTTCCACCGCCACTTCTGCCAACCTGATGTAATCTAGTGCGACCCAGTAGCCCGCGCTAGCCGTGTTTTTGCCGGTGGCAAGGAACTTGAACGAGTGGGCGCCTCCGGAACTGAAGCTCAAATTGCCGAAGTCTGTCTCGTTCGACACTCCCCAAGGAGCGTATTGATCAACGCTGCCACGCAAAACATCATCCGTCTCTAGCTGCCAAATCCCGCGGTTCTTTCCATTTTCTCCGCGAATCCTTACGTCGTAGGTGCCCGCTGCCGGGATATTGACAGCAATTGTTAGAAAGTCGCCGGCTTTCTTACCCTCCAGAATCAAGCCGCTTCCGCCACTTTCATTAGCGTCGTGTGCGATGTGGGGCGCATCTCCTTGCGTATATGAAGTAATCGGCAGAGACCTAGCCTCTAACACCTGCGACTTCTCATCTGGCAAACCGTATGCCGTAAGCCGCCCAGCGCTCCTTCCATCGGGATTGTAAAGAATGCCGTTGGCCACAATCGAACTCGCCCAGTGGGATGAGGTGATGGGAGTGGACCACAGCACATCGCCCGTTAACGCATTGAGCGCGAACAACGTGCCGGTGCGAGAATTGCTCTGTCCGCCGCCAGTCGCATAATAGACTACGCCGTTCGCTACCGTCTGATTCTTGCTCACTCCGGTGGGGTGTTGCCACATTGGTTGTAGGCTGACATCACCCTTGCTATCCACTTCTACTTTGAGTGCGCCTATACCGGAATCGCTTGTAAATATCGCCCAGACGCTGTTGTCGTTGGGATTGAGCCAGAGCGCCGGCTGAGTCATAACCTGCAAGCGGCCCTGCGGTGTCGTAGTCATATACAGCTCACCGCCAACCTCGCCCGGCTTACCTCTGCCACTGAGGTCATCCATGTTGAGCACCCTGATCTTGCCATCTTTGCCGCTCTGAATGGCCATGTGGGGGAACCTCGCGCCGGGAACTGGTGGCAAAATCAAAGGATCTGTGCTCCCAAGGTCCTGATCCCTTCGGAACTGCTCAGTCCAGTTGGAAGCGGTATAGCTGTCGACGGGATAACCATCACCCCGATTTGAAGTTCCGTCCGGGCGGAGTGCGACCAGGGTACCGCCCCAAATATGATTGACAGGATCGAAAGTGCTGCTATTGGTTCCGGTGCCGAAGTAGACCCGGTCTGTGTCCAAGTCGTAGACGGCGCCAGCCCGGCCCCAGGCTGCGGCTCCCCGGTGACCGGTCGGGCCACCGGGCATGTTCAGATGTTGGGTCGAATCACTGTTCTGAAAGTTAAATACCTTTTGAGTGCCGTCGGCCAAGTTTATGGCCGTGACGTGTCCTATCCCCTGTGAGGCGTTAGCGTATAGATATGTAACTCCGTTACGGGCTGTGGCTATTCCCAGAGAGTAGCCTTGTTCGGCAGTAGGGGGGCTTGCAACTTCGGGCCAGCCGCCGCTCTTGATCTCGCGGCCGTCGTAAACCGAAGCCTTGTGAACATAGCCATCTGTGCCATATACATAGATGTACTTGCGATTGGGGTCAATTGCGGCACCCGATTCCGACTCGCGGCAACAGTCCCAAGCGTTCTGCCAGATGAGTTCACCGTTATGAGCATCGTAGGCAAGCAAACGCGCCCGCTTCGTCACTGCGAAAACGATATCGCGCACGCCGACTGAAGTCTCGACATCGCTCAGGTAAACCGGTTCGCTGTCAGACGGGTCCGGAAAAGAAACCTGCCAGAGTTGCTTCAGACCGCCGACGTTAAATGTGCCAAGAACATATTCCTTTCTGTCGAAACTATCATGCTGCGGGTTTCCGCCAAACTGTAACCAGTCGTAGCGTTGAGCATGGATATTTCGCGCGACGTTCGGCTGAACGACGGTGCCAGATGGAGCTTGCTGACCAGAGGTGATTTTTACCCAGAGCGAGCAAAATATTGCCCCGAGAAGCATCGCTGGAACAATGGCAGATGTTTGTCTCATGAGTAAATTACCTTTCGGTCACTCCAGCGGTTGTTAGAACGGGCGTTGCCGGTCCGTCCCTATTCCGCTGAGACATCGCTCGGAACGAACCTGACTTCTGCGACAGCCTTCGTTCGTAGGTGCGATCGCCAATGCTTGGGTTTCAGTGTTCGTAACCCTCACCTTCGCGTTTGATACGGACGAGCCGGCACCTCGCCGCGAAATTGTCCGGACCTGCTTCTTCCACGCCTTGCTTATTCCTGGCTCATGGATGGCGGAGCGTCCTCCGGGGCGCTCCCCCACTGCAGATTCGGCTTGTCCACCATTTCCAGAACCAACGTTCCGCCATTCGCGATGTCTGAGTCCCGGAACCACGGTTTGTTCAGCGGCTTTCCGTTGAGTTGGGCCCACTGGATGTATTTGTTCTGTGCTGAGACATGATCCGCAACGATGGTGAAAGTCTTTCCATTGCTTAGCCGGATGACGCTCTTGGCGAAGATGGGACTGCCGATCTCATACACTGGGCTGCCGGGACACACCGGGTAGAAACCGATAGCGCTGAGAACATACCATGATGAGGTTTCACCACCGTCATCGTCTCCAGGTATTCCCTGAGGTCCGTCGCCATACCAGACATCCATCAGTTGACGCACACGCCGCTGGGTCTTCCAGGGCTGCCCCGAGAAGTCATAGAGATAAGGGATGTGAAAGTTGGGCTCGTTACCTTGAGCATAGAGCCCGACGAGCCCGGTATCATCTGGGAACTGATTCAGAAAACGAGATTTCGAGGTGCCATACGGTTCGACAAACAAGCGGTCCAGCTTAGCGTTGAATCCGTCCCGGCCTCCCATCAGGCGAATCAGACCGGCAACATCGTGTTGGACGCTAAAGGTGTAGATCCAAGAGTCGGACTCGGTAAAGTAGTCGCGGCCGCCCTGGCCGCCGCCCAACCTCGGATCGAAGTGTTCCACCCAGTTTCCATCGGCGCTTTTGGGAGCCATGAAGCCGATGGCAGGGTTGAAGACGTTCTCATAGTTGTGCGCAAGCTTGGTGAAATAGGCTTGATCGGATTGCTTGCCGAGGGCCTTCGCAAGCTCGGCGACGCACCAGTCGTCGTAGCTGCTCTCGAGTGTCACAGAAACTGCTTGACGCCGTTCATGCGTCACTTCCGGTACAGTTTCGCTTTGTCCCCAGGCCAACGCCGGGAAGAACCCTTTGTCAAGGTACACCCGGCCCAGTGTGGTTAGCGGACCGTGATGCCATGGAATCATCGATGCTTCGGTTGCGTTCTTGCGCATGCCCGCATACGCTTCCTCTACATCGAAATTGCGATAGCCCTTTTCATAGGCATCCAGGATGATCTCGTCCGCATGATGGCCGATCATCACCGCCCTGTCGCCGGCCACCGCGGGAAACGACGGCAGCCAGCCGCTCTGCTCATACATGCGAAGGTAAGAACGGATCATGTCTTCCTGCCGTGCGGGATCGAGCAAGAGCTGCAACGGATGCAGAGACCGAAAGGTGTCCCACGTACCATCGTCCACATAGAAGTCGTGCCCTTGCGCGTCATGGACCGCGTGATCATAACCGCTGAAGTATTTCCCGTCCTCGGTGATATCGGTCATGCGTCCGAGGGAGCGATAGAGCGCGGTATAGAAGATGGTGCGCTGCCGTTCTGTTCCTCCCACCGTCTGGATGCCATCGAGCGCCCGAACCCAGAGGTCGTGCGCGTTGGTCTTCACGTGATCGAAGGTCCACCCCGCAATTTCCCGCTGCAGATTCTTGTGCGCCTGTTCCACGCTGATGTAGGAAATGCCGACACGAACTTCAACCGGTTCTGCAGCTATCGTTTTGTAGTCCGCGACAAATCCAATGTGATTGCCGGCCTGCTTCGCATCGTGCGTCAGGCTATCATCCTGCCAAGTCTGATACGAATCGAAGGGCCGGGAAAACTCAGCATAGAAATATTCCTTCGCTCCTCCCCCCGTATCGTCGCTGCTCTCGTGATGGCCACCGGCGCCCGCGCTGCCCTCTACCGCTCTGTTTCCGATAACGGCAATCTCTGCCCCTTGCCTCAAGCTGAGGACCAGATGAGCACGTGGATTGGCGGGAAAGGTGAACCGATAATAAGCGGCTTGTTGGCTCACCGTCAGTTCAGCCTTGATTCCCCACGTCTGAAGATCGGCCGCGTAATAGTAGGGATTGGCCGTCTCTAAGTCGTGATCAAACTCCGATGCATAGTCTTCGGGATGAGTGTCAGCTGTTCCGACAGATGCCATCAACATCGCCGGCCCAGCAGGAAAGCCGTAGATCCGATCCGCCAGATAGCGGTCGGTGATCCCGGGCGCAGTAATCGGAGCAAGCCGCGCCATCCCATAGGGGTATTGCACATACGGAATCGTTGCGGTGAGTAAACGCCCGATGCCTCCAATATTGGGATCGACTTCGTCCACGGCATCACTCTTTGCGCGCCCACTTTGCCCGGGCGCAGCGAAACTGTACATCAGAATGGAGAGAAACAGACATTCGGAGAACCTTAACCGGCTTCGCACCTGCACGCGTAGACTCCTCTACTCCGCATCGGTACTGCATGGGAGAGTCTCTGGGCTGTCTTATTTGTTCGAGGGCGCGCGGTCAGAGCAATCGCTCCACCCAAGCGCGCCCCACTTGACTGACCAACCTTACCATTCGAATCGAGCGCTAACTTGTCCGACACGATTCCCAGAGACCGACGTTACCTGACCAAAGGTTTTGTCGGACATGCCGATGTCCGGCGAATTGTAATAATGACGATTGAAGAAATTGAAGAATTGGGCTGCAAGGACGGCCTTGTACCGGTTTTCTGGGCCAAAGCCGAAGTGCTTCACAATGCTCACGTTCTCCTGCGCAGGTTGAGAGTCCCACCGCCAGTGATTCCATAAGTACGGCGTGTTGCCAAAGGGGTTTTGCGGGGTTGTAGCAACGAAAGCATTCGTATTGAAGTCGGTGTTGCTAGGGTCGTTCAAATTGCCCAAGTCCAACTTACGACTAAAGTGATTTTTCAGGCTGTAAACGGTCTGGCCCGGCGCAAGGAAAGCTCTATCCTTACCGAAGAAGAATGGCAGCTGATAGGAGGAACTGACCTGTCCAATCGGCGTCCCGCTTCCATAGGCCCCGTAATAGCCGAGTTCCCATCCGCTTACAAATTCGTTGAGCGACCAGGGAATTCCGGAGAACCACTTGCGGCCCTGACCGAACGGGAGTAAATAGGTCATGTAACCTTTCAGCAAATTCCTTTGGTCAGTGGATTGCAGCCAGTGCTTTGAATCCTGCCAGTCGGCGAGATTCTGTCCATACGAACTCGTGCCGCCACCCCAGTTACCATTGGTAGTGGAGTAGTTACCTGTTTCCTTTGAAAGGTCATAACTAAAGTCGGCGTATAGACCACGAGCGCTACGCGCCTTGAACTCAACTATCAGTGAGTCGTAGCCGCTCACGGCGCCATAGAACGGATTGCCATACGTTGTGATTTTGTCGTTGAAAGCCGCCACCTGCGGGAATGGTGCGATCGCCGCGTAAGCCGGTCCACTGAAGCCTGGATAAGGATAGGGTACGCCTGCCGCGGCCGCTTGGGCGGCATTTGAAATCCTACTGTTGATGTTCCCCGCGAGCAGGACCGGCTGGTAAACGCTAAAACTTGGATAGTTCTGGATGGAGGAGAGGCCCGCACTTTGCAGGTTGCGTCCCCTGTTTGCGATGTAAGACACATCTAATGCCGTGTGCTGCGTCAGCGCGTACTGTATTCCTGCATACCAGTTTTGCGTGTATCCGGTATGCAAAATGTCAGGGTGGATGTAGAGCGGCCCGTTGTTCGTGCCTAGCAGTCCGTGGTGCAATAGGCCGAATTTCGGCATGGCCGTGTGTGTAGTTTGATGGGGTGATTGTCTGCGTGAGGGGCGGCTGTGGCAGCCGATCCCAGTTCCCACGCGTCCTGCGGTGAAAACTTGCAGGCGATCTGCACGATAAGGCGCAAAACGAGGCATACGGCTCGATTTTTCAGCTCTCGTGGCGTACCCGCGCCCAGCAGCTTGCGCAGGACCAGGCTCAAGTTAAATGCGCCGACGTGGACCAACTGCCGCTTCAGGATGTTCTCGCGCCCGCGCAGGTGACAGCGCCGCAGACCGCCGGTCTCGTAACAGTGGGCGAAGCTGCGCTCGACCAATTCGCCGCGTCTTCTGAGTAGGCTCTTGCCGTAGCTGCCACGCACCCGCTGCCGATTTTGGTATACCGCCTGCTGTTGCTCGGCCTTGCCCTCCCAGTTGCGCCGCCCCTTCTGTCGCTTCTCCGGAATATAACTGCGGACGTCGTAACTCTTCATCCGCTGGACCACGGCGCCGCTGTGATAGCCCTTGTCCGCGACCACCTCTTCGATCCCATCGCCGTTGACCTTGGGCTTATCGTCAGGCTGTAGCTCGGCCTCACGTCTGACTAAGTCTGCCACTGCCATGGCTGCTTCGCACAACGTCTCGTCCAGAGTTGTCGTGTCGCCTTGATCGGCGGCTTGCAACGTAACTGCCATCACTGCGCCGGTGTCCAGATCGACCGCGTGCTCGGCCTTGTGCGCCAGATGGGTGCGACCATCCTTCATCTTCGTGACCCGCGCATCCTCGTCGGCTGGACTCTTCCAATCCTTATTCGATGTGCGCTTCTTGCGCTTGCGATCCAGTCGCACCAGGTCTTCCCGGGTCGGCGTCTCGACACCCGAAGCCTTGGACAATCCACTCAGAAACTCGTCATAGCTCTCACCCGTGTCGCGGCGCACGATCGACCGCATCGCCGCGTTGGCTTCCAGAGTGGTCGCGTCGATGGCGATCCGCTGCCCCTGCACCAACCCGCGATCGGCCAGTACACCCAGTACCCAGCCGAACACTTCCCGATGCGTGTCCAGATCGATCAGCCGTCGCGTGCGGGAAATCGTCGAGTGATCCGGCGTGTACTCGTCCAGCCCAATTCCCACAAAGCGCCGCAGTGCCAGAGAATCTGCCAATCGCCATGCGATGCCGCGCTCGGCACCGATGCCCTCGAAGTAGCCGATCAGCAGCGAACGGAAGTAGATCCCCGGAGTCAGGGACGGACGACCATACCGGGAGGCATAAAACTTCGCACACCGACTCTCGACAAACTCATCAAAACCCTCCGCCTCCAGCAACTCGTTCAGGCGCTGATAAAACGGATGCCCTAGAGTCGAGGCCAACTCCGTGTGTGCAATCCATAAACCTTCTTGCTTCTCCCGTTGCTTGCGGGTTCCCATCGCCATGCGCCGATTCTACAAATACACCCTGTGCATCCTTGAACCACTTGCGACTCACGAATCAGCACTTGCACCACGGGCTG
>Ga0207416_1005154_pt1 | contig 10603 bp, 16 predicted proteins | sample PaiPotPPM11metaG_FD_184107 | JGI IMG/M metagenome (GOLD analysis project Ga0207416, IMG submission 184107) | Iron sulfur acid spring bacterial and archeal communities from Banff, Canada, to study Microbial Dark Matter (Phase II) - Paint Pots PPM... ...
TCCTTATAGTCCATGCCGAGGCTGCGAATATAGCGTCCGAGGGCTTCTTGGAGAACGCTCTGCATCGAACGCTCTTGCTCATAGGCGACGGCGCGTAACTGGCGCAATTGCGCGGTAGAAAGACGCAAAACAGTCCCGCGCGGCTCCTTCGTGGGCATCTTTCCTTTGGGTTGTAACGTGGGGGCCGCCTCTGGTATCGACGGTGCCTGCGGCTCCGCGAGCTTACCAAACACCGATTTTCTTGCTGCCGCCGTACTCATTCTTTGGTTTCCTTTCGCCACTTCGGCTGGTTGAGCATATCGAATATCTCGGTCACGAGCGCCCCGATCTCCGTCCGCGCTTGCTGGGCTCCAGGGAACTCCGTGACGGCTAGGCCGCTCGCCAAGGCCCGTGCGTAGGCCCGGCGCTCTTGGACGCGGTTGGCCGCAACCGCAAGGGCGTTGCGCTCGCGGATGATGGGCGGCAAGTCGTCGGCTTCAGGCGACCGCGGCGGCACTTGCGAGAGCACGACGAGCGCCTTCGCTCCGGTGGATCGTACGATGCTCGCCGTCGCATCGAGAGCCAGCAGGTCGAGAGCTGTAGGTCGCACCGGGATCACGACAAGATCGCCGGCGCGCAGCACCTCGGCTGCCCAGGCTCCGGCGCGTGGCGGCGTGTCGATCACCGCTAGTGTTATGCCAGCCTCACGTTGCTGGTCGAGCCAAGCGCCGAGGTCGGGATGGTCAAGTGGGGTCACCGTCGGCTCGGCATTTTCGCGAAGTCCGGCCCAGGCGGTGAGTGACCGTTGCGGGTCAAGGTCCGCAAGCGCGACCCGATAGCCACGATCAAAAGCCGCGACCGCGAGGTGGATCGCGAGCGTGGTTTTTCCCGCACCGCCCTTCTGTGCCGCGATGACGAGAACAATCATAGTACTATATTACTATAGAAGCATGGTACTCGCAAGCATTTAGCAAGCAGTGTGCCTATTCAAGCCGAAATCGTTCATACTAAAGTGGGGTGTTTTGGATGGGCGCTCCTAACGATTTTTGCGTCCAAAAAAGGCGGGCGAATAAAACGCCAAGCCGTGCGCGCGGGCCGCTTACTGCGGTCGCCGGATCCGATTATAGCGATTGCCGAGTGAGCAATCGGCGCGCGAGCGGATTCAGCGCCCGGCCACGCCATCGCTGTTCGTAGTTCAGCTTCATCAGGACGTTACGCAGTTTCGTTGCGAGCGGCAGCGCTCGCGCAATTTGATCCGTAAGTTCGTGGTGAGCGCGCAAGCGTGGGGTCAGACGAGCGATAGTTTCTCTCGCGGCCCGTGGATGGTCGCCGCTAAAACGCATCAGGTGCGGATAGAGCGGTGCAAAATATGCGGCGACGTCGAAATCGGCGAGTTCGTCTTCACGCAGGATTTGGAATCCAGGCTTGCCGAGTGCGGCGTATAACCGGTTTTTTTCGGCGTGTCGGCGAGGTTCGAGCGTGTGACCGTAGTGCGCGTAGACGTACGGAAGCGCGACGCGAGTTCCGCTCAAACCTGCGAGCGTCTCATGCACGGCTCCTTCCCAACGTATTCCAGGTCGAAAACGATAAAACATCATGCGCCGCTCGAGCGCGGTGTACCAGTCGAACGACTGAAAGAAATGCCACGTGTAGCCGTCCACAAAGTCGTAAGAGTCCGGTAGGACCCCTAGATTGCGGGCGACACGTGAGACCGCTTCCCCGTGGACTTCATCTGCATCGACGAAGGCGACCCAGTCGCCGGCGGCGCGTTCTTCGTGAATCCGCATGCAGATGTTTCGAGCGTCTGCAAAGGTCGTAAACGCCGTGCGATCGACGACGATACGCCCTTCGTGCGAGAACCGGCTTGCAGCGAGGACCGCCGTGTGCGGCGATGGCTCGGGTGCATTGTCGTTGACCACGAGCAGGCCCACTGCGTCAGCAAGCGACTCCAGGAGGGCACCTAGAAAAGGCTCTTCGCTGGGGCCGACGATGAGATGTGCGGCGATGCGGGGCTTGGTCATAGGCTGTGCTTCCCGCACACCAAACTACCGGGGAAACAAAGCAAGAAATGCGCGCTTTAATTTAGGTATACCGATTGCCCCGCGAAAAGATAAAGACGACGGACGACGGACGACGGACGAACTCGACGCGCCCACGCTAAATGACACCATGTTAGTCGCGTTACTGCCGACGCCAATTTGAGTGAAACCAACGCCTTTTGCAAGCGAAAACGAAAGAGCGCTGAAGGTCGGCCCCGTGATTTGGTCGTTCGCAATATTAATAATTTGGGTCCCGCTGGGCAACATTGTAGTTCCACCTACCGATGTTATAGTTGAAGTGTCGCCAGCCCCGTCAGTCCATTTTTCCCCGACAAGCGGGGCATCATCCATGAGGGGAATACCGTACGGAAACTGTGTGCTTGACATGATTGTGATGTTATTAGTATTCGCGTCATTCTCAACCCCAACAATGTTAGTCAACTGCGAACCGCCTGTCGGCGTATTCTTAGTAAAGAAAAAAGACGCAGAAACGGTGGCAGAAGACGGCGCGTAAGCCTGTACTTGCTCCATCTTGTAACCATTTCCGGGGCAGGTGCAAACGAGTGGGCCGCTGCCCGCATCCACGAGTTTTCCTCCCGTTGCGAACGTCCATGAGTTACCAGCCGCAAGTGGCAAATAGAAAGCCAGGGATGTATTGCCTATCGGGACCGGGGTGAGAGTGGGAGTAACCACGGGAGCGACGGGGCCACTACCCCCTGAAGACCCACCGCCTCCGCAGGCGGCTAAAGCAGCTAATGCTAAAGCTGAGAAAATTTGCTTAATGCAGACTTTTTCGGGATTCCCCATAATGCGACTCTTTTTCGAGGCACCTCCGGGTGATTCCGTTGTTTCGGGATCCTCGCAAAAGCGAGCCGTTCGTTCGGCCCGAATGCCCGGTTCGCGTCAGCCCCGCTTTGCCTTATTCGAGGCCGAAGTCGTTCTGAATCTCGGCTCCGTGCGCCTGAGGGCTCTGCGCCTCATGGGCGATCTGGTCTGCGTCCATAACCACTAGCTCACCATCTCGCATGGTAGCGCGACACGCATCGCCCACCGTAAACGCAGCGAAGATCCCGCTGTGATCCGGGAAACCGAGGGTGCCGCCATCGCGGCCTTCGACAAGCGCCACGCCGTCGCGCGTCGTGCCCCGGTAGATGCCCTCCAACTCGCGAGCGTGCGCCGCCGGCGACACAATCTCGAAACGGACGAGCTTCGGCTGCACAACGGTTTCAGTCCCACGTTGCTCGACGTCGATTTTCTCGCCCATCTTGCAGCGTTCAAAACTCGTTATGTCCCGGAATCCGACTCGCGACTTATCGCTCAACTCGACCACCGCAACGATCTGCGTTTCGCCCTTGTAGCGGCACCGCTGCACCTCAACGAACGTGCCGCTTAAACGCTCCTTAGCAGTTGCTGAAACAATGCGAACTCCGGTAAAGGTACGCGTCGAAATGATAGGCGGGACAAGCCTTTCCGGCTGACGCACACGTTCCGGATGCGGTTGCGCCTCCGGCTCGGGAGCTTCAATCTGTGGCGTTGCAACAGATTCTTTCGATGGCTCAACGGGCGCCGAAACGAGGTCTTGTTGCGGGGGAAGTATCTTTGCGGCAGCATCACGGATGCGTTCGTAAGCCTTAGTGAGTTCTGCCCGGCACGCTTGCACGATAGCCCGGAGATCATCGACGAAGGTTCCGATGTGCTGACGCAGATACGCAACGCGGTCAATCTTGTTTTCGAGTGCTTCGTGCAAGGTTGCAGCAGCCGCGCGTAGCTCGTCCTGCGGCATCAGTTCGGCCAGCGCATCAGCGTGATCTTCGAGGCGCTGAATCACGTCCTTGACCGCGATCCAGGCCCTTTCCGGCGCAACGGTCGGCCTGTCCGTGACGATCTCCGGCTCGCGCTGCGGCTCCTCAACGTCGGATAACCCAAGGCCAAACTGCGCTTCGAGCTGCTCGATCACATCGCTCGCTTCGATCCGGGTTGCGATAGTGGGCTGATCTTGTAACCGCGCCGTGAGGTCGGTGACGATCTGCGTGGCTTGGGAGAGCACCTGGGCGCCCTGACTATGGGCCCGGTTTATCGCCTCAATCCTCCGGTTCGCGTCTCCGCGATCCGTAGCTTCGCCTCGCCGCTCTTGCGCCGTCGCCGTCGCGCCAAGATGCACGGTCGGGAGTTGGTCTTTGCCTTGACGGGCGTAGGAACGCATGTCAATGCGCTCGGCACGACCGGCGCGTTCGAGCGCGTCGTTTGTCGCCGCCTGCCACGCCTGCCGAATCATCTCGGTCGAGCCTTTGCTGGTCGTCCCGATGACGCGCTTGGTCGGATCGAGCCGGTCGCGATCTCGGAGGATGATATGGGCGTGAGGGTTCTCGGCGTCCTTACCGCCTGCGTGAACCGCCGCCACCCAGCTAATGCGACCCTGGCCAAGCCGGTCGGCGAAGTCGCGCAAAAGGTCCAGGCGCTGCGCTTCGGTGAGTTCGCGCGGCAGCGCGACAATGAGCTTGTCGCAAAGGCGCGCGTTCTTACGCGTGTCGATCTGCTCGAATGATCGCGCCCAACGTCGCACGGTTGTTATGTCCAGAGTCGGAGCATCGGGGATGGAACCGACGAGGGACGTAAGGGCCGACGAGCGCGTGATGTAGTCGGCAGCGGCACCGGGGGTCGCACCGCCAGCAGCGACCGAGGTACGGGAAACGGGCGAGTGCGAAAGGCTGGCTAATGCCATCCGTGCTCCCTCGGAGAGCGCACGATTTTGCAAGGCAAAATCATAAGTGCGTCTTAACTCCTGTCCACATATCAATCATCTGCCACTATCCCATTGGCCTCATCTGAGGGATCCCCTTGATGGGACAAGGAAATGGTGCGTCAATGAGTGTTGAAAACGCCGACGAGCAACAAAATAAGCCAAGTGCAAAGAGGCGCCTAACCCCGGAAGAGCGCCTAGATCGCATTAAGGCTCATATTTTGACCTTAGAAAATCGCGCCGCTGGTTTGCGAGCAAAAGAAGCGATTAAGGCGCGAAAACTCGACACCCATCGCAAGGCGATCCTTGGTGGTGCGGCGATGGCGCTTATGCAAAATGACGCCGCTTTGAAAGCAAAAATCGGCGATTATGTTCGCGAAAACTCCACATCAAAGCAGCGCGAGGCCGTCGAAGATTTAATCTAAAATGCGCTAGTCGTGCCGTCCGAAGAGGGAGTGTAGTGCGCCGAACGGCGCGCCTCAAGTCTCGCTCGCGCTGCTCCCTCGTCCGCGCAAAGCGCGAAACCTTGATTCCGCTGCGATAACGAGAACAACTAAGGTAGTATAGTACTATACTACCACTGCGCTCCGGGGCGCGGTGCAGCGACACTGCTCCAAAACGCTAGCCTTCCCCCATAATGCGCGCTAGCGGGGTGTCGTCGAAGAGCGTTGCGCGCCGCACATAACCGCGCAGGATCGCGACCGATCGATGTCCGGTTACGGCCTGCAAGCTGCTTTCCGCCACGCCGCGCATGGCGCCGCTCGTCACGAAGCCCGCCCGTAAGCTATGCGCGGCAAAATCTCCGTCGAGCTGCGCGCGTTGTGTGAGGCGTTGCACGAGTCGCGCAACATCGCGGCCATCGATCCGTTGCGTCTGCAGATCGCCCCGCAGCGAGAACGTCCGAAACAGCGATCCTTCGGTGATATTGGCGGCAGCGGTCCATGTGCGCAGCGCCTGCACGGGACAGAGTGCGGGCGTGCGCAGTTGCGGGATCGCGACCTCTCGCCCTTCCCCGCGCTGATCGGTCTTGGAACGGCGCAACGTCACGATCGCTCCGCGGGACTCGAAGCGGACGTCTGCAACATCGAGCGCGGCAATTTCCGACCGGCGGAATCCGCCGGCGAACGTGAGGAGCAAAAGCGCTCGATCGCGCAGCCCTTTGAGGCCGGGATCAAGGCGGTGCAGCACATCCTTGAGCAAGTCGACGGTAAGGGCGGTCTTGCGGTGCTGAGCGATACCGTGGGTACGTTCGATCCCGGCGAGGATTTCGCGCACGACCGCGTCGCTGGCAGGCGAGGGATACCCCTGCACCTTGTGGATCTGTGCGATCGCGACCAGGCGTCGGCGAATCGTCGCGACAGATTTGACGCCCGCGAGCGCGGTGATGTAGAGCGCAACGGCCTGCGGAGTCGCCGGGAGAGTTTCAAGCCCGTTTCGACGATTAAACCCCTCGAAGTCGCGCCAATCGCTCGCGTAAGCTCGTTGCGTGGCCGAACCGCGGGCGCTGCGGGCGTAGGCTTTAGCTCGCTCACTATTCTCGTGAAGACTAGCGACGCCAGTCCGTAAGGTAGCCGGATCGTTCGAAAGGCTGGTCAATTTGCTCTGAGATGTGCGCAGAGCGATTGAAGGGCTCGACGAAGGCCGTCGACAGACGTCCAAAGGACTTGGAAATCCGTGCTGTGGTGGCTTTGGTCAGCATGCTCCATCAGGTGCTCCACGGCATCCAGGTGCTTCCGCGCTAGATCAAGCTGGTCGCTATCGGGCATTCTATGTCCACTCCTAATCGTGAGGGGTTTTTAATACTTAGAATCAGCGTGTCCGATAACCTTTGCTTATCGGACGCGTAACGGCCGGGGCTGGGATGCTTGACAAATATTACGATTAGTATTACGATTATTTCAACAGTGAAATTATTCATCGTTGTTTAGCGAAAGCAAGGAGTTGCCAATGTCCCCCCGTCGTGGAGCCCCCACCTTAGGTGAGAGAGCTCGAAAAATTCGAATCAATAAAGGCCTGACCCAGAGCGATGCCGGCCGACTAATCGGCCGCAGCCAAGCTTTTGTAGTCCAGTTGGAAGCAGACGACCGTTCGCGTGATGAGCTGCGCGATTATCTCGATGCCCTGGAAAAGGCGGCTATCCAAAGCCGCACGCCCGGCGGCCGCTTCAAGGCTGGTCGAGCCCTCCGCCCATCGCGCAGCTATGATCCCACGAAATTTCGTGGCGAGCCGTTGATGCCGACCGTCAATGACTATGCCGCCACGCTGCCAGCTGGCAGCCAGTGGCGAATCCTCTCTATCTGCCGCACGGCACCGGAAGCCGAGCTCGCGTTCCTATATGAAGACGCCACGAACTGCTACGGTTTGGTCGGCTTTCATCGTATCGGCGACTCGGTCAAGCGCGGCGTGATCATCCCGATCGCCCAGGAGTACGATGACGCGATCAACGCCGCACTTGAAGCCTTTGCCGCTGGAGATATGGACGTAAACAACGAGGAGGAGCTGCCCGCGGACGCGATCATCGACGATGGCCTTCTGGCCGACGATGAGGGTACCGCTCATGCCTAATCGCGCGTGCTTTTTTCGCGACGAGCGTCTCGCGTGCGGGCACGAAGTGGCACGTTTTACGCAAACGCGGGTGCTGCGGGCGAATCACGCTGCATCCTCGCGCACGACGCCTATTCTGTGCCCGACCTGCGGCTGCTTCGTGCGGGCGCGCTGCGTCCGCCACCATTAACGACCTCCTTCGTTCAAAGCGCCCATCTATTGTGTTACGTCATGGCATAATGCCGCCATGACGCCAATTAAGTTACGCGTCCTCGCGTTTCCCGGCCAAAAGGGCGGAAGCGGCAAAACGATGCTCGCGGTTCATATTGCCGTCGCAGCTGTGGCCGGCGAGCGGGTGGCGATCATCGACACAGATCTGGATTAAGGAGCATCTATCGTGAGTAAACAAAGGACGCGCTTACGCGCCCATTCCTCGCTCGATAGCGACAGCCTTATGTCCTCGATTAGCTGCTTAAAAAAGGCCTTCATGCTATAGCTCATCTTCTCTCGCCCACCGCTCAAGAGCGATTTTCTCTCCGTGAGCTTCGCTCGAAAACGTCAGGGCCAGGTCCTCGAATAACTGCTTGAAAAACGCCTTCATGCTAGTACCACCTGTCGGCCTTGACGCCGTACCGCTCCATCTTTTCGTCGCGTTCCATCCATTCGCCGGCGAGCTTGAGCGCGTATTTTTCGGGCGCGAGCGCGAGAACTATATCCTCAAAGAGTCTCTTGAAATACGCCTTCATGCCGTCTCCTAGTACCGCTCCTCGGCCCACTCTTTGATCAACTGCTCGTGGACCCACTCTTTGTTCCCGAAGATGATCCGCAAGTCCCAAATAATCGCTTTCAGCAGCTTCATGGCCCTATTTTACCACGTTAAGCGGGTCAGGCGGCGACCTTGCGCGGGCGGCCACCCTTGCGCCCGTTCTTGCGAGCTGCGCGAACCTTGGCGTCCGATCGCGACCGGCCGCCGATTTTCCCGAGCGCGCCGGCAAACGCATCACCGAACAGATCCCGCAAGAGTCCCGGAACGTAGATTGCTTCGCCGAACTCGCTGAAGATCAAACCGTCGCCGATTTGGGATGCCCGCACGTCGCGCAGCATCGCGATCGGGGCTTTCGCGATCTCGCTTATCGCCTTGATCGGAATTGCGATTTCGATGCCGGCGCGGAAGCGCAAGCGCACCACTTTCGCCTTTTCATCGAGCGCCGCAGCGACAAGCGCCGTCGGGAGATTCGCCTTTTCATCGCCTCGTCGCGTGGCTGCGTCATGTTGCGCCTGGGTGAGAGTTGGCGCTTTAGTCGCCATGATAGTGCCTCCAAAGTTTGAGTAGGTCGTCGCGATGCTGTGCGACCGCGCGCAGCGCCCGCCGCGCGTCGCTGAGTTTCATTCCACGATTCTCGCGCTCGCTGACGGGATCGAGCCATACGACAAGTTCGCCGTTATTGCCAAAGACGTGAACGTGCGGCCGGTGCCCGCGTTCACCGCGCAAGAAAACGTAGGCATCAAAGCCGTCAATTTCGAGCTTCGGCATCCGATAGTATACCCAATCTGTTTTGGTTATTCAAGAAACCCATTCAGCTTTGCTTTCGGGAAGCGACCAATTCGCCTTTAAAAAAGCGTTTTTTAAGCCTCTGAGGCCTTCCTGGGCGCCTGGATGACCTTGAGAGCCCTCGAAACCCGCAGACGCGCTCCTAGCGGTTCCGTATGCTCTTGCAGGCGGTAACCGGAGAGTGGGGTCCCCTCGTCGTCGTGCGGAGGGTATGGTAAGGCGTCGATTGCAGGCGGTGTACGGAGCCGGGGGTCGCACCCGTGAAAGCATCGGGGTCTAGGGTCTGCCGCCAACGGCGGACGCGCGTAGCGCGCCCTAGACGCCGGTGCTAGGGTGCAAAAGACCCCTGGATACGGGAACCGCCGATCGCAAGCCCGGAGCGCGTTTTTCAATGGGGTCGGGGAGCGTAGCGAGCCGGGCTTCCGAGTTCTCGTTTTCCCCGGCTCCCTGTTATATAAATAGTTAGAATAGTTAACCCGCGCGCGCACGGTCTTAAGAGAGTTGCAAAAATGACGGTGCGAGTTCTCCGGTTTTTGGTGCGAGTTCTCCGGTTTTTTGGTGCGAGTTCTCCGGTTTTTTGGTGCGAGTTCTCCGGTGAATATTAAGAAAACTAGGGCTCCCAGACCGTCGACTATGCAATCCCATTGCATTAAACGCCACAAAAGGGCGGTTATTCCGGAGAACTCGCACCGTCGGGGGACCGCAACGCCTTTTTGGCCCGCGTGGTAAAGATCACTATATCCGCGTCCGTCAGGGCGATCTCGACGCTCGGTAAGCCCTTCGCCATCACCGCCTTTAGGTCGCGCTTAAAACCTTTGACGGTGCCGTTCTCTCCGACCGCCTTAGTTTTGAGCCGGGCGAGCCCGATCTTCCACTCGGCTTGCTTGCCTAGATGCTTGCGCGCAAGCTCGTAGAGCCGCCGTTCGAGCGGCCCAAGGTCGAAGTAGTCGCGACCAATGGACAACACCTCATCGCCAAGGATGGCGTTGTAAACCCACGGCGGCAACGTGACGCTGAACTCGAACAGCTTGCCACTTTTCTCCGCGATCACCTGATAGCCATCGATCCACCCGAACGCTTCGGTGATAACCTTACCATTCGTCTCGATTTCGGTCTTGATTGACGTTCCGCGCAACCGGTCGAGCGCCGGAATCAACCCCTTGTAGCTAGCCGATCCGTCGCCGCGTTTAGCGAACTCCAATAGGTCATTCGAGACGATACGCACACGCGGGCCAATCGGCTCGTCGTTGTTTTTTGCGTGCATCAGATGCGACACGACGAAGTGCAGCAGATCCTTGTCGTACATGGTCGCGAGCCCCGTGTGGCTCGGCGTGATAGTCGTCTTGCGGCCGTGAGCGTCCACGAACGTCCGCACCTTCTTATCGGGCCGCTTACCCAACGCAAAGAATGGATGCTCCATCGTGTGCTGGTCGTCTTTCGGTTGCACGCCGTAAAAGACGGCATCGAATAACGGCATTTGCGCGGTGCGTTTCGCATCGACGCCTGCGGTATCGGCGTCGCGTTCCGCGCCCTCGCGCTTCAGCCGCTCAATACGGTCGGGATCGCTCCAAGGCTGGTTAGTCATACTATAGTACCAAGATACCATGACATCGTGATACTATTCCTTATAGTCCATGCCGAGGCTGCGAATATAGCGTCCGAGGGCTTCTTGGAGAACGCTCTGCATCGAACGCTCTTGCTCATAGGCGACGGCGCGTAACTGGCGCAATTGCGCGGTAGAAAGACGCA
>Ga0207416_1005155_pt1 | contig 10596 bp, 9 predicted proteins | sample PaiPotPPM11metaG_FD_184107 | JGI IMG/M metagenome (GOLD analysis project Ga0207416, IMG submission 184107) | Iron sulfur acid spring bacterial and archeal communities from Banff, Canada, to study Microbial Dark Matter (Phase II) - Paint Pots PPM... ...
CGCTGCTCAAGCGAGGTTACCAGGTGTGCCTCTTGCATCCCGCCCAGATCCATGCCTTTGCCCAACAGCGGGGCATGCGTGCGAAAACAGATCAGCTCGATGCCCTCACCATTGCGCGGGCGTTGCTCAGTGGAGAAGCACGCTTTGGCTACGTACCGAGCGAACAGGTCGCGGCGTATCGCGAACTACTGCGCGTTCACCACCAGCTCAGCGACGACATCGTGCGCTACAAAAATGAAATCCATGCCGTGTTGGTGGTCCAGTTTCCCGAATTTACGCAGGTGTTTGCTGATCCCACGCGGCCTACCGCCCTGGCCATTCTCAAGCGCTATCCCAGTGCTCAAGCCATCGCGCAGACGCCGGTGGAGACTCTGAGTGCCCTGTTGCATGAACTCGCGCCTCACCATTACGGACGACCCACCGCCCAGGCGTTGGTGCGCGTGGCGAAAGCCTCCATTAACAGCGGCGTGGCTGTCACCGCTCGCGCGAGTAGCTTGCGCATCCTTTGTGATCAGTTGGAGCATACCCAACACAATTTGGAGGATCTCCAACGGGAGATTGATCAATTCCTTGCGCAAGACTCCAAAGCGCAAGGGATGTTGAGTGTGCCAGAATTCGGGTCGCTCACGGTTGCGGTGCTGCGCGCAGAATTGGGAGATCTGACGCGCTTTACACGCATCGATCAGGTGGTTGCCTACGTTGGCCTTGATTTGTTGGTCAAACAGAGTGGCAAATGGCGTGGACAAACCAAGCTGTCCAAGCGCGGCAGTGGTCGAGTCCGTCGTATCCTCTCGCCTTTCGGCTCTACGCAGCATTGCCCTGCGTACGTCTCCTTTCGGCGCCTACTATCATCGTTTAGTCGCGCGGGGCATGAAGAAAGGCATGGCGGTGGTCGCAGTCATGCGCAAAATGCTGATTGTCTCCGTTCATCTTATCCTGACAGAAGAGAGGTACGATCCAGCGAGGGTGGCCGTGCAGGCAGGGAGCTAGCCGCGCGGCTAGCTCCCTGCCTGCACGGCCACCCCACCCCAACAATTGAAGGGCCTGGACCTCTGGAAGCTGTCCGGAGGCCAGAGAAGCGCTGTCTCTGCGAGAGGCAGGATATCTCGCTCTCCAATCATCTCTTTGGTCGCGTTTTTCACGCTGGGGACTTGACAAGTTCTATGGCTTCTGTAGAACTAAAGGAAAATAGGAGCAATTTTCTGTTTTTTGAAATCTTCTCATTCAGCCTGAGAAGCCAGATCAAGGGATGGGAGAGACACCTACGGAGACAGCTAACATCGACTATAAAGGGCTATAAACAGCCACAACCATTGTAGGGCCATTATAGTGGGAAGCCTCGAATGAAGCCTTATGAGAGCAAGCAGAGGATGTTCAAGAAAGGGGTAAAAATGGGGGCTACAATACCAGTTATTTCATCACATGCATAGAGCGCCCTGGCCAGCAGGGTCGTACGCGGCTGTGTCTCCAGGTTGCGGTCGTTGTGGGCCAGAATGGCGTAAATAATCTGTTCATCGTAGCCCGCCTCGCGCAGCCAGCGCGTGGACACCTGCGTATGCTCGCGCAGATCGGGAAACTCTTCATAGTCGCAGTCGTGCAGCAGCCCGGTCATAGCCCATAGCTCCTCATCCTCGCCATATTTGCGCGCATAAAAGCGCAGCGCGACCTCGACTGAAAGCATATGTTTCTGCAAACTCTCATTCTTGACATGGCTTACCATCAGTTGATAGGCATCATCGCGTGTAGCAAACGTTCGCTCAAAACCAGGAAAACCGTTGACACATGGCGTCATCTTTTGCTTCTTCCTCGTGTTGACAAGATACGCTCGACCTGGTACACTTGTTCTTATGGAGAAGCAAGGTTCTGCTCACCAATCGCCGAGCAGGTAAAACCACGGCGTGTTTTCTGATCTCTTCGCAAGCGTCTCCTTTGGGAGATAAGCATGTCAGCGTTGATCGGCAAACGGTCCAACGTATTCCCGACAAGCTTCGGCTCTAGGGATAGAGGCCACCGCAGTTTGGCCCGTTCAGCTTGCTGAACAAACTATAGATCAGTGGCAGATTGGTCACTGTTTCTGGATACTGTCGGCATGGTCTCCGCTACTCCATTCCAGCTATTTATGGTTCGATAGCATTTATCACGCTAGTATAGCATATTGCAGCGAGAGAGAAGGAGTCAGAAAATTTCTGACTCCTTCTCTCTCGCTGCAATATCAATCACTTAGCTACTTACCCACAATCTGCGCAACCGCTGCCTGCACCTGATTCGCAGGGATGGCGAAGCCGATGCCGTTCGCAGGAGTGTTCGTTTCTGAGTTGATTGCGGAGAGTGTTGGGATGCCCACGACCTGGCCTTGTAGGTTAATCAAGGCACCGCCGCTGTTTCCCGGATTGATCGCCGCAGAGGTCTGGATCAGACCCGTCAGGTTGGGGCCTTGTGACGATTCTGGCATGCTGCGATTTAACGCGCTCACAACGCCCTCGCTTGCGCTTCCACTGTAACCGAGCGGGTTGCCGATTGCTAGAACTTCCTGGCCAACTGTGAGCTGCGAAGAGTCGCCAAGGGTTGCGACTGCCATGTTGGCGAATGGCTGAATGTGAATGATCGCCAGGTCGTTAGCCGGATTGGTTCCCACAAGCTGCGCGGTTTCCTGGCTGCCGTTACTGAGCACTACTTTGAGCGAGGTTGCGCCGTTGACCACGTGATTATTCGTGACGATGTCGCCCTTTGTATCGACAATGATGCCTGAACCTAACGATGTGCCCTGCATCGTCGCGCCTTGAATTTCCACCACTGACGGCTCAACTCGCGCGATGGCCGTTTCCTGCGCAGTCTGAAACGTACTGGAGTTGCTTCCCACACTCGAAGATGAGGTCGAAGCGTTGGCAGGCGTGCCATTCACGGCTTTTGAGGAATGGGCAAAGGCCCAACCGGCGACGAGGCCAACGCCAAAGATCACAGCGAGCAGGCAGGTCAACGCGAAGATCGCTGCGCTCCGTGACCGCGAACGCCCGGAATGTTTTGGCGTGGCTGGCTGGGGCCACGTTGATCCTACCATACCTGGTTGAGGCGTGAGTGCCTGTTGAGCTACTGTTGGCGCCATGGTGCCTGAATGAGGTATGAATGCATGCTGAGGCCATGCTGGCCCTCCTGGAATGCCTGGCTGAGGTGATGTTGGTACGGCGATACCCGGTACTTTATCGGTCACTGGAGCTGCTTGCCCCGAATGCGCGACTTGTACTGGTCCATACGGTGTATACAACGAATAAGGATTTTGCTGTTTTTGCTGCTCTGAATCGCTATAATTCATAGAGACTCCCTGCTTTTCTTTCTGCGAATAAGACTTTTGCCACACTACTCTATTTTCATTGCTCTAAAGAGAGCATAGCGTAGAATAGTCAAAGAAGAAGCAGGCAATTTTAAAATAAATGTAAAATTACGCGATTTAGCGCAATGCGGGCGAATATTTGGGGTTAATCTCTCCCAGAAGCACCTGGCGTGGCGGGCGTTTGCCGAGGGTCCACCAGAGCAGCCCGATTAGCACGATCAACAGGCCCGCGCCGGTTACGAGCAGTTGTGACATTACGCCGATCATGGCCAGCAGAAGGCCAGCAGCAGTCAGTATAGGGCTGAGGCTGGAGAAAGCGGGGATGGCGGTTGTCGTGTTGATTGTTAAAGGTTCCAGGCTGGGCGAAACCGCGATGGCGGCGTTGGTCTCCAGCAGATTTTCAATTGTGGCGTGCAGCCTGCGAGCATCGAAAGGCTTGGCCAGACTTTCCAGCAGAGGTAGTGTTGTGCTGCGGCTGGTGAGCTGCGCCGGATCCCAGGCCAGCACGACGGTGGGCAGCGTCGCCAGGTACGGGTGAGCCTGCACCGCCGCCAACAGGGAGGCATCGTCGCGATAGCCGTTGTCGATATCCAGGACAAGTAGATCGGGGTCCGCGATGGCCTGTTCAGCCAGGGCGGCCAGTGAGCTGATCCTGATTACCTGCATCCCCCGTTGCTCCAGGCCCAGGGCAATCAGGCGGCGTAAGCATGTATCCGGCTCGATCAGAAGAACGGTGTAGCTGGTTGCGCGCGACATTTCTCACTCTCCATGGCGCTGGTATGCGCCGCTCAAATCTCGCTTCTTTCCTGGCAGCGTACCCGTTCAACATTACGGCGACATTGCGATGCTGGTGCCCGGCCTTACAGCGACCTGAACACTCCCTTTTCTGCTCCAATTTTCATAGGCAAATGTATGCAAGCACACATCTCCATCGAATTTTGTTGTTGCTGCTTCACTCCCAACTGCCTCAAGACCGAGGGCCTTTTTGGGCTTACGTCAAGTCCACAGCCGAGTTTCACGTCGCGTCCGAGCCAGTGCCGTCGACGACTTGATCAATCAGCCCGATCAAGCGAAGGGCTTCGCGTAGGATATTCAGGCCCGCGTTGTGATCGCGATCCTGTGGGAACTGATGGTACGCACATTTCGGGTTTTGGCAGAGAAAAATGCGATCAGACAACTCCATGTCTTCCCACTTCCACCCACAACCATGGCAGGTCTTACTCGATGGAAAGAAACGCCCCACCTGGATGACCTGTCCACCGCGCTGCTCGACTTTGCTGGTGAGCACGTTTAAGAGTTTGCCGAGTGCCGCATCCGAGAACGAGCGAGCAAGCTTGCGATTTTTTAGCAACCCCTTGAGGTTGAGGTCTTCGATCCCGATCACCCCATAACACTCAGCGAGCCTGGCAGTCAACTTGTGGAGCACATCGTCGCGCAGACAGGCCACGCGATAATGCAGCCGTGCGATCTCTCGACGTGCTTTCTCTCGGTTTTTTGACCCTTTGACGCGTCGGTGCAAGCGCTTGTTGGCCTGGCGGAGTTTCTTCAGCGCCCTTTTGAGGAAGGTTTGGTTCTCGTCTCCCTCTCCGGTGCTCAAGGTCACCAGTCGATTCAGGCCCACATCGATGCCTACTGCTGCTTTTCTCTTTTCGTGCTTTTCATCTGGCACTTCGACTGTCACACTGATGAACCACCACTCTGCCGTGCGAGTTACCCGTGCTCCTGTCACCTTTCCTTTGAAACGGAGGTTCTCGGACATATTCACCCACCCGAGTTTGGGTATCCACACTCGATGGTCGCCCAATTCCATCTGATCGTTGGCCAGGTAAAAGCTTGGTTTGCTTCGCTTTTTGCTTTTGAACTTGGGGCGACGAGCCTTGCCCTCAAAGAACGCCAGAAACGCTTTCGAGAGGTCAAGAAACGGTTGGTCTGAAGCATTCTTCGTCACGTCCCAAGTCCAGGGGAACTGTTCTCGCCGGATTTCGTTGAACAGCTTCTTGAGTTTCAATGCCGTAGGCTTCTCGCCCGCTTGATACTGCCGATCCCATTCCGCCAGCGCCCAATTCCATACAAAACGGGCTGTTCCTGCTGCTCTGGCAAAATAGTTTTTCTGTTCTTCCGTCGGATGGAGGCGTATCTTGTGCGCTCGAATCATTCCCGATCTCCCCTGCTGTCCATCGAAACCGCTCGTGCCTATTTATTTTAGAACATCTATTCCTTTCTGTCAATGGGAGAAAATGTCTGTCATTTGCCACTCTTTGAGTATGTTCTCCTCGCTTTTTATGAACTGTTGATCTCTCTTTTACTAAGATTTGACCAGCTTATACCCTACATCTGGCACAGTAATGATATAGCGAGGATGACGCGAATCCGGCTCGATTTTGCGGCGCAGGCGACTGATATAGACCCAGATGAAATCGACCTCGCGGTTGTACTCCGCGCCCCAGACGCGTTCCAGCAGCAACTCATGCGTCATTACGCGCCCGGCGTTCTGGGCGAGCGTGCTGAGCAGCTTGTATTCGGTGCGGCTGAGCTGGACGGGGCAGCCTTGCAGCAGCACTTGATGCTGGGCATAGTCGATAACCAGCTCGCCGCTGGTAAAGATCGACTCAACAGGCTCGCTCTCGCCCTGCGCGGCGTGACGGCGCAGCAGGACACGCACACGGGCCAGTAGCTCTTTCATGCCAAAGGGCTTGCTCACCAGGTCGTCGGCGCCCAGATCGAGCAGGTGAACGCGTTCGTCCTCATTGTCGTCGTCGCAGAGCATCACCACAGGGACACGTGAGAACTCGCGCAGGCGCTGCAACAGCTCAATGCCCTGCATATCCGCCAGGTTGGTGGCCAACAGGACCAGTGCTGGCTCCTCCAGATCGAACTGGCGCAGAAACTGCGTGCCGTGATTGAGTACCTGGACGCGATACTGCTGTTCTTCCAGATTGGCGCGCAAATAGCGGGCAATGCGCGCGTCGCTCTCGACTACAGCGATCGATACGCGTTGCCCATAGCGCGCGGGCATGACTGGCGTGCTGGCGTGCTTGATCGCTGGCTGCGTGTTGTGGGCCTGCCAGGGTGGAATGCTGGTCTGCGCGCCCGGCGGTGTAAAAGGCAGCGTGCAATAGAAAGTTGTGCCAGCGTCAGGGCCAGCTGAATCGACCCAGATGCGCCCGCCATGCGCTTCGATGTTTGCGCGCGCTACGGCCAGACCCAGCCCGCTGCCCTGAGCGCGTTCGTCGCCATCGGTCACGCGGTAGAAGCGATCAAAGATGCGATCAAGATGTTCCGGGGCGATGCCCTTGCCCTGGTCGCTGATGCTCACGCGCAGCTCGTGCCCGTCGCTCTCCAGGCTCAGGCGGATCGTGCCGCCGTTGGGCGAATACGTCACCGCGTTGTGCAGCAAATGATGGAAGGCCTGCTCAATGCGTGTGGGATCGCAGAGCAGCGGCGGAATTGTATTAGTGCTTTCGCAGAGAATGCGATGGCGGGGCGCGTTTTTGCGCCAGCGCTCGACAAGCAGGTTCAAGAGTTCGTTGAGCTGGACCTCGCTGAAACGCAGCGTTTGCGCGCCCGCGTCGAGCCGCCAGACATCCAGCAGTGTATTGAGAATTTCGTGCAGGCGGTCGGTCTGCGTATCGATCATTTGCAACATCTCGCGCTGCATAGCCGGGTCCCAGCGCATTGAGTTGCTCAGCAGCGTCGTGGCCGAGCCTTTGATAATCGCCAGCGGCGTCTTCAGCTCGTGAGCCGCCATGGCCAGCGTCTCACTGCGCGTCTGCATGGCCGAGCGTTCCAGTGTAATATCGTCAAGCAGCAAGCCGCGCCCCAGCAAGTGACCAGGCGTATCGCAGACTGGGAAACTCTGCACGCGCAGCCAGCGGATCGCCGCGCCGGTCAGGGCCAGATCGGTCGAATTCTCCTCTTCTGGATAACTCCAGATGCGGTCAAGCTCGGCCTGGGCGCTGGTAGGATTAACTGCGAGCGCAACCAGTTGTTGGCGCACGTCAAATAGCTGCTGGCTAGAGGGCAGATTACCCTCGATGCTCAGCAGGTTTTGGGCGCTAGGGTTGGCGTACGCTAGAGCTTCGGCCTGATTCAATAAGAGGAAGCCACTGCGCAGATTAGTCGCGATCCCATCCAGGATGGCATACTCTTCCGTCAGGTATGTTGAAAGTGAAAGAGGCGTGTTCTCATTGAGTAGCTCTAAAGGCGGGCCTGATGTATGCTTACCCGCGTGCTGCTGATAAATCTTATCTCTAGAGGCGAGACCCATAGGAAAAACCCTCTCTCGTTTGCTCAGTCTGTTTCATTAGTAGTATTTTAGCAAAACGGTGAGGGTTTATGCACGCGGTATAGGACCACCTCTATCATTTCATGATCGTAGCTAAATAGATAATCACTCCCAGATGCAGGATCATCGCGACAATCAGCACGCAGGCGATCCAAACAAAGCGGCGTTGGTCACGGATATGACTGCTCAGACCATACGCTTTGGGTGAGCGTTCAGATGCGACCATACCCAGCGCGATACGCAGGCGCATAGGCGAGCGTACGGGTGAGCGGTGCATTTCGGCGAGCAGAGCTGCGTGGCAACTCTGGCAGAGCACCCATTCTCGGCGTGGCTCAGGTGCGCCGACCGGCTCTTTGAGCGCAATTGGGTGAAACCAGATTGCGCCAGTGCAGATAGAGCAATGTGTAAGCCTGTGCCAGCGTTTTTTGTACGCGGCCTCTCGTCTTGCGTCGACCCTTACATCATTTGGTATCATAGTTGCGGCTGCTCGCTTTCCTTTCATCACCCAATGCCGGGTTTCACCTCGAAGAAATTCCTTCGGAATTCGCGTTACACTTCGCTGCTCAACATGATTATTGTACCATATACCTGCTGGTATAGAGCTGATCAGGAGGAAGCAGCCTTCTTTATGAAGTACGTTTTTGGAGTATATCTGGATGCTCTCATGCATAATCAGCTCAATAAAAAAGAGCCAGAGCAAACGCTCTGACTCTTTTTGTTTGTCCGGGCTATTTACCGCCAGCTTGTAACACCAGCGGGGCCAGGTAGATCAGCGAGAAAACGATGATCCACACGATATCAACGAAGTGCCAGTACATCTCGGCGGCCTGGACCGCGAAATGGTTTTTGGCGGTGAAATCGCCGCGCATCGAGCGGATCAGACAGATCAGCAGGAAGATCGCGCCGACCGTCACGTGCAGGCCGTGGAAGCCCGTCAGCGTGAAGAAGGCCGAGCCAAAGATGGTGGCCTGGGGGGTAAAGTGGAACTGCCCGAACAGGCCGCTGTACTCAACGACCTGGCCGCCCAGGAAGACCGCCCCCATCAGGATCGTCAGGGCCAGGCCAATTTTCAACTGGCGCTGATTGCCCTTTGCGATGCCGCGTCCGGCGTAATGGGCCGGGAAGCTGCTACAGATCAGGATGATCGTGTTAATGATCGGATAGGTAATATCCGAGGGCAGATGCCATGCCCCATTACTCCAGTTGCGGATCTCCAGGTAGAGATACGCCGCGATGAAGTTCGCGAAGATCAGGGCTTCGGAAGCAATGAAGAGGATCATGCCCCACCACTGCATCGAGCGGCCAGAGCCTGTGCCGTGTTCTTCCAGAACTTCCAGATGCTCTCCGTGAGCAACACTCATGTTGCAAACTCCCTATAACTACATTGTGGACGCCTGACTATAACCATTCAGCGCACCACATGGACTGCTTAATTAGTGCTTTTCCACCATCCACCCGATGATGGCAGCGATGACCAGTACCACGCCAACACCTAGAAGGATTGGTGTGACATTGGAGATCATTACGCCGACAAAAGCGATGATCAGCGTCAGGGCCAGGACAATCGGCCAGAAGCTTGGCTTGGGGGCCAGTCTCTGTTCCTGAACCTCCAGCGGAACCTTCTGACGTTTTGCTGCCGGTCGTTCCGGCTCCTGGCCATTCTGACCGGGTTCTTCTGTCACGTTTCTTCTCTTTTCCAGATGCCGGGTATACGCGAGACCAGGCGATCACGAGGAGCCGGGTGGAACGCGAGCGCTCGTCCGGCTCCTCAAGAACATTAATGGGTCGCGGTTTTCCAGTCAGCGATCTCCGGGTTCTTCTTGTCGAAGAATGGGCGGCGGCTACGCACGACCGGCAGCGTCAGGAAGTTGTAGGCTTTCGGCGGCGAAGCCGTATCCCACTCCAGCGTAAAGGCATCCCATGGATCGCTGCCGCACTTTTCGTCGCTGCGCAGCGTTTTGATAAAGTTCCAGAGGAAGACCATCACGCCAATCGCGATCAAGAAAGCGCCAATCGTAGCGATCAGGTTCAGCTCGTTCCACCCCAAAGTGCTTGGATAGGTGTAGTAGCGGCGCGGCATGCCCAGCAGACCCAGAATGTGCATCGGGAAGAAGGTCACATTCACGCCGATCAGGAAGAGCCAGAACTGGACCTTGCCCAGGGTCTCATTCAGCATCTTGCCAGTCATCTTCGGGAACCAGTAGAAGATGCCCGCGAAGATCGCGAAGACCGAGCCGCCGAAGAGCACATAGTGCAGGTGCGAAACCACAAAGTAGGTATCGGTCACCTGATAGTCGAACGGCACCACCGCCAGAGCCACACCGTTCAGGCCACCGATCAGGAACATGGCAACGAAGCCCAGGGCAAAGTACATCGGCACCTTCATGTTCAACTTGCCGCCATAGACCGTGGCCAGCCAGTTGAAGATCTTCACCGCGGTTGGAATAGCGATCAGGGTGGTGCTGGTGGCGAAGAAGGCCTGTGCCACAACCGGCAGACCTACCGCGAACATATGGTGTGCCCACACGGTAAAGCTCAGGAAGCCGATAGCCACGCCCGACCAGGCCACAAAGGTGTAGCCAAAGATCGGTTTACGCGAGAAGACCGGCAGAATCTCCGAGACAATACCGAAGGCTGGCAGGATCAGAATGTACACCTCCGGGTGGCCAAACGACCAGAAGAGGTGCTGCCAGAGCAGCGGATCACCACCCATACCTGCCTGGAAGAAGTGCGTCCCGGCGTGGCGGTCCATCAGCAGCAGCACCGCGGCAGCGGTCAGGCTGGGCAGCGCGAAGAGCAGCAGGAACGACGTCACCATGGTCATCCACACGAAGAGCGGCATGCGGTTAATCGTCATGCCGGGCGCGCGCATCTTAAAGATCGTGACCACAAAGTTCAGCGAACCGGCGATCGACGAGATGCCCAGCATCAGGATACCCAGGGCCCAGAAGTCCATGTTCAGGCCAGGGGTACACATTATGCC
>Ga0207416_1005157_pt1 | contig 10591 bp, 10 predicted proteins | sample PaiPotPPM11metaG_FD_184107 | JGI IMG/M metagenome (GOLD analysis project Ga0207416, IMG submission 184107) | Iron sulfur acid spring bacterial and archeal communities from Banff, Canada, to study Microbial Dark Matter (Phase II) - Paint Pots PPM... ...
CGACAACGCTTTCGGCGCTGATGCTGCCGCCGTGCGCTTCCACGATATGGCGCGCGATTGCCAGCCCCAACCCGCTGCCGCCGCCGCCCGGCCCGATAAAATCCGTCTTCGCGCGCGCCCGATCGACTTTATAGAAACGTTCAAAGATGCGCGGCAGCTCCGCCGCGGCGATGCCCACGCCGCTATCACGCACGAAAAAACGCTGGTACGCCCCATCTTCCTGGCGCATCGTCCCAATCGTGATGATCCCGCCGGAGGGCGTAAACTTGATGGCATTGTGAACCAGGTTCACCAGCGCGCGCGCGATTTGCTTGCTATCGGCGTCAACCAGCGTGTCTCCTTGCTGTATCTCCGTGCGCAGCGTGACGCGGTGGCGCTGCGCCAGCGGCAACATGCGCGCCATCGTCTCGCGCGCCAGCAATTCCGCACCCACTGGCTCGCGATTCATCACAATCATCCCCGACTCCAGGCGCGACAGTTCCAGCAGTTCAGAGACGAGGCCCGTCAGATACTCTACTTCCGTCTCGATCTTGCCCAGAAATTCCTGCGCCCGCTCGCGGTCGGTATCAATCGCGTCTTCCAGCGTCTCGGCCAGCAGGCGCACGGAAGCCAGCGGCGTGCGTAACTCGTGGGAAATGTTGGCGACAAAGTCGCTGCGCACGCGCTCGACGCGGCGCAATTCGCTGAGATCCTCAATCGCCAGCGCGCAAAGCGCGCTGCTTTCCCCCGTGGGCTGATCCTGGTTCAGCGCGCGCGCGGCGGCATGAGCAAGCGGGGTAATCGAGACTTTCCAGGTGGTTCCGGCGCTGTTCTTTTCATAGGTGTCCTGCCGGGGTTGCCCGCTTTCCATACTTTCCTGGCACAGGCGCGACAGGCGCTGGTCATCCAGCGCGGCATCCAGCCGCTTTCCAGGCAAGACGCTCCCATTCCCTGCCAGTCGGGCGGCGCGTTGATTCGCGAAATGGATCAGCATATCACGATCCACAATCAGCGCCGGCCAGGGCATGGCTTCCAGCGTATCGAGCAAGAGTTGTTGGTAGTCAATGGAGTCGTCAGCGATCAAGAGACACCTCGCATTGATTGGGCGTACCCGATGCCCACATGGGGCGTCGCTACATTTCGCTATGGGTCTCCACGGTTGCCGCTGCCGCGTTGACCTGCGGCAGGTTGGTCATCGCTTCGACATGTGTGTTGCTGCTGTGCGGGCGCGAACGTAGCCGCGCCATGATATAGCTATCAATATACGATCCGCCGCGAAAGGCGTCAAGGCGTTTGCGCCCCTCGATCTCGAAGCCGAACTGCTGATAGAGATGAATGGCGCGCTCGTTGTCCGTGTAAACATCCAGTTCGAGCCGCACCAGGTTGAGCCAGTTATCGGCCAGGTCGATAGCCGTCATCATCAACATCTTGCCAATGCCCTGCCCCTGAAACTGATCATGCACGGCCATCCCCAAATTACCAACGTGGCTTCTACGCCCTTTGCCCACGCGCACGCTGATCATACCGATCACCTTCTCCTGCCGCTCTACTACGAAGGTGTGATCCTGCTCATCATGCACCCACTGCTCAACGCGCGCGCGCCAGGCGTCAAGGGTCTTCGAGGGCAGTTGTGTCGTACCCCATAGCACATTCGGCATGTGCATAAGTTCGTAAATATTATCCGCGTCGGCCAGCCGCAGCGGTCGGATAGTGTTGCGTACCTGCGTCATGATCTGCTCTCCCTGCTAGAAAAAACGCGAGGCCACCCACAATTGTGGTGGCCCTGGTTACAAATAGTTCATAACCGAACACAGCCGGTTGCTCAACGCTCCCACACGGTAGTCTAGCATATGAGACGTGCAGTATCAACCTTCTTATGCACTCAAGGCCCAAAAGCTCGTTTTAGGCGAGTTGTTTCCAGGCTGTTCCCGTCCATATCCATGTTTCGTTGGTTTCATATTGCTTCGTTCCTGCTGAGGAAAAGGCCAGGATATAGCGATGGGCCGCATCATACGCCGCGCTGCTATATCCTCCACCTGGACCCTGGCTCATTTGCTGCTGGACCCAGGTTGTGCCATTCCAGACCCACGTATCATTCAGTTCCGCGCTGCCATTCTCGCCACCAAACAGGATAACTTGTTCGGTCGCCACATCATACGCCATACTCGCGTGAACCCGCGCGGGCGGACTGGCCGAAGGATGTGCTTGCCACCAGTTCGTGCCGTTCCAAAGCCAGGTGTCATTCAAGGGAAAATCATTGCCTCCTCCGAAGAGGATGATCTGCTGTGTCAGCGCATCATAGGCCATGCTCGCTCCAGCACGCGCTGGAGGTGACGTGACCGGGTGTTGCGGCAGCCAGCTCATCCCTGTCCAGAGCCACGTATCATTGAGCGCCGGTGAGACGCGCCCCTGTCCTGTCTCTCCTCCAAAGAGAACAACTGTTTGCCTACTACTATCGTAAGCTATGCTTGCAAAAGAGCGTGCCGATGGTACTATGGATAGGTGCTGTTGAATCCAGGTTGTTCCGTTCCATATCCAGGTATCTCCAAGTAAATCACCGCTGCTATCAACTCCGCCAAAAAGGAATGCCTGACCTGTCGTAGTATCGTGAATGATACTGGCATCGACTCGCGGGGAGGGTGAGAGAGATGGATGCAACAGGTTCCATGTGTTCTCCTCCCATGCCCAGGTGTCATTAAGATGACCATGAGTGCCGCTTGCTCCTCCAAACAGGATAATCGTTCCTCTCGTGCTATCATAAGCCATCACATGGCCTTTTCTTTGGGAAGGCATCACACCGGGATGCAAACGAATCCAATCATGTTTCACTCAGTTTCCCTCCTTAGATAGTAGGGTTATCACTACTTAACAACTCGAACGATAGGTTGTTGAACTGGCTATGGGCGTAAAACCATTCGCAGGTTTTTGAATAGCGACGTTAAAGTCACCACAACTGCAATTGCTAATCCAATATTGCCATAATACCATTTGTGACCTGCCAAGGATGATATTCGCAGTCGTTGGTAATAAGCTCTGCACTTCGGTAAGAGTCGTATTGCAGTTTGTATTACAGGGAGAGCAGCTAATGTAGCAGGTGTAGCAGCCCGCCAGCCAAAACACGAAACGTTGACTTGTGATAAAGCTCGTTCCAAAGAAGCTTCTCCAATTACCGGGACTAATGTAAACACCGGGTGTCAACCCATAGTTGTTTGATAACACGATACTGTCTAAAAAACCCTGAAGTACCTGCTGATTATTGAATTGATTGCTTCCCCACCCTCCAAAACCTGGCTCGACATCGCCGAAAACCGTCGAACCTCCAACATAGCCAGCATTCGGATTATTCACCCATTGAGATGCAGCGGCAGACCCCTGATTATACCCCCATTGATATGCCGTAATATTTCCTGGCCCGGCGGTCGGCCCACAACGCCCCAATACTCATAAGTGCCGTAAAGCCCCGCGGCCTTAGCCGCATTGACATTGAAGTAATAGGTACTGGAAGTTGTCCCGTACCCAAAGCGACCACTATAGAAATTTTGTGGGATACCACAACAACTTTGTGAGTTACTATCGGTTCCCCAGTAGGAACTATAAGCCTCGGCATTTTGAGATCGCAACACCTCTGTCCCCAATGTGGCCCCAACTGCCGCTGCTGCCGCCAATTTGAGAATATCTCGGCGCTTCATTCTAGTCCCCTGTGACTCGGTTTCATTATTGATTGCAGAGCTAATCTCTTCTTTAGTAGCGCCATGTTGTTGAGCAAGCTGGAAATACTTGTGGGCGCACGAAGGGCAGCCTGCTTGCGCCTTCTGAATTGCCATCTTGATAGCATCTTGACGGATATGTGCCGGATCACGTTGACGTTGCATGGTTAACCCCATTCTTGCAAACAAGCGCATCTATCAGCTAATCGTTAGGAAGATCACAAACTAAGGTTACCCAACTCCTGTCGTTTTGTCATCGTTTCCCGGCAGTATTTTTTCTACTGCCCAGACATGAGAAAGCATACTGTTCAGGCATAATAATATCCGTTAATTAACTTCCACTCTTTGTAGGCGTTCCCACACCGGCGGCAAACGTATAGCGCCAACTTCCTCCAGACCATCTGACTACCATAGTATAACAGCCTGCTTAATGCTCCTCTTTCCGAGAGCTAAGCTGCGCCAGCAGCAAAGTTGATCCGCCAACTTCCCCCAAGCCACGATGCCTGGAGATAGTAGCAACCTGCTCGCGGAATGAACACGTATGATCCCCATTCCGCCCAGTCGGTCCCTACTGAAGAGCCGGGATGATCAGGATGCCGCGGATCCAAAACGGGGGAAGTTGTGGGATTTCCAGCAAACTGAAACCACAGGGGAGTTCCACTGCGCAGCTCTCCTCCTCGTATTGTCACAAGTTGGGTATAGTCAGGTCCTACTTCCCAGATAATCTTCCATGTCCACCCATGTTGAGTATAGGTGTCATAGGAAGGAATGGGGATGTCAGCATGAGATCCGCTAAAGCCAATAGCCCAGACCTTCGAACTGCCAATGGCAGGGCCGATTCCAGGTAAAGAAGGCTGAGGCGTCGGTCCAGGAGGACAATCTTGAGGAACTCGTCCTAAGCGCGAGAACTGCTGTGTTGTAGGAGCAGGAACAGGCGTTGAAGGACTGGTCGGCTTCGTCGATAAGGTTGGTGTTGGCGCTGCTGATGATGGTGGCATTTGAGTACAGGAAGCTAGCACGACAAGAAAAGCAACAAGCGCCGCATACCGGGATAGGCGAGATAATCGTTTCATAGCTATCCTCCCTTTGAACATTTCGTATTTACAGGCACAAGCTCAGGAAGTCAAGACAGCTTTGAAAATGATCAAATAGCTAAAGGTAGTTCCATCTACCTGATAAGCATAGCATCCTGGAGCCTGTAAGCGAGTGTACGTTCCCCAATCCGGCCAGGGTTCCCCGGCTCCACCTCCAATCAAACGTAACTCAGATAACAGGCTTGTCTCAGCAGCAGGTGACGAATAACTTTGCTGCTCAGTCCCCCCATTGAAGCGCATTCCGTGAACTCCATCGAGTTGTCCACCGCGGATCAGAACAGGCCCACGGTAGGTGGGATTGATAAACCAAAGCACTTTCTGACCTCCCCACTGGCTTCCATCACCAAAAGACGAGACATAGTCCAGAATACCTTTTTCCGTAGTCTCAGCTAGAGACTTTCCTCCAAAAAAGTCCGCATACACCGGTCCTTTCCCCAGCAACGGATCGAAGTGGGGAATCACGAAAGAGCCATGGGTCGTTGGGCATGGAGTACCAGGCTTCAGTGAGGGGAGATGAACAGGGCGCTGTTGTAGCATATTCCAGGAAATCGTCGTCGGAACTGTCGTTACCCTGACCTGATCAGGTGAGCGAGGAGCAGGTGAGGTACATCCTACCAATAGAAAAACCAGAAGAATGGGCGCAAGACATACCCGAGGCGACTGGCAAGCACATCGAACCTCTAAGTAAACATCTACTAATGACACAATTGTATTTCTCCTTTTCCTACCCCGCTTCTGCAAGACGGACCCTCCTGGTTAATCGCGTGCTTCGGCTTCAATGCCAACTCGTTATCAATAAAAGTGGACCACCCAGAAGAAGCCAGAGAAGATTTATCCGCTGTACAGTCGTCGCCAGCGAAGGAAGGAAACGAGGAAGTTCTTCAGGATGTAATCTATTCTGCCTGCCAAGCACAGGAAGAAGCATGACAGCTCCGCGCATCCCACCAAAAAGGGCTCCTGAGAGGAATCCTAAAGCGACGCCTGAAGTTAATTGTACAACGAGTATGACAAGGAAAGCTGAATAGGGAATAAGTGTTGCCACACCGCATCCTAGCGAGACTCCCCACAGGAAGAAACGAGGCTCCGGCGCCATAGTGCGTACCCATGTACGAGGCACCTGACGGCGTAACCCAAGTTTCGCAGGACGATGGCTGAGAGACTGCCAAAGAGCAAAGAGTACCACTGCTATGATAAGTTCTGGGCGCCATACTGACAACGATAGCAGTTCTCCCAGCCCTCCAAGCAATCCTCCAACGATCGCGCCACCAAGAACAGCACCAGCGACATGAAGAACAGCTATAAAAATTTTGCGTGATACTCGCCCCCGACCGAAGGCCAGGCCCATGGCCATGTTTACTCCTCAAGGTACATGGGCGCATATCATGCCACACAATCCCGAGAGAATAAGAAAACAAGCTTGAAACATGTTCGTCTCCTGCAAACCAGGCGAAAGTCTGTAGTTTCTACGCAAATTGATATTATTGGCGAATACCTGGTGATAATAAGGTACAGAGATAGAATCTCAGCCTCATACCCACTTTGAATTCGTCAACAATATCGCATTCGACGAAATTAGATCAGAAATCTAAGATCGCCTGTTTGTGTGAAAAGTTCTTATCAACAATCAGGGTTATTCCTATCGTAATTTACAATGTAACCCTCGGCACAGGTACAACCCTGGCCTGCACAGTGACAATCACAGCAAATGTAGTAAACGGTATAACCGCAACTCCCGCCAGTACACTCCAATGTACACCAACACCCTGAACCTCCCCAGTTCGTATCATGGCTACAGCCACCGGAACATGTATGCCCACTACAATAATTACTGTTGAGCTGTGTACAATAGATGCCATATGAGGGCTGACAGCCACAAGACTGATCGATATTGCCATAGGGACAGTATCCGGAAGCATCCGCAATGGAGGATTTATCCAGTACGAATGTAAGTACCGCCCCCGTTGTGAGGCTGAAAATACTCACACACATTCGCTTCAGGAATTTCCGTCGGTCTACAGTACGCGCAAGCTTTTCACCTGTCTGGTCTACAAAGGATGAAAATGACATACCATTTACTCCCTTCTGTCATTCGACAGCTATTTCATTTGGGCTAGCTGTGATGCATTCTCCGGTGCAGATTCAAGCGCGTCTCGCGAAACTTCTTTTCCTACAGAAGAAAGGAGTTGCCGTAATCTGCTTGTAGTATTACACAGTCCCTTGGAACGAATAAGCCCATCCTTTCCAATCATGAAGGCAAAAGGTGTGGCTCGGACAAGATAGCTACGATAGATACCAGTATCACCCTCTGCCAGACAGGTCACTGCGGTTGGAGGATGAAACCTCTCTATCAACTGAACCGCTCGTTCGCGTGATCCATCGACCACCAAAACAACCTTCACCTCGTTGATCTCTCTAGCCACTTGATGGATAGCGGGTAATATCTCTGCACAGGGTCCACACGTTGGTGACACAAATGCAAGAAGATACAACTGTCCTGATTGTGGTATCAATTCAAAGGCTTCTCTCTCCGCGGTAACTCCCCTTATAGGCGGAGCTATTTCCCCTACAGGCAATCCATCGCGTTGAACGCCTTCTGCTGTCCCTAATGCTGCCAGACCAAAGTGTCTGTAGACAAGTAAGAGCAAGATGCCCTCAACCAGCATAAGAAGCCACAATGCGAGGTATGAGACGTAAAAAATGCCAGGCATTTTGCACCTCCCTTTTGATTGAATAGCCAAACACGAGCGACACGTTTTACGATGTCTCAGGCGTTTCGATGAGTTGCGCTACAGAGAGAAGAAGGCCAGATTTTCCCTGCCAGAAGGACCAAAGCAATATGATACACATTCCTCCTGACAGAACAGTCACAAGCATCCAAATTGAAGGAACAGGAAGAGAACTCCGCGACTGAAAGGCAGAGATCAGTCCTCCAACAGTAAGAGCGATGAAAAATATATTTCTCAGGATAGTATTCCAACTGATTTCAGAGCGCCCCGGCCCAAAACAACCGCATTGTAGGTGTAACCCCCGCAGGGAAACGATGAGCATCCAGAATGTAAAGATGCTCAGGAGTCCACCTGTGGCGATTAGAAAGAAAGGCAGGAGAGAAGAAGTATCAAATACGAGTCCAAATGCCAGACCCATTTCCAAGAATGGCAGGAACACTACGAGAGGAGTAATGAGAGCATTGGAAATATGACTCAAACGGAGAGCCGCTGCCAGTTGCTCCGAGTTAATCATTTTGCCGGTCGCTGCTACCAACAATATTGTAGCAAGCACGAGTTGACAAAGAAGGAGAAAATAAGCCATGACCAGACTCCCTTTTTGTAGAAAGAAACAGTACTTGACTGCTTGATTCAATCTACTATCGGCGTACCGCTCCTTTGAGCATCTCAAGTAAACATTTTCCGGGTTTCCTTTCACAAGTTTACCCAACCCCCAGCGTTTTTTCATCGTTTCCCAGCAGTATTTTTTCTACTGTCCGGAAATGAGAAAAGATCATGTTCAGACATGAGGTCGAACGCCTGAAATCCCTTCTAGAGGGGAAAAGAGACCAGTGCGAAATGCTACCAGTAGAAGATCGTGTTCATGATGCACATGGAGCTTTTCGTAGAGGCGCTGTCGATAAGTGCCTACTGTCGTGGAAGCAATATGCAGTAATTCGGCTATGGCCTTTGAATCATAGCCACAGCATAGGAGTTGCAAAACCTCTCGCTGGCGGTCGGTCAAGGGTTCAACTGCCTGTGATTCCAGATGCCGATACTGGAGTTGCAAAAAAGCCGAGACCTCCAGCGCATGCAAAATATAACCGCATATCTGCGTTAGGAGATAGACTGTAGCGGAAGGAATGATTGGCTGTGTTGGATGTGCGGGATCGTGCTGTACATAGAGCGTTCCATAGTTCAGATCATGGAACTGAACCGGAAAGCTGATCATTATTCAGAGTAAACGCCTGTCCCCGTAAGGGTTGACCAGCAGGAAGACGTTGTATCCGTATTTACAAATTTGCTCGTGTTATTTCTGGGGGCTGATATTTCGTCCACATGAGATACATCGCACTGTGCTATACTCGTTCATAATAAAAAGAAGAATTACGAAAAATTACGAAGAATTACAAGGAGAACTTGCTTGCATACACCACATATCCTACTGGTCGATGATGACCTTGCGCTCCTGGAGGCGCTGCCTCACATGGTCGCCTTGCGACTTCACGGCGTCGTAGTGAACACCGCTGATAACGCGCTGGGCGCGCTTGAGCAGATCCAGGCCCACGATTACGATGCCATCGTCAGTGATATCAAAATGCCAGAAATGGATGGCTTAGAACTGCTGGCAAAAATACAAGCGCTGCGCCCAGAGGTTCCCACATTGCTGATTACCGGCCACGCCGACCAGACGCTGCTTACTCAGGCGCTGCGTGGCGGAGCCTATGATTTCATTCAGAAGCCGATTGACCGCGTGTACTTCGTGGCTTCGTTACATCGCGCTATTCAAACACGGCAGCTCCGCCGCCAGGTCGAGGAGCAACAGCGCACGTTAGAACAGCACGCGCAATTCCTGGAGCAACTGGTCGAAAAACGCACCCGTGAATTGCTGGCGGCCAGCGAAGCGATGGAGATGCTCGTGCGCGACGTGCTGGACATCTCACTTATCGAGTCTGACAGGCTGTTCTTGCATCCCACGCGCTGTGATCTGATCGAGTTGTGCCAGCAAGTACTCCATGCCTATACGGTAGGAGCAGGGCTTGAACTCTCCTTCACCTCGACCGAGGAGTCGTTGGAAGTTGAGGTTGATCGTGACCGCATCTGCCAGGCGCTGATCACGCTTCTTTTCACCGCCCGCAAGTGTTCACCCAGAGGTTCTCCCATCACCGTTATGCTCCAGCAAGTAGGAGATGAGGCCGTCATTACCGTGACTGATACAGGAGAGAGCGTTCCAGAGAAGGCGATACCTGAGTCATTTACACAATTTTATGCCAATAGGGAAGCGGCAGATCAAACAGGTGCGCCTGATCAGGGAGGTCTGGGACTGTATCTCGCGCGGAAGATGGTAGAGTGGCACGGTGGGCGCGTCGAAGTGCAAAACGACGCGGGAGCGGGCTGCGCGTTTTCAGTCATCTTACCTTTGCCGGCGCTGGCAACCGCGGAATTGACAGTTGATAGCAGGCAGTCAGGGAAACAGTCAGCGCCTTTTCAACCTCCACAGTGGCTTATCTCGTGAAGAGCCGTGTTTCTTCGGCGCTAGAAGCCACAAAAAACGCCCAGGAATGCAATTCCTGGGCTTCTGGCTCCTCGACCAGGATTCGAACCTGGAACATTCCGGTTAACAGCCGGACGCTCTACCATTGAGCTATCGAGGAATAGGTCTTCGTCGCTCTAACGTGGATCATTATACATGATCCCGCGGCTGTTGGCAATACCTTTTTTGGGAAATTTTTTATGCTACAATAGAGCCATGCTCAGAACACTGACCGTCACGCGCTACGTCACGCCGCTGCGGGAAGGCGGCTCGCTTCCGGCCATCGTCGAAGCTGATGACGATGGCCTCTATGTGTTGAAATTTCGCGGGGCCGGTCAGGGCGTCAAAGCCCTGATCGCCGAACTGGTCGCGGGAGAATTTGGCCGCGCCCTCGCTCTGCCCGTACCCGAAATCGTCTTCATGGAACTTGATCCCATCTTGAGCCGTTCAGAGCCAGACCCGGAGATTCAGTCCTTGATCAAAGCCAGCGCCGGTCTCAACCTCGGCCTGGACTACCTGCCCGGCGCGACCGCCTTTACCCCGCTCGACGCGGACAGGCTCGATCCACTGCTC
>Ga0207416_1005158_pt1 | contig 10589 bp, 11 predicted proteins | sample PaiPotPPM11metaG_FD_184107 | JGI IMG/M metagenome (GOLD analysis project Ga0207416, IMG submission 184107) | Iron sulfur acid spring bacterial and archeal communities from Banff, Canada, to study Microbial Dark Matter (Phase II) - Paint Pots PPM... ...
ATCTTAATCTTGGGCCAGGTATCCAATGAGCGCGCGTGATTGTGGTCTTGGCCTCTCGGCTGTTGGCCTTCGGACACCCTATCGCAATGCCTTTGAGCTCGTTCAAGACAAAGACCAGCTAATCCTACTAGCTGAAGCGCTCGACGTGTCGCCTCGCAACGTGAGGAAGGACCCGTTCGGGGAGTGGTTGATCCAAGGAAAGGGCAGTCGACTGGAGAGTTGGGGCGACCTATCATCGTATCTGCTGTACCTTAGCGCCAAGAGTGCTCGGAAATGGGGTGCCATCAAGCGCAAGGCAAAAGCCTTTGGGTTGGAAATCACTCAGGATGGTGACGCCGAAGGATGCTTTCGTCTTGGACTGCCGAACGAAGCCCAGGCGGCCTATTTGCGCGCTCTACTTGGTTTGCGAAGACGGCGACACCAAAGGTCCAACGAAACCACTGCTAACTAGGGGGTTTCAGCGGCTTAGGAAGGCAGGTTCGAGCGATTTTATTCGTTAGTTTTTGTCTGATTCATCTACACTGCTGGCGAGTAATTGCAAAACAAAAAATACGTCCAGCTAGGCAAGTTAGCGAACCATCACTCGTCAAGGTTGCCGGTTGCCAATCGGGTAACATTGGCGCGGCACACATCCTCGCTAGTTACGGTCGAGACCTTTTTTGCAACGTTTGCAACGCTTCCTCCTTGATAGCATTGTAACAGCGTCGGCTTTCTGCCCGGGCGATCGGGTCTGCAACAGCGTCGTTTTCTAGATCACTCGCCGGCACTCGATCAGCAACCCCGTTGGCGTAGCACCGGCAATATTGTTCGAAAAACGGCCTTGGTATTACCCCGGTATCACCCCTACCGTATCCAGCTATGCACGAATTTACCGCTCCGGCAATGAACTGGGCACGGTCTGCTCCGGTCAGATACTGTGCCAAGGCATTGTTGAAGGGCGAAAGAGCCATTGAAGCAGCGAGCAACCTAGCCATCCGTCCTGGGAAGCCTATCATGTGCTCACTCCTTTGCAGCTAAACCTAGTGCCACCACCCAAACCAAATACCCCATCAGTGAATTATGCCGATCGGGAAAAATATCGCACCAGCGATCAAGAACCCATACAGGTGCTCACTGAAGCAAGTGTACAGATGCTGGCACCACCCGGCGAACGAGAATAGGCCGATGGCCGTACCCAGCAGGGCACCAAGATTGTCCATTGGGCCGGCCAAACTTGCCAAACACCTTCTCCCTCCCTCAGTCGCGTCGCCTCAGTATTTGCAATATCACAATCTCATGCCCCTTGAAGTGAGGGGATGATCCTCGCTAGTTGGGCGGGACTTCGCCGGAGAAGAGTTTAACCAAAGCTAGATCATGCAAGTCTAGACCAAAGTCACGGTCTGACAACAACTAAACAGTTTACTGTAAGTACCATCTGTTTGCTACTCGTTAAGGGCAGCTGTACAAACAACAAACAAATAGATCCTTACAGTTAACTATTAAGAAGCAAACAACAGTTACATAACAGTGATCCTAACAAAGAGACCTAACAAATATTGATCTAATAACAAACAAGGATGAATGTTAGGAGCAATAAGTTCTTAAATATACTAACAGTGCTACTGTCTATGTCTTTACAGACGGTAACCCAAATCTTGTCAGGAGACCTAAGCTTAACGATCAGGTCTTTCGCGGGGAAGAGGAGGGGACAAAATTTCTGTCCGATATTTTTCTGGGTCTATTTACTGCTGCTTATGACCCCCCTAGCCCCCTGGGGTACCGGGAGACCTAGGCTCTTTGCGTCGGTCAACTAGGTTAGGGTGCGACAGATTGACTCAGAGTGTTAACCCTTTGGTCCGACTCAGGTTGTCTATGTTGATGTAATTAGACAAGGTATATGTGCGTCTATATATGGATAGTTGTGTAACTATCGCACATAGGAGTTAGGATAATGGCGGATCGAAAGACTGAGTCTTTAGGGTTTATACCCCAAGACAAGGCTGAAAAATTAAAGGGGTGGAAGAGGTACGACGAAGCTAGTACGTCTTTTGCGAAAGCGAAGAAGGAAGCCGCAGATGCCAAGGAAGCTCTGCGGGAGGAGATTAAGAGGGTAAAGAACCTAGAAGGCGACATTGACTTTACGTATGACGGTTTTCGGCTCACGGTCTTTAGAAACCTTCAACCCAAGGCAGACCGCCGGAGAGCCAAGGAACTCTAACTCCGCAACTTTTGACTACTCAACAGCCCCTAGTGAAATATTCTAGGGGCTTTTCTATTTCTAGCATTGAAGGCTTATCGCAGGGTGAGTCAATTTGACTCATGCCTCTGGATACTACGGCATGGTCTGAACATAAATTAAAAGTTATGTTCAAAACGGAAGTGCCCCAAGATCGGGGGTTTCTCTTGAACATATATCATGCACAGAAAGGAGCTACGGGCTATGACGATCTATGGCTACGCCAGGGTGTCCACCGATGGGCAGACGCTAGAGGCTCAACAGACAGCCCTCCGAGAGGCAGGAGCTAGCCGTGTATTCGCGGAGAAGGAGACGGGAGTTAAGACCGACAGGGCGGCTCTAGCGAAGGCTGTGGCCGCGCTAGAGGCGGGGGACCAGCTCCTAGTGACTAAGCTAGATCGGCTAGCCCGGAGCACTAGGGACCTGCTCAATACCCTAGCCGCTATCGGAGACAAGGGGGCTAGCTTCAAGTCTCTAGGCGATCCATGGGCCGACACCACTACACCCCACGGCAAGCTAATGATCACTGTGCTAGGGGGCATAGCTGAGTTTGAGAGGCATCTGATTGTATCCAGAGTTACGGAGGGTAGGGTCAGAGCTAAAGCTAATGGTGTTAAGTTTGGTAGGAAGAAGAAGCTTACCAAGCATCAGAGGACAGAGGCTCTAGCTAGGAAGCATAATGGTGAAACACTAGTAGAGATAGCTAAGAGCTACAACGTAAGTCACATGACAATTAGTCGATTGTCTTAAGAGGTTAAAGGTGGAACAAAAATATCGGATCATTATAGGGAGCGTCATTGGCGCTATCTTTGTAGTAGGCCTATTGACCCAACATGGATCGACTACTTGGTCAGATTATTTTATCCTAGTCGTGGTATTTGCCGGTTTGCTTTATTGGGGAAGTAAAGGCTGAAAGATAAACCTACAGCTTCATGCATCAGATAGATGTAAAACAATGACGCCAGGAATGCGAACGCTACTGGGAATTCTAATAGCGGCTTTGATAGTTAGTGCGTGGATGACGCGACTGAACGTATTCCGCGCCAACGACAATAGTGTGTTTGTGGTCAATCGGTGGACTGGTTCCATTCAGTTATGCAGCCTGGGTGCCTGTTTCCCAATGGGGCATCGCCAGGAGTAAACCTATCACACACGCTGCTTCGCAGCTATGCACTTAGCGGTTATCTTATAACACATATTATTCATAATGGTTTATTGTAAATTTGTTTGCACAGTCATTCCTGACTTGAGATTTAGATAACCGACAGGATCATAGGCGATTATATTCCCCTCCTCATTCCTGTCGCAACGGAATACAATAGCACTATCCTGTATCACTCGCCTATTTGGCCCTAGCTGCCATTTAGAAGCGATGTAAGGTATTGGAATATCACCTTTCTCCAACATTTCTTTCGCTGTAAATTTTCTATTTCCATTACACATTCTGATAAGCCGCCCTAATGTAACTCCTTCAACCACAAACTCATCATCCAAGTCTTTTACCTTCCTGCCCATTTGATCTAATAGGTGGACCTTCAATAGATGCTTGTCTAGCTTCTCTTCTATCTGATCAAATGTAGCATCTGGAATACTCCCTCCGATATAGGGACCATAGCCCTTAGCAAGCGTACCATCTTTCATAACAACTGTAAGCTCAACTCCGAGTACAGGCATGAATGCGCGAGTAGCGTTCTTTCGTAGACTATGAAAAGTCAGCGTCTGTTTCTTACGGTCTTCCTTATCAATACCGGAGCGAAAACATAGATTTTCAAAAGCTTCAGATAATGATTTTCCTGCCCATGGTCTCCATGTACTATCATCATTGGTGAGGAATATATGAGCCTCCCGATTGACCATTGGTTTAAATTCGTCCGGAACTGTAGCGCCATTAATAGCTCCTTTAAATGTTAAGATGTGATGTAATCTAACCAGATACATCATAGTCTCTACTGGCATAACGATAAAGCGCTCTGGATCTAGCCCCTTATCCAACAATCGTTTAGATGTTTTATGTTCGCGAATATTTATTCTTCGTTTTTCAAAATCTATATCACTCCATCGTAAATTAATTATCTCCTTCCTACGCATACCCGTATCTATAGCTATGTATATTGCTAGAGGAAGATAGTATCGCACAGAACCTGTACATGTGTCCATATTAGACCACAGTTTCTGTTCTTCATCAGGAAGCATATACCGTTGCTTTCCTCCTTTAGGAAGTGTCATCTTTATACCATCTAAAGGATTTGCTGGCATCAGGCGGCAAATGCCCCACCAGTTATCCTTAATGGCTTTGTCGAAAGCCTTGGAAAGAAGGGTTTTATACCAACGTATTGTATTAGGTTTCACACCTTCAGCTAATCTTTTTTCGAAGAAGTCAGTAAAGTAGTGCTTATCAATTTCTGCCAATGTAATTTCCGAAGGGAAATCTTTGTGCAATAAAAAACTCCTACAATATGTACCGTACTCATCGTTTACTTTGCCTTCAATGCGTTGCGGGATACAACTTTCTACAAATTCTTCGATTAGGTATCCGACAGTTGTTGTGTTTAGCTCCTCAGCCTGAGTACGTTTGCGATATTCTGGATTGCCCCTATTCAGGTGTGCAAACTCTTTATCTTTCTTGTACTGGATAGCCTCAGGTATGCGATCTGAAGGGAAGGAACGACACTGCTGCTTGCTACCGTAGTGGGTATACACCCGAATAGGTCTGGTACCTGACCAGCCCGTAGGAGTGTCGTCCTCATTCCACCGAACGTCGATCACTCCGAGGTAAGGAAATCGTTTGCTCCTGCCGTTGCGCTTGCGCCTCAGGTTCCGTACCATATGTTGTAGCTCCAGGCTCGACGGTATCCCGTTTTCGGAAGGCGGCTAGTTTAACCGCGGTTGAACGAAAAGGCCAGCGGTAGAAATAACGCCGTGAAAACAATATGTTAGCTGATAAAGAAATCCCAATCTACGAGGGGTAGGGTCAAGGCATGCGCTGTCCGAGTTGTGGAAGCCTCGATACCCAAGTGAAGGATTCGCGGCCGACGGAAGATTCGTCCGTCATCCGCCGCCGCCGCGTCTGCCTGTCCTGCAATTTCCGCTTCACCACCTTCGAACGCGTGCAGTTGCGCGAACTCATCGTCATCAAGCGCAACGGCCGGCGCGTGCCGTTCGATCGCGACAAGCTGTTGCGCTCGGTGCAGGTCGCGCTGCGCAAAAGGCCGGTCGAGCCCGAGCGCATCGATCAGATGGTCTCTAAGATCGTGCGCGAGCTTGAGGGGCTCGGCGAAAGCGAAGTGTCCTCGGAGACCATCGGCGAAACGGTGATGGCCTATCTGCGCGAGCTCGACGACGTCGCCTATGTACGCTTCGCTTCGGTCTACCGCAATTTCCGCGAGGCCAAGGATTTCGAGGCCGCGCTCGCCGAGCTGTCGGCGGATGAAGCGGCGGAGATCGCGCGCAAGTGAGCGCGGGCGGCGAGGGTCGCGAAGAGGATCGCAGATTTATGGCGCTCGCGCTCGCACTAGGCCGGCGCGGGCTCGGCAGCACTTGGCCCAACCCCGCGGTCGGCGCTGTCATTGTTCGCCGCGATGGCGGCCCGCCGCGGATCGTCGGCCGCGGTTGGACCCAGCCCGGCGGCCGGCCGCATGCTGAGATCGAGGCCTTGCGCCGCGCCGGCGAGGCCGCGCGCGGCGCCGACCTCTACGTCACCCTCGAGCCGTGCTCGCACCACGGCAAGTCGCCGCCGTGCGCCGACGCGGTCATCGCCGCGGGCGTGGCCCGGGTCGTCTCGGCGATCGAAGATCCAAACCCGGAGGTTGCCGGCGCTGGCCATGCGCGGCTGCGCGCGGCCGGCGTCGCCGTCGATGTCGGCATTGGCGCCGAGGAAGCGCGTGGCGATCATGCCGGCCACTTGCGGCGCATGCGCGACGGACGTCCGCATGTCGCACTGAAGCTCGCGATCTCGGCTGACGGCAAGGTCGCCGCGGCGGGGCGCAAGCCGGTTGCAATCACCGGCGAGGCGACGCGCGACCGCGTGCATCTCATGCGCGCGCAGAGCGACGCCGTCATGATCGGCATCGGCACGGCGCTCGCCGACGATCCGATGCTGACCTGCCGCTTGCCGGGCATGGCCGCATTTTCGCCCGTCCGCATAGTCCTCGACAGCGGTCTGCGGCTTCCGCTTGGCTCGCGTCTCGTGCAGAGCGCACGCGAGGTGCCGGTATGGGCGGTTGCCGGGGCGCAGGCCTCACGCAGCGCCGAGAACGCGTTGACGGCGGAAGGCGTCACCGTGCTGCGGGTAGCACACGCCCATGGACGGCTCGATCTTGCCGCCGCGCTCAAGCTCATCGCCGCGCGCGGCATCACCCGGCTGATGGTGGAGGGCGGCCCGATCCTTGCCGCCGCCTTGCTTGCCGCCGATCTCATCGACGAGGCCGTCCTCTTCCACTCGCCGACGGTCGTTGGGGCCAATGGCGTCGACGCCCTCGAGGGGATGGCGCTTGCAGCGTTGACGGCATCGCCGCGGCTCAAATGCGTGGCGAGCGAATCCGTCGGGGCCGATACCCGCATGGTCATTGAGCGAAGGTGACAGCCGTGTTCACGGGCATTGTCAGCGACATAGGAGAAATTCTTGATGTCAGCGAGCAGGCCGAAGGCCTGCGCCGCCTGACCATCGGCTGCGGCTATGACCCGGAGACAATCGACATTGGCGCCTCGATTGCGTGCGCCGGGATTTGCCTCACGGTCGTCGCCCGTGGGCGCCAAGCGGGCGGGGCCGCCTTCTCGGTCGACGCGGCTGCGGAAACGCTGCGGGTCACGACGGCCGACTCCTGGCGGCGCGGCACGAAGCTCAATCTCGAGCGCTCGCTGCGGCTCGGCGACGAACTCGGCGGGCACCTCGTGACCGGTCATGTCGACGGCATCGCCGAACTTCTGGCACGCGACGATCTCCCCGAAATGGCGCGCCTGTCGCTGCGCACGCCGGCCGCACTGGCGCGGTTCATCGCGCCCAAGGGCTCGGTCACGCTTGACGGCGTCTCGCTCACGGTGAACGAGGTCGACGAGGACCGCTTTTCCGTACTGATCATTCCGCACACGCTGAAGGTCACCACGTTCGGGGCGCTGCGCGTGGCGGCTCGGCTCAACCTCGAAGTCGATCTCATGGCGCGCTATGCGGCGCGGCTGCTGCAGGAGCCGCGATCCAGCGCGTCGCGCTGACAACGGGCAGGGAGAAAAACTCATGCAAGAGCTTGCCGGCAAGACCGCGTTCGTGACCGGTGGCGCGAGCGGCATCGGGCTCGCGCTTGGTCGCGCGTTCGCGAAAGCAGGCATGCAGGTGATGCTCGCCGATATCGAGACCGAGGCGTTGGCGGCTGCGGTCAAGAGCCTGCACAATTTCGGGCCGGATGTGCGCGGGGTGACCTGCGACGTGACCGATCCCGAGAGTGTCGAGCGCGCGGCCGTGGCGTCACACGAGGCGTTCGGCAATGTGCACGTCGTTTGCAACAATGCCGGCGTCGCCGGCGGTAGCGGCATCGACGACATTTTGCTCGACGATTGGCGCTGGGTGCTCGACGTCAATCTGATGGGCGTGCTGCACGGCATCCGAACGTTCCTGCCGCTTATCCGCGCCCACGGCGAAGGCGGCCATATCGTCAACACCGCCTCCATGGCCGGAATGGTCAGCGGGCTCGGGTTCAGTCCGTATTCGGCGAGCAAGTTCGCCGTCGTGACCATGTCGGAGGGTCTTGCCCTGCACCTCAAGCCGCTCGGCATCGGCGTGACCGTGCTCTGTCCCGGATGGGTGCGCACCCGCATCAATGAGAGCGCGCGCAACCGGTCGGAGCGTTACGGCGCGGGGCGGGGACCAGAGCCGGGTACTTGGGGAAGCGAAATCGCAGCGCACGTTGCCGAACGCATCCAGTCCGGGCTCGACCGGTCCGATGTCGCAGCGCGCGTGCTCACGGCGATCCGCGACGACGATCTCTACGTGTTCACCCATCCGGAGATGCGCGTCGCCGCCGAGGAGCGATTTGCTGCCATCCTCGCGGCCATGGACAAGGCGGGTCGGTAGCCGGCAGACCGAGCCACGTGCGTCCGCATGCGCTGTTTGCCGACGAAAGAAACGAGATTCTGTCGGCGCTCAGCGTGACCGCCGCGCTTGTTCGCCCTTCCCGCCCTTGCTACGACCACGCCGACATGATCGGCGGAAGCCGCAACCGGCTTCCATACGAGATCATGTCTGTGGAGCGGAGCACAGCGATGGCCGGGCCGCGGCGAGGCAAGCGGGCGAAAGGCGAAGCCAAGGGCGCGCGCATCCTCCTGGTCGAGGCGCGCTTCTACGACGACATCGCCGACGCGCTGCTTGCCGGGGCCATGAAGGTGCTCGATGAGGCGCAGGCCAAGGTCGATCGCATCAGCGTGCCGGGCTCGCTCGAAATCCCCGCCGCGATCGCCATGGCGCTGGATGCGGCGCAGCGCAAGCGCCGCCCCTACGATGGCGCCGTCGCGCTCGGCTGTGTGATCCGCGGTGACACCATCCATTTCGACATCGTGTCGCATCAGTCGGCGCGCGGGCTGATGGATATCGCGATTGCTCGTGCGCTGCCGCTCGGCAACGGCATCATCACCGTCGACACCGAGGCGCAGGCGCTCGCCCGTGCGCGCCCGGAAGAGCAGGATAAGGGCGGCGATGCGGCGCGGGCGGCGCTGGCGCTCGTCGATATCAAGCGCCGGGCTGGCGGGGCGATGAGATGACCCGCGCCGGCGCAAGACCCGCAGCAAGGAAGCCGCGCAAGGCGAACAAGCGCGGCGCGGCGCGGCTCGCCGCCGTCCAGGCGCTCTACCAGATGGACCTTGCCGGCACCGGCCTGAATGAGATTTTGGCCGAGTTCCAAAGCCATTGGCTTGGCGGCGATGTCGAGGGCGCGCAGTATCGGCCGGCGGAGACGGCATTCTTCAGCGACATCGTCCATGGCGTCGTCCGCGAACAAACACGGCTCGATCCGCAGATCGACGCCGCGTTGGCGCGTGGTTGGCCGCTCAAACGCATCGAGACCGTTTTGCGCGCAGTGCTGCGGGCCGGCGCCTACGAGCTTGCCTGCCGCGGCGACGTGCCGGCGCGGGTGGTGACGTCGGAATACGTCGATGTCGCCAGCGCCTTCGTCGACGCGGAGGAAACCGGCATGGTCAATGCCGTGCTCGACCACCTTGCGCGGCAACTGCGCGCGGGAGAATTCACTAGCGCATCGCCCGGCGCGGGCGGCGGCGGAGGCGGGTAGGGACGTGGCCGGACCCGATCAATCGCCCGAGGAGCGCCTGATCGCGCAGCATTTCCGGCCGCTCGCCACCCATCCCGGCGCCTTCGGCCTCGCCGACGACGCCGCGGTCTTGAGCGTGCCGGAAGGATTCGATCTCGTGGTCACCACCGACGGCGTCATTGCCGGCGTGCATTTCTTCTTCGACGACGCGCCCGCGGACATCGCCCGCAAGGCGCTGCGCATGAATCTTTCCGACCTTGCCGCCAAAGGCGCGAAGCCGCTCGGCTTCGTCATGGCCGTCGCGTTGCCGGAGAGCACCGACGACGCCTGGCTCGCCGCGTTTGCCGCCGGATTGGGCGAGGATGCCGGGCGCTACGGCTGTCCCTTGCTTGGCGGCGACACCGACCACACGCCCGGCCTGATGTCGATCTCGATCACGGCGTTCGGTGCTGTGCCGCAAAGCCGGATGGTGCAGCGGTCGGGCGCGCGGGTCGGCGACAGCGTTCTGGTCACCGGCACGATTGGCGATGCGGCGCTCGGGCTTAGGCTGCGCGGCGACCGCAACCTGGCCTCGCGCTGGCGGCTCACCGAGGCCATGGCCGGCCACCTCCTGGGACGTTATCTGCGGCCGGAGCCGCGCACCACCCTTGCCGAAGCGGTGCTGAGCTTTGCCTCGTCCGCGATGGATATCTCCGATGGGCTTGCCGGCGATCTCGGCAAGCTGTGCCGCGCCTCGTCGCTCGCCGCCGACGTCGATGTCGCGCAGGTACCGCTCTCGGATGCCGCGCACACGGCGATCGCGTCGCGGCCGACACTCCTCGAGACGCTGCTCACCGGCGGCGATGACTACGAGATCGTGCTGACGGTGGCACAGGCGAAGCTTCAGGCGTTCCAAGCCGCCGCTCGAGCGGCGCGCGTGCCGGTGACCGAGATCGGCCGCATGCGCTCCGGCGACGGCGCTCAGTTCACGCGACAAGGTAAGGCGCTCGTGTTCGCGCGCCCCGCGTTCAGCCATTTCTGATTTGTGCCGCCGGCGAACGCCGCCGGACGATGGCCGGCGCGATTACCGCCGCCGCGAGATCGGCTGATATTCGCGCCGCGGCGCGCCGGTATAGAGCTGGCGC
>Ga0207416_1005159_pt1 | contig 10585 bp, 7 predicted proteins | sample PaiPotPPM11metaG_FD_184107 | JGI IMG/M metagenome (GOLD analysis project Ga0207416, IMG submission 184107) | Iron sulfur acid spring bacterial and archeal communities from Banff, Canada, to study Microbial Dark Matter (Phase II) - Paint Pots PPM... ...
CGTCTTCGGGGGAGGAGGGCTGCTCGAAGGCGGAGATATCTAGTTCGGGACGGCCGCGGACGAAGCCGTCGGGGTCGTCGAAGTCGTCGGCGGTGGGCAACAGGTCGGGGTGGGCCCAGACGGCGTCGCGGCCGGTGATGCCGCGGGCCTCGGTCAGGCCGTGCCAGATGGCGGCCGCCTCGCGGAGGCGGCGGGGGCGCAGTTCGAGGCCGACCAGGGTGGCGAACGTGCGCTCGGCCGGGCCGCCGCTGGCGCGGCGGCGCCTGATCGCCTCGGCCAGGGCGCCGGCCTGGGGGAGGCGGTCGGCGGAGGCCGCGTCGACCACGGTCGCGACCCAGCCTTCGACCAGGGCGAGCAGGGTTTCCAGGCGGGCCAGGGCGGCCTTCTGCTGCTCGGTGTCCTCGGGCTGGAACAGCGCGGCGCCGGACAGGGCCTCGTTCAGCGCCTCGGGGTTGGCCGGGTCGATCTGCGGCATGGCCTCGCGCAGCGCGTTGGCGTCGACCGTGATGCCCCGCGCGTAGTCTTCGACCGCGCCGAGCAGACGGGCACGCAGCCAGGGGACGTGGGCGAACAGGCGGTGGTGCGCGGCCTCGCGCAGGGCCAGGAACAGGTGCACCTCGTCGGCGTCAACCGACAGTCCCTCGCCGAACGCGGCGACACCGCTGGGCAGCAGCGCGGCCGTGCCTTCCGGCCCGAGGGGCAGGCCGACGTCGGTGGAGCTCACCACCTCCTGGGCCAGCGCGCCGACCGCGGCACCGGTCTGGCCGCCGACCATCATGCCGCCGATCCGGCGCATCATCTGGCCGAGCCCGCCCAGGGCGCCGAGCCCCCCGGTCAGCGCGCCCATCGCGGACCGCATCTCGGGCGGGAGTTCCGCGGCCATCTCCTCGGGGTCGTCGGTCAGCATCCCGCCCATGGCCTCGACCGCCCGGGACGCGATCGGATCGCACAGCTTCGACCAGACCGGCAGGGTGGCCTCCACCCACTCGGCCCGGCTCCAGGCCTCCGCCTTCCGGATCCCGGTTGGCAGGCTGGTCGCGTCCTCCAGCCAGAGGTCGGCCGTGCGGATCGCCTCGACGGTCTTGCGGCGGTCGATCTCCAGCACGCTGGCGTCGCCGGCGGCCGACACGGTCTGCCGGGCCACGTTCTTGGCCAGGTCCCAGTTGACCGGGCCGCCCTGCCAGGACATCAGGTCGGCGAACTGGCGCAGCGCGTCGGCGAACTGCTGCGGGTCGCCCAGCGCGCCCAGCGGGCCCATCGGCCCCTGCGGGACGCCGCCCGCGCCGCCAGAGCCGCCGGAACCACCGCCGGGCGGCTTCCCCGAATCGTCACGGTCGCGGTCGCCAGGCGGGCCGAAGCCAAAGGGAGGGTCAGTCATCTCCGCGACCTCTCGGGCAGGATGGAAGGGTCCACGTCCGCCACGTTATCCCGGGAGCTACCCGCGGTGAGCAATCGAGACACCAGTTCGCCATCGGCGGAGCCTGGGCGCCCTGCTACGCAGTCAGGGACAACCAGTGAGTAACCGGGAGGAGCGCGACCGGGCCGGGCGCGGCCCGGTAGTCGCCGTCACCGGGGCCGCCTCCGGTCTCGGGCACGCGCTCACCGTCCGGCTCGCCGCCTCGGCCCGGGTCGGGCGGGTGATCGCGATCGACGGCCACCGGGGCGACGCGACGGGCGTGACCTGGCGGGTGGTCGACGTCCGGGACCCGGCCCTGGCCGGGCGGCTGGCCGGGGTGGACGTGGTCGTACACACCGACCTCGACCTGGCGCCCGACTCCGACCAGCGGTCCCGGCGGGCGTTCAACGTGCGCGGCGCGCAGACCGTGCTGACCGCGGCGGCCGCGGGCCGGGTCGGCCGGGTCGTGCTCGTGACCAGCGCGATGGTGTACGGCGCCCAGCCGGACAACCCCGTCCCGCTGGCCGAGTCGGCGCCGCTGGGCGCGGACCCGGACGGCAGCGTGGTCGGGGACCTGCTGGAGATCGAGCAGCTGGCGCAGCGCTCCCCGCAGACCAACCCGGGCATGGCGGTCACCGTGGTCCGCCCGGCCGCGCTGGTCGGCGAGGGCGTGGACACCCTGATCACCCGGCACTTCGAGGCCCCCCGGCTGCTGGCCGTGAAGGGGTGCGCCCCGCGCTGGCAGTTCTGCCACGTCGATGACCTGGTGTCCGCGCTGGAACTCGCGGCGACGGGCGAGGTCACCGGCGAGCTGGCCGTCGGCAGCGACGGATGGCTGGAGCAGGACGAGGTCGAGGAGCTGTCCGGGATGCGCCGGATCGAGCTGCCGGCCGGGCTGACGTTCGGTACCGCGCAGCGGCTGCACCGGGCGGGCATCACCCCGGCCCCCGTGACCGACCTGCACTACGTGGTGTACCCGTGGGTCGTCGACTGCCTGACCCTGCGCGAGGCGGGATGGAAACCGACGTTCGGCAACGCCGAGGCGCTCGCCGTGCTGCTCGACCAGCGGGGCGGCCGGTACACGGTGGCGGGCCGCCGGCTGGACCGCAAGGACGCCACGATCACGGCCGCGGGCGCCACGGTGGCGGTCATCGGGACCGCCGCGATCGTCCGCGAGGTCCGGCGCCGGCGGCGCGGCACCTGAGCGCGGCGAGCGGGCCGTGGCCGGGTCCGGCGGCGCGGCCAGGGTAACTTGACCCTGTGGACACGATCCGGCTGGCCGAGCTGCGGGACACCCCGCTGTCCGTGGACGAGGTGCTGAGCGCGGTGGCCGACCCCGAGGCCGGGGGCGTCGCGGTGTTCGTCGGCGCGGTCCGCGATCACGACCAGGGCCGGGACGTGGTCGGCCTCGGCTACAGCGCGCATCCGTCGGCCGAGGCCGAACTGCGCCGGGTGGCCGAGAAGATCGCGGCCAGCTTCTCCGCGACCGCGCTGGCCGCCGTGCACCGGGTGGGCGACCTCGCGGTCGGCGATGTCGCGGTCGTGGTGGCCGCGAGCTGCCCGCACCGCGGGGAAGCGTTCGACGCCTGCCGGGCGCTGATCGACGAGCTCAAGCGCAGCGTGCCGATCTGGAAGCACCAGCTCTACGCGGGCGGCGATAGCGAGTGGGTCAACAGCGCGTAGTCTTCCCCCATGTCCCGCCGAGCCGCGACGCTGCTTGTGGCGGCAGCCGGAGTCCTGATCGCGCTGGCCGTCGCCGTGTTCTCGCCCGTCCCTTACGTCGCGCTGACGCCCGGGCCGACGCTGAACACGCTCGGTGCCCTGGGCAGCAAGCCGCTGATCCAGGTCAAGGGCCACCCGACGTTCCGGACCAGCGGCCACCTCAACATGGTGACCGTGTCCTTCCTGGGCGGCCCGGGCACCCAGTTCAACGTGTTCGCGGCGCTGCGGGCCTGGCTGAGCCCGAACGACGCGGTCGTGCCCCAGGAGGAGATCTTCACCCCCGGGCAGACACCCGAGCAGGTGGCCAAGCAAGACACCCTGGAGATGGTGAACTCCCAGCAGACCGCCGAGGCAGCCGCGTTCTGCCAGGTCGGGATCAAGTTCGACACCGTGGACACCGTCCAGGCCACGGTCAAGGGGATGCCGGCCGCTGGCGTCCTGCGGGCGGGCGACGTCATCACCGCGGTCGACGGCCGGCCGGTGTCCTGCCGCGCCGACGCCGGGACCCTGATCCGGGCCCGGCGGCCCGGGGCCCCGGTGCAGCTCACCGTGCAACGCGGCCACGCGACCGAGCACTACCGGCTGACCACGGCCAACGTCCAGGGCACGCCGGAGGTCGGCGTGCAGATCGTGGAAAGCTTCAGGTTCCCGTTCAACGTGACGATCAGCATCGGGAACATCGGCGGTCCCAGCGCGGGCATGATGTTCGCCCTCGGGATCATCGACAAGATCACGCCCGACAACCTCACCGGCGGCCGGTTCATCGCGGGCACAGGGGAGATCGAGGCCAACGGCACGGTGCTGCCGATCGGCGGGATCCAGCAGAAGATGGCCGGCGCCCGGTCCGCGGGCGCCACGGTATTCCTGGCCCCGGCGGCGAACTGCCCGGACACCGCGAACGCCGTCCCGTCCGGGCTGCGCGTGGTCAAGGTGAGCACGCTGGCCGGCGCGATGAGCGACCTCGAGGCGCTGAAGGCGGGCCGGTCCGTCCCTTCCTGCTAGGCCACGGCACTCAGGTCACAGCACGGGCGCGAGGACGGCGAGTTGCCCGGGAACGGTGCCGGATAACGGTAAGTTGCCGTCAGAGCGTACGCATTCGCGTGCGGTGCGTGGGCTGAGAACCTCGTGCCCGCACTGAGCCGACGTGAGGGGTGAGGGTGGCCTTCCGATCTGCGGGCGGTACCCGGCCGCCAGGCAGCCGCCCCATCGTGATTCCCCGGTGGGCGAGGTACGTGCTCCCGGTCGTGGCCTGCGTGGTGGTGCTCGTGGTGCTCCTCACCGTCGGCGCCGGGGTCTGGACGGACTTCCTCTGGTTCCACTCGGTCGGCTACACGTCCGTGTTCGGGATCACCTACGGCGTCAAGTGGGCGCTGTTCGCCATCACGGCCGTGTTCATGATGGCGGTGGTCGGCGTCAACATCGCGATCGCCTACCGGTTGCGGCCGCCGGCCCAGCCGCCCGCCCCCCAGCAGTCGGCCCTGGAGGCGTACCGGCTGCTGGTCGACCCGCACCGGCGGCTGGTCCTCGGGATCGTGCTCGGCCTGATCGGCCTCATCTCCGGGCTGGCGGCCGCGGGTGACTGGCGCACCTGGCTGTTGTTCGTCAACCGGACAGCGTTCGGGATAAAAGATCGCCAGTTCAACATCGACATCTCGTTCTTCGTGTTCGACTACCCGTTCATCCGGATGGTGCTCAGCTTCTTGTTCGCCGCCATCCTGCTCGCGCTGCTGGCCGCGGCCGTCGTGCACTACCTGTACGGCGGGCTGCGGCTGCAGCGCCGGGGCGAGCGCGCGACCCAGGGCACGCGGGTGCACCTGTTCATCCTGGCCGGGATCTTCGTGCTGCTGAAGGCCGTGGCCTACTTCGTGGACCGGTTCGGCATCGACTTCTCCCAGCGCGGCGTGGTGCAGACCGGGGCGTCCTACACCGACGTCAACGCCGTGCTCCCGGCCAAGACCGTGCTCGCGGTGATCGCGGTGATCTGCGCCGCGCTGTTCTTCGCGGGCGCGCTGCGCCGGACCGCGCTGCTGCCCGCCGTCGGGTTCGGCCTGCTGGTGCTGTCCGCGGTGATCATCGGCGGCATCTACCCGCTGATCGTCCAGCAGTTCGTGGTCAAACCCAACGAGCTGGCCAAGGAGGGGCCGTACCTGAGCCGCGAGATCGGTGCGACGCGTTCAGCCTATGGTCTTTCGAACGTTCAGGTGACGCCGTATTCCGCGATATCGCCCGAGTCGAGCACCACGCTGGCCAGCCAGGCGGCCGCGCTGCCTGACGTGCGCCAGCTCGACCCGGACGTGATCTCGGGCGCGTTCCAGCAGCTCCAGCAAGTCAAGGGGTACTACAAGTTCCCCGGGGTGCTGTCGGTGGACCGGTACAAGGTCCCGGGTAGCTCGGTGCCGCAGGACATGATCGTCGGCGTCCGCGACATGTCGGGCCCGCCCGCGGGCCAGAACAACTGGGTCAACAGCCATCTCGTCTACACCCACGGGTTCGGGTTCGTGGCCGCGTCCGCGAACTCGGTGGCCAGCGGGGGCAACCCGGCGTTCACCGAGAGCGACATACCGCCGTCCGGCGAGCTCGGCGTGCGTCAGCCGCGGGTCTACTTCGGCCAGCAGGAGACCAGCTACGCGATCGTCGGCGGGCGTCAGGCCGAGCTCGACTACCCCAACCAGAGCGCGGGCGGCCAGGCCAACACGACCTACCGCGGCGGCGGCGGCGTCCCGGTGGGTTCGCTGCTCAACCGGCTGCTGTACACGATCAAGTTCCACGAGGTCAACATTCTGCTGTCGGGGGCGATCGACGGGAACTCGAAGATCATGTACATCCGGGACCCGCTGTCGCGGGTGGCCAAGGTCGCGCCGTTCCTCACCCTGGACGGCAACACCTACCCGGTCGTGGTGAACGGCCAGATCTACTGGGTGGTCGACGCGTACACGACCAGCGACAGCTACCCCTACTCGCAGCGGATCAGCCTCCAGCAGGCCAGCTCGAACAGCTACAGCCCGGGCGGATCGGCCCTCGGCGCCGGCGACCAGGTGAACTACATCCGCAACTCGGTCAAGGCCGTGGTGAACGCCTACACCGGCGCGGTCACCCTGTACCGGTGGGGCGGCAACGACCCCGTGCTCGACACCTGGATGAAGGCCTTTCCCGGCGTGATCAAGCCGCGGAGCGCGATTCCCCGCGGCCTGCTGCCGCACCTGCGCTACCCGCCGGTCCTGTTCGAGGTGCAGCGCGAGATCCTGGCCCAGTACCACGTGACCCAGGCGCCCGAGTTCTACGGCGGGCAGAACTTCTGGAGCGTGCCCACCGACCCCAGCGGCACCGCGCCCAACGTATCCAGCCAGCCGCCGTACTACCTGACCATGACCATGCCGGGCCAGCCGAACCCGGAGTTCTCGCTGACGACCTCGCTCACGCCGCGCGGCCGGGCCAACATGGCGGCGTTCATGGAGGTCAACAGCAACCCGCTGAGCCCGGGCTACGGCACGATCCGGGTCCTCGCGCTGCCGCAGGACACCACGATCCGCGGCCCGCAGCAGGTGCAGAACGACTTCGAGTCGAACGCCGTCGTGGCGTCGGCGCTGACGCTGCTGCGCCAGGGCGGGTCCCGGGTGACCGAGGGCAACCTGATCACCCTGCCGGTGGGAGGCGGCCTGCTGTACTTCGAGCCGGTGTACGTGTCCCAGTCCCAGACGGGCAGTTCCGGCGCCTATCCCACGCTGCAGGGCATGCTGGCGTACTACAACGGCCAGGTCGGGTACGCGAGCACGCTGCCGGAGGCGCTGGCCAAGGTGTTCGGCGCGCCGCCCACGCCGGCCAGCCCGGGCGCCCCGCCGGGCAGCAGCGGAGCCGCGGGGGCTAGCGCCGCCGTGCGGCAGGACCTGCAGCAGGCCGAGACCTACTACGCGCAGGCCCAGGCCGCGCTGAAGGCCGGCGACTTCGCCGGCTACGGGACCGACCTGGCCAAGATGAAGGCGGCGCTCGACAGCGCGCAGAAGGCCGCGCAAGCCAGCCCGCCGGCCAAGCCCGGGACTTAGATTGCAGGTTGGCCAACCTATTGCGGGTTGGCCAAGCTCTGGTTGCGGGCTGGCCAATCATCTGCCACCGCCGCGGCGCACGGGCACGGCGCCGCCGCAGAGGGCGTACGCTCGGTGCTGACGGGACATCCAGAGCAAAGCTCGCCTGCTGGCGATCCCGCACGCCCCAGCAGGCTCAGCGAAGGGAGCCTGACCGGTCGTGGCGCCTCGTGTGCTGGTTGACGCGACCGCTGTGCCCGCGGACCGCGGCGCGCTCGGCCGTTACGTTGACGGGCTGGTCTGCGCTCTCGGCCAAGCCGGGGCCGACCTGGCCGTGGCCTGCCAGCGCGCCGACGAGGAGAGGTACGGGCGCCTGCTGCCGAGCGCGCGGATCGTGGCCGGCCCGCCGGCCATCGCCCACCGCCCCGCCCGGCTGGCCTGGGAGCAGAGCGGGCTCCCGCTGGTCGCGCAGCAGGTCAGCGCCGACGTCATCCACGGGCCGCACTACTCGATGCCGCTGCGCCCGGGCGCGCCCACCGTCGTGACCATGCACGACCTGACGTTCTTCACCGAGCCGGACGCGCACAGCCCGGTCGCCGCGACGTTCTACAAGGCCGCGATCCGGACCTCGGCGCGCCGCGCGACCCGGCTCATCGTCCCGTCCAAGGCCACCCGGGACGAGCTGGTCCGCGTGCTCGGTGCCGACCCGACCCGGATCGACGTGGCCTACCACGGGGTCGACCACGCGCTGTTCCACCAGCCGGCCGACGCCCAGGTGCGCCAGGTCTCCGACCGGCTCGGGCTGCACGGCAAGCCCTACGTCGGCTACCTGGGCACGCTGGAGCCGCGCAAGAACGTCCCGGCGCTGATCAACGGGTGGGCGGACGCCGTGGCCGACCTCACCGAGCCGCCCGCGCTGGTGCTGGCCGGCGGCAGCGGCTGGAGTGAGGAAGTGGACGAGGCGGTGGCCAACGTGCCCGCCCACCTGCGCCTGGTGCGGCCGGGCTACCTGCACTTCAGCGACCTGCCCGGGTTCCTCGGCGGAGCGCTGGTCGTCGCGTTCCCGAGCACGGGCGAGGGGTTCGGGCTGCCGGTGCTCGAGGCCATGGCCTCCGGCGCGCCCGTGCTGACCACGCACCGGACCTCGCTGCCCGAGGTGGGCGGCGACGCGGTGGCCTACACCGAGCCCGACGCCAAGAGCATCCGCACCGCGCTGCGGTCCCTGCTCGACGACCCGGCCCGGCGCGAGGCGCTGGGGGCGGCGGGTCACGCCCGGGCGCTGGAGTTCACCTGGGCGGCGTCGGCCGAGGCCCACATGGCGTCCTACGAGCGGGCGGCCACCCAGGGACACGAGTAGTAGCCTGGCTCCTCGTGTCGATTAAACCGGAATACCACGACGGGCTCGAGGCGATCCTGCTGGTCGGCGGGCAGGGCACGCGGCTTCGCCCGCTGACCATCGCGACCCCCAAACCGCTGCTGCCCACCGCCGGAGTCCCGTTCCTCGCTCACCAGCTGGCCCGGGCGGCCGCGTCCGGGATGACCCGGGTCGTCCTGGCCACCTTTTACCGGGCCGAGATGTTCGCCGCGGTCCTGGGGGACGGCTCAAAGTTCGGCCTCGAGATCGACTACGTCCAGGAACAGACCCCGCTCGACACCGGCGGCGCGATCCGCAACGCCGCGTCCGGCCTGCGCAGCGGCCCCGACGACCCGGTGGTCGTGCTGAACGGCGACATCCTCTCCGGCCATGACCTGGCCGACCAGGTGGCCGCGCACCAGAAGGCGGGCGCCGCGGTCACCCTGCACCTGGTCGAGGTCGACGACCCGTCGCGGTTCGGCTGCGTCCCGACCGACGCCGACGGGCGGGTCACCGCGTTCCTGGAGAAGACGCCGCACCCGGTGACCAACCGGATCAACGCCGGCTGCTACGTGTTCACCCGGAGCGTCATCGACCAGATCCCCGCGGGCCGCAAGGTGTCGGTCGAGCGCGAGACGTTCCCGGGCCTGATCGACGCGGGCGAGCTGATTCTCGGCCACGTGGACACCGCGTACTGGCTCGACGTCGGGACCCCGGAGGCGTTCGTCCGCGGCTCGCGCGACCTGGTGCTGGGCGTGCTGGCCTCGCCCGCGCGGCCCGGACCGAGCGGCGAGGCCCTGGTGCTGCCCGGTGCCACCGTGGACCCCGGCGCCGAGGTCACCGGCGGCACGGTCGTCGGCGCGGGCGCCCGGATCGGCGCGGGCGCGCACGTCGACGGCAGCGTGCTGTTCGAGGGCGCGAACGTGGCGGCGGGCGCCGTGGTCCGCTCCAGCGCGGTGGGCGTCGGGGCCTGGATCGGCGAGGGAGCGGTCCTGGACGGCGTGGTGATCGGCGACGGGGCTCGGATCGACCCGGGCAACGAGCTGGCCCGCGGCCTGAGGGTCTGGCCCGGCACCGAGCTCGGCCCGACCTCGATCCGGTTCTCCACGGACGCCTGAGCCGGCGCCCTCGTGTCGGCTGGACTCCGGGCTGGCCCGCTGACCCGGGAGTGGAACCCGCCGTACCCCGTTGACGTCCGCCTGGTCCTGTCCGTGCACGGCCGGGGGCGACGGGATCCGGCCTTCGCCGCGGACGCGTCCGGCGCCGTCTGGCGGGCCGTGCTGACCCCCGACGGGCCGGGGACGCTGCGGGTACCCGGGTTAGTGGCGGGCCCGGGGACGCCGCTGATCGCGTCGGCGTGGGGGCCGGGCGCGGGCTGGCTGCTGGAGACGCTGCCGGCGCTGCTTGGCGAGCAGGACGATCCGACGGGGTTCGCCCCCGTGCACCCGCTGCTGCGGGAGATGGCCGGGCGGCATCCCGGCTTCCGGGTCGGCCAGTCCGGGCGCGTGCTCGAGGCGCTGGTCCCGGCCGTCCTGGAGCAGAAGGTGGTCGGCGCCGAGGCCCGTCGCGCCTGGCACTACCTGCTGCGCCGCTTCGGCTCGCCCGCACCCGGGCCGGCCCAGCCCGGCATGCGAGTCTGCCCCGCCGCGGCCACCTGGGCCCGGATCCCGTCCTGGGAGTGGCACCAGGCCGGCGTCGAGCCGGGCCAGGCCGTCACGATCGCGGGCGCGGCCCGGGTGGCGGGCCGGCTGGAGGAGATCGTCGCGATGGCGGCGCACGACGCCGATCGCCGGCTGCGCTCGCTGCCCGGGATCGGCCCCTGGACCTCGGCCGAGGTCCGGCAGCGCGCTTGCGGCGACGCGGACGCGGTCAGCGTCGGGGACTACCATCTGCCCGGCGCGGTCGGCTGGGCGCTGGCGGGCCGGGTCGTCGACGACGCCGGCATGCTGGCACTGCTGGCGCCCTACGCCGGGCACCGGTACCGGGCCGCCCGCCTGATCGAGCTCAGCGGCGTCCGCCCGCCGCGCCGCGGCCCCCGCCTGGCCGTCCGCGAGTACCGCGCGTTCTAGGGCCCGCAACCGCCCAGCTTATGGT
>Ga0207416_1005162_pt1 | contig 10581 bp, 15 predicted proteins | sample PaiPotPPM11metaG_FD_184107 | JGI IMG/M metagenome (GOLD analysis project Ga0207416, IMG submission 184107) | Iron sulfur acid spring bacterial and archeal communities from Banff, Canada, to study Microbial Dark Matter (Phase II) - Paint Pots PPM... ...
TATTTTCACAAATATCATATTCGCTATTTTTTTCATTATTCATATATTCTGGTCTATCGATTCCTTTGTGATATAAGGTCCAGATTTCTTCAATGACCCTGCAATCTTGCCCAATCCGTACGGAGTAAAATAAACTGAACTATCCATTTCTTTTCCATATGATCTAAACATCGGAGTGTTTTTGGCAATATAGACTAATAACAAGTACCTAATGTTCCTTGGAAGGTCAGATTCTCGTCTCGTTTAGTGGGTCAAGTTTGAGACAAACATTGACCAAAAATATATTGTTTATGGCTAAGTCTTTCGTGAGCATTAACGTATGTAAGACTAGGGTGAAGGTGTGGAGGCAGTGAATGTTCTATAGAGATTAGGCAAGAATTAGGGTTTTGAGTTTTGGAGTGCGGGTATTCTTTGATACGGTTCAGGGCAACTTATAATCGGGCTGCTGAACAAATCCACGAGCCATCAACCCACCCATACTATGAGCTATTACATCCACCTGTGATGCTGCTATTGAGAAATAATGATACTCTCCAAGTATCTTTTGTATTGCATTTCTAATTGAATTTATTCCATAATTTCCGAATACTTTATCACACGGATCAAATGTTTCAGAATTATGCTCTTCATAGTCAGCAAAAGCATAATGAAAGCCATGACAGGCTAATCTATTAGCAAAATTGGTTGTTACCCATGTAGTATCTGAATTCATCCACAGGCCATGGAGGAGTATACACAACAGCAACAATTGATTTTCCATTAGTAGTATTATGAGGACGTCCTTTGGTAGAGGAGGATAAATTATTAACGTTCAATGCTCGCTCAAGGGAACTTAATGTTCCATTTGTTAGGCTGTTTGGACTTTTGACATTAATGGAAAATTGTAATGGAATCCCAGATTCAACAATTAGAACTAGTTTTGAGATGCCATCAGCTATAGTTCCATTACAATGTGTTGTGAGGTTTGCAGCCAAATTAATATTGTCAATTAGGCTGCCATCTATGTCAATTAAAGACGGGTTTGGATCTAATAAAGAATAAGAAGGCCTAGAGTGAGTCGATGCACCCATATTATCATGCTTCAATTTCTTCTTCTTGTTTTTTCTTATATGTATATCTAACTAACTCATGCTGAATGACACTATGTTATTTCGAGGTTAATCCAATATGATTCAATTGGGTAGTAATACAGCATGTCTATTCGTAAAAAGTGCAAAAGAGATCTCGGCCATTTGTATTGATCTAAAAAATTTTTGACTCTTCAACAAACAATTTGGTTGTCTCCTTTCATTACTCCCATGAATCACTATTCTAATAAAATTTTAATATTTTTGACTAGAAATGGTAATTTTTACACTGTTTCTTTTCGAGTATAGTTGTGGTTAGCACATACATCCTTCTTCAGATTTCTATTTGCTCTTATCTCTACAGGATTTAGATTAGGTGAACATTTTGGTAAAAATATTGTAGGTAACGAATCTGATTGTTTTTCTAAGAAATCCATTTATCTACCGCGCACAACATTCATCCTTATTCTCACATCTGCAATTGCTAGGTTCCAATAAACAAAATGGACATATTATAGTACCGCAACCTATGCAAGTATTATTGAACTTATTACAGCCCCAATGCTTACAATCGCTCAAGGAAGAAGTCCACTACCTATTACTATACATAGGATGGTATTTGAAATTTGCTTAATATATATAAAATAGATTGGTATTCTAAGCGATTGTTGGAATGCTGTAAATCTGATCTACGGCATCATCAAATTTAATTTGTAGAGATTTGTGATTGATTTTTAGCTTAGCCATATATCCATCTGACTCTATAATGTCAGATAGTAGTTTAGGGATGCTGATTGTAAATATGTGATCATGGCTTCGGAGTCAGTATATTTCTAATCTGTGTACGTGGACGTTGTTCAATCTTATGGTATTTATCAGGTTTGATTTTTCTAGCCTCAAAACTTATCGGTACGTCATCACCTTTGTGACCTGCAATATTCATGCTCATTAATTAATATAAAAGATTTAAGATAAGTGATGTATAAAAGAGATTGAGTATGATAAACCTGGTGCCACAATGTGCAAAGTGCGCTTCTCCTGTATCTGATTTAGTAGAACCAGAGAAACAAGAACATGGAGAAGTAAAACCCGGACATTATATCGACAGCATTTGGATATGCGACGAGTGCTCTCAGCAGAAAATATAAGCAGGCTTACGTTTTACCCATAACAAGTCTGTGTTCACAGTGTCTTTATGCCAGTAAAAGATATTTCTACGTTCACACATTATACAATTGTAGAAGCTTTTTTGATAATCGACTCTTGGACAGGGTTGAAGCATGACAGATACATATTCTGAGCCAGGCGGATACACGCTATGACGTGTGTTACAATTTGAACGTATCAGGATTGCAATTGTAACAGCAAATAATCACTACGCCGGGTTTGGGCCTGGGACTGCGGATGTATTTAGGAATATGTTGGTAGGTAATCTAAGGACACGATTCGATTCTGCTGAATGAATCAAAAATGAATTTCACACGAGATGCCGCTAAACCAGCTGATAGGAGTATTTTTAGATCAAATATCGGTAAGGCTTTATTGAACAAAACAAACGACGACTATCTGAAAATTTGGAATATTGATTTTACCACTAGGAAAAATCGGAAAGTGCATGGTCATCAGCGAAACATATCCAAAGAAAAGCAGACCAATATGGCAACTGCAACCGTAGGTTGAATCCAAAGTATGTCCCAGGGTCTTTGCGTTATCAAGTATTAAAAAATGCCAAGTTCAGATGTGAACTGTGTGGCATATCATCCGAGGAAAAGGCTTTAGATGTAGACCACATCGTTCCCAGAAATAAAAATGGCAAGACGGTTTTCGAAAATTCTATAAATCAAGGGCGGAGCAGATAATGAAACCGATTAATGTAGAAGTCACCATGGGGCATGACATTGGCATCTCTGGCTCTTACTATAAACCAACAGAAAAAGAAGTTCTTGAGGATTATCTAAAGGCAGTAACCTTACTAACAATAAGTAACGATAACATCATATTGCAAAAGGAGGTTGCAGAGCTACAACAAAAGAGCAAGGATAATGAGTACATAATCAGAGGAAAATTGCAGGTGGAGATAATCCGCAGCTCCAACTTTAAGTGGAAACTCACGCACTGCTACTCCTAATGTAGATTTTCAGAATTTCTCTCTTTTTTTTCAGAAATCTCTCAAATCTTAGTGGGATTTTGCAGTTCCGTCTCACAAAACTGATATTATCATAGATTTCTGAGATATCGTTTTCACTTATACTCGCCATTATAAAATTTTTGATCCTTTTTTGATATAAATTGCACCATTCGTCATTGCTAAGGGTTAAATTTTCAAGGATATCTTTAATTTTTCCACATGATGAGAACGCACGGCAACCTGAGTTGCTTGTAACATTGTTGTGATGAAAATCTGATTATGACATAGATTATCTACACTGAAATTCTCAACTACGTTTGGAGGACATAAGGCCTTTCTACAACCAAAACTTTGTGAGATGTATTTTTATGAATATAGGTTTGAACTGCAAGACTATCTACCTAGCATCTAGACGGCCTAATGTTTCTATTTGAATGTATAAGCTTTGTAAATCTCCCCCATATCGGGAGCAACATATTTCCAATCATCACCGAGATTTGATACAAGTTCAAATCGTTCCTGTGTATTGGGATGTAATAACTCATAGACATTCTCCCCTACAGATATTTTGTTAGGACCAGTTATGGAAGTTATCTTTGCCGTTACGTTCATTGTATAACCAAGTATGTCAATTTGTGAGCTCCTGTCGTATCCATATTGAACAACTACATTTTCCCCTTCGTCTATACCAATTTTTAACTTCAAGGCAGGGTAATCATATTTACTTAATATTGGAGTAAGTCCAGTAGTTAAAACAGTAAGTATTGATTCTGCACAACGAACTGCCTTATCACAGGTAAGATATTTGTTAAAACCGGAAGGAAAGAATGCTATGACTGCGCCGCCCACATACTATATATAGTAGAAAAAGAAAGACAACCGGAAGAGCAAGAACATGGTCGATTGTCGGTTGAAACGGATCAGAGAAGATTTGAATCCAAAGACAATAAGACTAACAACAATATAGGTAGTAAAGATAGACGCAGCGTTGTTGACATTAAAGGTGCAATAACATTGGCTGTTACAGTTACCTCGTTTCTACTAGTACTTACCTACTTGGAAACAGGTGGAAATGGAGGAACATCAACAGGTTCGCTACAGACTATTATCTTTCTTATTATAGGAATTATCTCACTAGCACTCTTCATATTGTTAGAAAAGCGATCAACAAACCCATTAGTTGATTTTAGACTACTATTGCATAAAACAGTCCTGCCAGCAAATTTGATAATAATGATTGTAGGATTTTCTATGTTTATGGTATTTCAGACAATACCAATTCTGGCAAGAAACCCTGCACCACTCGGATTTGGTGAAGATGCTGTTAGTACTGGCAACATACAATTGCCATTTGCGATTATACTCTTGGTATTTGGGCCGACATCTGGTTTTATTATATCCAAGCTAGGGTCAATGAAGCCTGTCATAGCAGGTGCATCCATTACCTCGGCTGGATTTCTCGGCCTGCTTATGTTCCATTCAACCCCCTTATCATTATCAGCAAACCTTGCAGTTCTTTCTACTGGTTTGTCATTAACAAATGTAGGAGCAATGAATGTAACCATACTCTCTACTCCAAAGCAATTCATGGGAATATCTCTAGGTACTAGTATGCTCATGAGAATTGTAGGAGCGGCAGTAGGTCCGGCACTTGCAGGGATGTATATGCAGTCTAATCAATCCATACTGAGGATAAACGGAATAGCTCAATACTTTCCCTCTGCCGAATCATATAACCTCATATTCATTACTGCTACGGCACTCTCAATTCTATCCATTGCCTTAGCTATTATATTAAGGCGTAGGGCTATTAAACTGGCAATACCAAATGTCCTTTAGTATAGCTAAATAAGCCATACACTGCCATGCAGGTCAGCCTAGTAATGGAAATGATAGGATTTGTTTAAAATAACCAGCAGTCCAATTCTCAAAGGTGAGTTTTGAGTTAAGTTCTATTGTCCAAGCTGGAATAAGTTGCTCCAGATTTTCTGGCAGTGGTTCAAGTCTAGATGTAGTATATATTTTCTTTATTTTTGGAGTGGGTGTTTTCTCTTGTTCTTTAGCTTCACCTTCACCCCCAACCTCCATTATCTGATAATACCTATCAACTATCCTACCAGCTACGTCAAATGGAGAACTTTCAACTTCTTTATTTCTGACTCTGCAAACACTATATCCCATATTTTCTAAGGCTCTCTGACGGATTCTATCAGGCGTTTTGCGGTATTCAAGGTCATGAATCCCACCATCAACTTCAACAATAAGTCTATTACCGATGACAAAATCAGGAGTATACCAAGTACAGCTTGATAACCGAACTTCTTGGTTCGTTTCGTAATCAATATGTTTAGCGAAGCTGTCTAATGCTGTAGCTAACAATCGCTCATATTTTGTAGGTTTTGGTTGTTTATTGTTAAGGTTATTGATATGATTGTAAAAAGGGTTCCCTCATATGTCTTTTCCATACTTAGTAGCTGTAAATGTTATGTTCCAGCACAACAATCTAGCGCGTATCAAATATAGCTAGTCCGTCCCTGTGATGCTTGCTTAAACAAATCAAGCGTATATTCATTAATTTTTACTATCAACTTGCAAGTATCACAGAACCGACCCGCTCTCATTTCTTCTGCTTTACACCTGCAACTTATCTTATCTAGTCTCTTTGAAAACAAGCGGATAGGGGTGATGTTCTGTTCAAGATTCCAATCAGATCGTCCTTGTTGCCTTTTCTCTTCCATTAATCGTTTTTTATTTCTCATCTCTTTCTGCCATTGCAGCTTGGTCATTCCATCTGGTTTGGGTGGTTGACGTTCAGCCTCTCTCTTTATCTCATCTGTCGCGATCTTTGCTCTAATTAGTGTTGCCATGTCCTCCTTCTTTTCCTTGTATGTGATTTCATAAGTGGCCCTTTCACCGCGAATATCATAGCAATAACGTTCTATTGGATCTTCTTCTTTCCTACGTTTTTCTTGAAAATCCTTCCATTCTCGTTTTTTTTTGCTTCAGTGCCTCCCCCAAATCTTCTTTGCTTAAGTTAAATTCAAACATATCCGTCTTCTTCTTATTGTTGTCTGTCATTTATTTCACCTCGTCTTTTAATATGATGAAACATAGTCCTTTTTAAATTGGAAAATCTAACAATTATAGGTTGTTTAGATAATAAAATTTTATTCCCGGCTGTCGAGTTAAATCGGTCAAACAAATGCTGGTTGAGGGTTCCAATTAGTTGGTAAAAGTTTCTGATGCGAATATATTCGCCGCACTCCCTTGCCAGGTGCGTTTCTGATAAGTGTGATGGCATAAGATATACCAACTATATCTATGTGAAGCTCTACAGCGTAATCTGTTCATTTGTTGGTGGTTTAGGTGAAGTGCCACTCTCAAAATACCAACGAGGCAGTGGTTTAATCTTCTTTTTCTCTTCTTGCCACCATTCATCTATGTCTTGAGGCGGCATCGATCCCTTGATTTTGAACAATATGAATGGAGCATAAGTATGACCATTTACAACATCATGTGCATCTTTCATAGTTAATTCAGTCCTCCCTTTAAACACGTCTTCCATCATTTGTTTATATGTCATAGTTACGTAAGCTCCATTTTTACTAACTTTAAACAATCCATCCATATTTGCCGTGTCTATGCCATCCAAAAACTCTTTGACATTAATTTTATTTGTCATTTCTTGTTCCTCTTGTAAAACATTACAATGACATCTTCATGCGTGCTGAACTTATGTCGTTGAATTTGAAGCTCGCACCTCGATTGCAACGATCAATTCTTGGTACAATTTATTTCTCATGGCGATCCTGTTACTTCGTAGTTAGAAACAATAAGTTTTGTCCTTACGAGAGTTACAGGAATATGTTAGGTCTATTGTAGAGTTACTATCCGAAGCTCGATCTGAATTGATAAAAGAATCAATCAAAAACTCCCCGGAGTCATTTCTTATTCTCCTAGGTCAAAGGTTCAAACTTCAATATTTTCGAGGAATCGTCTTCTGGACGTTCCCTTACGATCTCGTATGATATCCTCTTTACTTCACCATGCTTAGTCCTTGCAACTACCATAAGGCACTCTTTTTTCTCGTTAATGTGAGTTCAAGGATTTTCTCTCAAAGTATGGCTTAAGCGAGAAGGATCTTATCATAGATGACGAAGCTGTTGAACAGGATATAAACGGGAAAGAGGTCGGCTATGATACCTTCTTCAAGACTATTTCGGGTATTCATATTTGGATCAGAAAAGATAGAAATCAATTTGATCGTAGAAAGCTAAAGATTTCATACAACTACAGTCTTCCAGGATTTTCTGTAGACGAGATTTTGGATGGATCTGGGAGAGAAGCATTTTGGTATCTAAACTTTACACGAACGGAAATTGAAGAGGCAGTTCATCTATCTATGAATGAAGGCATGATTAAACCTATCAAGAAATTTATTTATGATGCTGAGCCAAGGTATAGAATCTCTGGCAAGTTATTACGACCTTGGTTAGCAAATCTACGAGAATTTTATAAGCTTGTCACTGTTACGATGGATGATTTGTGGAGAACCATTCGTAAACCAAGCACGCACGAGTGGCTGCGCTTTCTCTATGGTCCATCAGACGAATATAGACTCGAATTATATAACATACGCCATCGGCGGAATTATACCCCTCCATCGGAAGATAAGCAAGTAAAACAAATGATTATCCGAGGCAAAGACTGGACAAAAAAAGATATGAAGCAAATAGCCAAGGATTGGTCGAGATTAAAAGAAGAATCCCTTAAGATGGAAAAATATCGATTTCCTGCAGATTTATTACCAGATATTATTTGTCCTAAATCTCTGCTACGTTGATTTGCTTCGTTGGTGCTATATTTTACTCAGTAATGCTTGTGGTTTAGCATAGGCCAATTTAGGACTCTGCCGTATCATTGATATTATTTGAGAGAGACGTTTATTCATCTCTGTTCGTATCATATTCAGGCGTTGTTCGAATTTTTCATTCAGTTCTCTGTTCTGCCTTTCCAAATCCATTTCGCTAGTGTATTCATTATTCAAATTCACAGGGAGAGCACATCCAGAGCAGAAGTGCATTGTCGGACTTATGGATTCAGAACACCTCTTACATTTCACACTCTTTAGCTTGTGTTCTTCCATATTCATCTGGCCTCCTTCATTTAATGCGAATAGGACACTATACATATTTTCCAGACAGATGTACATAACGCCTAACAACTTGTGTACCCACACCCAGCCGAAGAATGTGCACATTTGAGCTTCTGTAAGGTGTTTGGCAAGATGAGTTGCTCCAGAATGTCTAACGATATACAATCGTGCATGTTTATTGGAAAGGCCTGACTTCGGTAATGCTACTTCGATTATATTCTGGGCTCCACGAAGACCTAGTGCGTTATTCTTAAAATTCGTTGCTTCGCTTATCCAAATAGGATGATAACTCATCCCTCAGAGGATGTACTTCAAGCCATTGTTGCAATAATTTTGAAAAAGAAATTATCCTAACTCTCCTTTCACCAGTCTTTCCTCTAAGCATGAGGACTGTACCCCATCGAGTCAATTCGGATGTCGGTATTGGTTAGTCGTCCGTCCTCCACTCTCATACATACAAGCAAGGAATGCCTTCTTCTGTATTGTAGGTGCGCTTTCTATTAATTTTTGGACTTCCTCAAGATACTACGTCACGTCCATGCTTGTTTCTTTGCCAGTCCTTTCTCCCCCAAGCTTTACAGAGAATCATTTTACCTGTTCTGTTCTGGATAGTATTCGCCGTTTCCGTAGACCGTTTTGTAAAACAGCTTTAATACTTGTCTAAATTTCTCGTTGGTAGACGACTTGTGCAAAATTCAAGGACGTCTTCAGTTTATAGCATATCTTGAACCATGTGTTTATAGTTGGAAGTATGAATAATATGAAAATGATTGGAGAAAATTGTTGAACCTTCAAAAAAAACGTCCTGAACAAACTTTTAGAAACTATATTTACAATACTAAAGAGCAATCCGGATTTAGCAAAGTTGACGAGGTGATTAACAGCGAGCATATGAAATTGGAGAGAAAAAAAGAAAGACACTGTTAGCCGGATAATAAACTATTTTTATTAAAGCATAGTCTATATCTTACCAATTAATGCCTCTGGTTTGATTTGGGTCAATTTCGGATTCTGTTGGATCATTGACATGATCTGACTAAACTGTTGATTCATTTGTTCACGCATAGCCTAGCGTTAAGCTCGTTTCTAAATGGATGTTCATTAAGCCAGTCTCTTACGTAAGGAAAAGAACACGTGAGCAATACAGGACCGGTACCTGTCTTGGATTCATGAGGAATTTCTCCCTCACCGTAGCGTTCTCTAAGCCTAATATGCTTGATTTTTAGCATTGTCACCTCATGATTTCTAGCATTCAAATCCCATAGTATCGAAAGAGCTGCTTTATTGCGCTTGTACTGCTCATATTTAATAATAGAATTAATTTCATCACGTTCCCACAGTTCAGTTTCATAATATGGACTGATACGGTTTGTTCTTTTCTCTCGGATTTGGACAAAACTAGGGGTTACCCATTCTGACGATGGCAACATATCTAATCCTTTATCTTGTCTTTCTTTTTGATTATAAAGCCATCTAAGAAAATATTTTATTCGTTGTAAATAATCATTCCAAGTTCTAATCCATCTTTTGTCAGGATCGTTTTGGGCATCTTTTATTCGTGTGTCCAAAAAAGCAATGACTTGCTCTTTTTTATGGATTTCATTAAAATTAGTATTACTACCTAAGAATTTAGCAAAATATATCATGATCTTTAGATTTCCATTTTGATAATTATCTGAAGTTCCTATAGATTTCATATATTGATTGAATTCATACAGTAAAGCCTCATTCGAAGAGTTAGATATTGAAGAGATATTGGCGATCGTTGTCGTGAGTTTGACTGGCATGACCTAGTTTACCTCCTCCTCCACGTATTTTATAAAACAAATTCCGATATATGAACCCGTATTAATGGCGGGTTCGGTGGAATTAGTGACGATATCAGTTCTAACAGCGGGTCCCTAATAGATTACACAAGGTCAAAGGTTAAAAGGTTTTTGTGTTCTCGATAGTAAATCAAATCTATTAATTCAAAAACTTATATACTCAATTATTGAGTGAATTTATATGTTTTCTAATCAAATTGCCAAAATATTCTTTTTACTATTTACAGTAGTTTTAGTATCAACAACAATTGTGGTAAGAGAAACAATAACTTCAGTATCAGGCTTATCTCCGACTATCTCCCATACTTATCTTACTTCCTCTTCACCACAAAATAATATACCGAATAATTTAACATCTACATTTAAGATAACTGATGAGATAAAGCATCGCATAAATGCTCTTTT
>Ga0207416_1005163_pt1 | contig 10581 bp, 14 predicted proteins | sample PaiPotPPM11metaG_FD_184107 | JGI IMG/M metagenome (GOLD analysis project Ga0207416, IMG submission 184107) | Iron sulfur acid spring bacterial and archeal communities from Banff, Canada, to study Microbial Dark Matter (Phase II) - Paint Pots PPM... ...
ATTGAGAGTGTGAAAAGAGACTCGATGCGATGGGGAAGTTACTTGCTCTGCTAGAGCTGCGGCAGCCGATTCAAGGAGCAGTCGGAAAACGTGGCTGTTTCTAGTGATACGTTACTTGCACCCCTCTCTACAGTGACATAAATACGCAACGAACCTACGTGCGATACTGGCCCTTGAGTCTTTTCGATGCTGTTCATTGCTCCCTCTTTCCAGTTGTGTTAGAATTGTACATCCGTTCGTTCATGCATGACTACCATGCATAATAAACATACCTGATAATCACCCTTGCCGTCAATGGAGGTATACAGTAGAATGAGCAAAAAACGGGGTAGCGAGCCAATGCGCGTTAGATTAAAGGTGAGAGAGATAACAGAGCAACAGGGACATACTAGGACGTGGTTATCTCACCATGCCGAAATACAGTACGACACCGTGACACGCATCTGGAAAGAGCCTGAAACCAATGTGAGCATAGCGACATTGACAAAGATTGCTAAGGCGTTGGGTGTTGATGTGACTGAACTGTATGAAGAGGTTGACGATTGACCGCGCGAGATATTGCTGGATGACAAACAACGCTGCTGCATCGACTAATAATCACTACTTGACATGCCAGCACATGCAAAAATGCCCTCGCACAGCCTGACAAGCTGCTCTTATGCATCGCTATATTGTGGTGTTGCTTGCTGACAAAGCACCGTAGAAGACGTGGCATTGTCATGAGTCATAGCACGATCTATCATCCTGGCAACGATACGGCATTGTCACATCCCCCGCTCCCATGACGCCGCCATCACAGTACGCTTGCTTATCGCGCTGCTTTGTCATTTTCTTATGCAACACGCATCGGGATAGCGGAGTGGTCGCTATGACAAAGTACCGTCATGCCTTACCATGAGCAGACCCGCGCGCGGATTTGCTCAGCTTGCCCTAGCGCGGTTTTTGGTGCATCATTCTAAAAGCATAATTGCCCTGGTAGGCTCTTACTGTTGAGCTTATTAGAGAAAGAAGGTGATTGGTATGAAAGAACAAATGGTTAAAGTCTATACAAGCTTAGGCAGCTACAACAGGGCTGGCCGCAAGTTCCAAAAGGATGCAAAGCGACTGGCTAAGCAAGGCTGGATGGTGCAGTCTCAGTCCACAACAAGGTCACATGGCTTGTTTACGCCGATGCAAGCTAGCGTCACAGTAGTCTACACAAGAGGCTAATTGCTCAGTTTATCGTTTTGACAGAAAATCGCGCTTCCATGTTGCACTTCATCCCCGTCGTACCTTACGATTGCGCCCTCGTGTGCGTGAGTGTACACGAATGACGCCTCTCCCTTCAGCGTATGGTCGCTCGCCCCATTTCCTCGAAATCTCCCAGTCTTTCTCTACCATACTTTTAAGTTCGGGGTCTAACGCTTTGCCAGTTAGCGGGTTAATACCATTATCCCATAGTTCCTTATCACGCCTTGTCCGCTCTTGGTTACGACTTGCCTGCTCTTGTGCCATTGCTCTTGCCTTTTCGATGCGCGCTTTGTCTTCCTCTGGTGAGATCATCTTTTTCTCCTTTGCTGACGTATCACATGCCATTTGACTGTACGAGGCACGAAAAGACCCCCGCCAAAAATTTTTGATGGGGGTTATTTTTCTGTCTTACAGAGGAGTATGTATCAGTTAATTGCTAAAAGCGTTTCACTTTTCGCTTCCATCTTGATGCCGTGCTTTGACTGATGCCTATTGCACTTGCAAGCTGATAGGTACTCATGTCTGGTGACTGAGTGACTAAGCGATTGAATGAGTCACGCTTGTTTGATGCTGCTGGCATGGCTATAGCGGGTACTTGACTGAGTGACTGACTGACTCGCTGCTCCTTTACGTCCATTTCTAGCACCATCAGCACTCTTTTCGCTCGCTCTACTCTGCTTAACTCAGGTTGCATACACTCCATCATGCCAGCGTAGTACATTGCTTGTTCGTATACGTCCATGTGTTTCTCCTTGCTTGCTGCTATCCCCGCCATGCCCCCGCCCCTGCACCGTAGAGGAACGGCGCATTATCGCGCCTCTTCTTCGGTGTGTTGCAGGCAGGTAGCATAGCGGAATATGTAACTTGTAACCAGTGTAACTGCTAAAGTAGGAAAGTTTTTTTGTAGGGGGATTTAGGAACTTTCCGAAAAAGCTGGTTACATCGGTTACAAGTTACACTTTGTTATTCGTCGGGTTCGTAGTCGTCGACAGTGATAAGTGAAGAATAGTAGTTGGGCATAGGCTCTATAGGCGTCGTCGCTGACTTTTCTGTGTCGTTGCTGGCAATCGGAAACGCCTTACTGTACTTGGAATTGCTTACCATGACATACTCTTCTGTGAGCGCTAGACTATAGTACCCCTTTGCGACTATCTGACCTGTTCGTTTCTGTTTTGCCTCATGACCGCGCTTTAACATCGACTCTGAGAACTGTGTACGCTTCTTTGCCGTGACACCGTTGTTTTCACACCATACGCTATAGTTCTGGTAAGCATCGGCATAGGCCAGGAACGCGCCTGTATCCGCCTTGACCGCCTCTTCAAACCAGTCGCTAAAGGTGTCCAGTTCACCTTGCATTTTTTTTGTAGCCAGCATGACTTGTTCAGGAACGATAAGCCCCGTCGCGTACCACTTTTGCGCGCCTATAGCCAGCCAACGCAATAAGCCCCGTTGTACATCTGGGGACTTTAGAAGCTCTTTCAGCGTCTTGATTTCACGGCCCATATAACTGTTAGGAAACTCTATGACCAGCACTCTACCCCACATCACATCATCGTCGGGATCGCCGTTTACCTTGTGGTTACTGGAAAGCCACGCCTTGTATTGTGGCCTGTAAGTGAAGAACTCCTTAAACTTATGCGCGGCCCTGACATAGTTACCGCCTGTCAGTTTCTTGATCGATGCAGGGTTAAGCATCTGGTACTTGTTGCTCTCACTGGCAAAAATCATACGAGAAGATTTCATATCAGCGAGGTCAAAATTTTGTGAGTCACCATCACGCCGCGCTATGAAAGTGTTAAAGTCTACCTCTTGCGCAAGTGGATACGGCATCAGTTCCATTAACGCTTCTGTGATAGTCCCTTTACCGTTGCGTCCTAATTGCCCGTACATGTAGAAAAGTTTCTCTTCTCTCGTATGTCCAGTTAAACCATAGCCCATTGCAACCTGCATAAAGTCTATAAGCTCCGTATTAGCCGCCTCACCTTCTTTCGTGAGTGCCGTTCGCATGAAATCAGCAACCACGCTCGTATCTGCCTGTTCGTCATACGGTACTTTCAGGCAATAGGTGAAACGTTGACTTGAGTCATGCGGCGTGACTTCAAGCGTTTCCAGGTTAAGCACACCGTTATCAACATTGATTTCATCGGGGTTTCTATCAAAGTCGTTAATACTCGCTGCTAGTAGTGCTTTCGCCTGCTCTATTGCAGCATTGAGCTTATAGGTGTTTCGCTTTGTTGCACTGGCTTTCGTTTCATCCTGGCAACGATTGAACCTATCATGCCGTAGATCAAAGCTTTCGCGCATGGCTAACAGGATTGCGCTATTGTCTTGTCTCCAATACTTTCCAGTCCAGTGTAACCAGCCTAACTCTTTCACATACAGGAACTCATCCCCGTACAGCATGGCGAAAGCATCGGCATTGCCACCGTCGCTTACATCCATGTTCAGAAGATCATCGTTACATTTTGCCTGTAAAATCTCTTGCGCTTGTTCAATGGCATTGATTTTTGTGTTCACTGATTTCTCTTTCCAGCCCCGCCACAGGGCTACTTTCTCGCTTCACGTCTCTGATACTCGCTTAAACTTTCCATACGCACTACAATAGCCGTTCCTACGCGCCTTGTGGGTACTGTGCTTCTATGTCTTGATACCCATTTTTGCATTGCTGCGTATGAGACACCAAACCGATTAGCCGCCTCAGTCAGCATTGCCCACTGCTCACCATCCAGGGTTATCATTCAAACCTCCAATGACCGTCTAACTAGACAGACTACTTACTCGAAAAATAGGGCCAATGCCGTTTAGTGGCGCTAAAGCACTGGCCTTAGAAAGAGATTTGTGAACAAACTTTCTACTGTCAGCATACCATGCCTAAAACTGAAATTCAACGGTTTCGGCACAATATGTAGTAGTATCATGCGTTCACAGCACAATATCTTGATTGGTGGCGCGTTGAAGCTGTACATAGAAACCGATGGAAAGGCACATCGGGAAAGACTACACAGCCGCGCACGCCAAATACGCTGTATAACCCCAAACTTACCTATTGCGCAGAAATGAACATTATGCTATATTACACTTTACTAAACTTAGTTCCAGTTGCATATAGTAAGGAGTAACCGATGCCAACAATCATCAGAGACATAGAATATCTTACACAACAAGAAGCAGCTAAATACTTTGGTAACTCTGGTGTGACTTTCAAAAGGTTAGCTGAGAAACATAAGCTAGAATATCGAGAATTTGAGGGGCTTGGAAAGAAGAAATTCTATAAGAAAACAGACTTAGACAAGCTTAAAGAAGACTTGGGCAGATAAAACCAATAGACGATAAGTGCATCACATGCGCGCAATATCAGCCGTGATAGCAACCGATAATGAATAGCAAGCAGGCGGAGTAATGGAAAGACCGCCATTTATTGACCGCCGTGTAGCCTCTTCCATTCACGCTCGTACAGTCCTGATTGCCGTAAAATCTCATCGGCGTATTGACCTTGATACCCTGGCTTACTGGCTTCCGGCTTGCCCTGGTATCGCCCTGGCCGTCTCTCTTGTATGCCTTGCTGAATGCGCTTTGCAATATGCTCTGCAATTGCATCAAACTGTTCGTAGCTCACTGGTATCGTCTCCTGGTTTACTGGCCGCTTGCTTTGCGTGCCTGCTAGCTCACGTCGCGTTGCATCGATGCGAGATTGTATGTATTGCTCTATTCGCTTGCTTCTAACGTTGTACGTTGGCATTGTTAGGTTCCTTCACTTAACGAGAGTAGAAACGTTTTCATTTCGGTTTCACTGTCGTTTGCTGGTTGCTTGCTTCGTAGTTTAGCCGCCCTGGTTGCATCCATCAGAGATAGCAGTCTAACCAGTTCAGAGATAGGATGAAACCGGATATTGCCCATGATATGACCGTTCGTTAGCTCCTGGTTCTGTAGTCTCCTGCTCTTGACGTATTCAAAGCTGGCAAGGTCTAGGACGGTCAAATCTGACTTGCTGGTTATGGAGTAGTCTTCGATAAACGCGGCCTTAAATGCCTGCCTGTCTTGCTCTTCTGTATCGGTCAATGGGCTAACTGAAACGGTAGTGGTTATCGGGCGTGCCATGTGGTTTGATCTCACTTTTGAAGGATGTACGCGGGAATGGTTGAGAGCTTCACTATAGAATAACAACACTGTGCAACGCGCCAAAATTCCCGCTTTCGTACCAATCTCTCGCACAACAAAAAACAGACAAGCATTTACTGCCTGCCTGCTTGATGCGCACTCTATGGCTTACGCTGCCAGTATTTCACGTAGTTCCGCTATGAAGTATGCTAAACTGTGGGATTTACATACTCTATTCCAGACTACGAAATTCACGTTGTTCTCCAAAGACGCGGCGCATGGCGTCGCTGATCTCTCCCAGTGTCGCATAGGCCTCGACAGCCTCGATGATGAGCGGCATGAGATTCTCCGTACCTGCCGCGCCGCGTTCGAGCGCAGCCAGCGCCTGCTGTACCCGCCCGTTATCGCGCCTCTCCCGCAGGCTCGCCAGCTTTGCCGCCTGGTGTCTCTCTATTTCGGGATCAACGCGCATGAGGATAGGATGCTGCTCGTTTTCATGTGTGAAGCGATTAACACCAACCACGATGGCGCGTTCCGTTTCCAGGGCGCGTTGATACGCGTAGGCCGCCTGCTCGATTTCAGCCTGCATATAACCGTGCTCGATAGCTCGCACGCTCCCTCCCAGTTCGTCGATTTGCCGGATATATTCCCATGCCTGCTTCTCAATGGCGTCTGTCAGATATTCGACATAATAGGAACCCGCCAGCGGGTCAACCACGTCGGCCACGCCGCTTTCATAGGCCAGAATCTGCTGGGTGCGCAGGGCGACCCGCACGGAGTCTTCGGTAGGCAGGGAAAGGGCCTCGTCCTTCGAGTTGGTGTGCAGCGATTGCGTGCCACCCAGCACCGCCGCCAGCGCCTGGTACGCGGTACGCACGATGTTGTTATCGGGCTGCTGCGCCGTGAGGGTGGAACCCGCCGTCTGCGTATGGAAACGCAGCATCATCGAGCGCTCGTCCCGGGCGTGGAAACGCTCGCGCATGATATGCGCCCACATACGCCGGGCAGCGCGGAACTTGGCGACCTCCTCGAACAGGTTATTATGGCTATTAAAGAAAAAAGAGAGTTGGCCTGCGAAGGTATCGACATTCAAACCGGCATCGATGGCCGCCTGCACATACGCGATGGCGTTCGAGAGGGTAAAGGCCACCTCCTGCACGGCAGTCGAGCCAGCTTCGCGCACGTGATAGCCACTGATGCTGATGGTGTTCCAGCGCGGCAGGTTCTCAGAGCAGTAGCGGAACATATCGGTGATGATGCGCATCGAATGCTGCGGCGGGTAAATATAGGTGCCGCGCGCGATATATTCTTTCAGGACATCGTTTTGCACCGTCCCCGAGAGCTTGCGTATTTCCACACCCTGCTTTTTCGCTACCGCGATATAAAGAGAGAGCAGGATGCTGGCCGTGGCGTTGATGGTCATGGAAGTGCTGACACGCTCAAGCGGCAAACCGTTGAGCAGCGTCTCCATATCTTCCAGGCTGGAAATCGAGACGCCCACTTTGCCCACTTCCCCCTCCGACAAAGGATGATCGGCGTCGTAGCCCATCTGCGTTGGCAGATCAAAGGCAACCGATAGCCCGGTGGTGCCTTGAGAAAGCAAGTAATGATAGCGTTGGTTCGACTCTTCCGCCGTTGCGAACCCTGCATACTGGCGCATCGTCCAGAAACGCGAGCGATACATGGTTGGCTGCACGCCGCGTGTAAAAGGAAATTCGCCCGGATAGCCCAGTTGTGTGTGGCTATTGAAGTCGTGCATATCTTCTTCACTGAGAAGATCGGGTATCTCGATATCTGAACTGGTGACAAATGTGTCCTGTCGCTCTTTCGCTTTTTGTCTGGCTTCGCGCGCGGTTGTGTCACTCCACTCTTGCGCGTTTTTGCTCATATGCGGTTCCATAATGCTTCCCCTCTCTGATTCGCCTATGCATTATAGCATGATTGATGAGAAGGTTGCCAGTTGACCAGGGCTTGCCCCCGCCCTGGCGCCGTTAATCCACCAGGTGGATCACATCCAGTTGCAAGCGATGGTCTTTGAATGTAGCCCGGCCCTCTTGCCGGACAGCGAGGCCACGAGAATCGCGTAAAGAGATGCGGTAGTAAGCAGCACGGGGACTTGCCGGTACGAACGTATGAAAAGTGACGCTGAGGCAGTGATACGTCAACTTGTAACACTCTTCGATAGCGGTTTTCAGTTCCATGTAGTAGCTATCGTACATGGCCCCTCCTTGATTGATGAGAACGTACCAAAGAAAGAAGCATCAAAAGTATTATATATTTAATGTCAAGCTGTACAATAAGTAGAGGATGAGGTAGAAAAATGCCGGGATTGGCTGGAATTTGTCAAGGACGAGGGAGAGAAGATATTACTCGCCGGAGACGACAACGAGCGCATCGCCCTGATTAACCGTCTGACCTTTCGCAACCTTCACTTCTTTAATCATTCCAGCTATAGGGGAAGCCAGGTCATTTTCCATTTTCATTGCTTCAAGTATGGCAACGGTCTGGCCGCGCTCAACTTTTGCGCCTGCCTCGAACGGAATGCCCAGGACGAGTCCTGGCATGGGAGCGCGCACAATAGCTTCCCCCGCTTCGTGGGCCGATTTGATGGAGCCGGTCAAAGCTTTTTCGCGCTCATCCTCGACATGGACCTCGAAGCGCTGCCCGGCCACCACTATCTCATACCAGAAGCCGCTGGAGTCAGGCTTATTGATCTCACGCGCATATATTTCGTATGACTTACCACCCATGAGCAGGCTGTAGCGACCGCCCATACCGGTCTTGCCCTTCGCGTCAGCCGCGAGCGGCGCAAGCTGCCGCCAATCGATGTTCAATGTTTGACCATCAATAGTGATCTCTTGCGAGTTCTCAGCTCCCGTAACAATGGTATACGACTGGTCGTTGGTGGTAGAGATGTAGGACATAGATATAAGGCTCCCGGTAGCATTTTATAGTGATTATTATAGCATGTTCGGGGTGCCAGGGCGACCGCGAGGGTCGTCCGTACAATACACGAGTTTCGCGAGGCATTTCGTCGTATTGTACGGGCGACCCTCGCGGTCGCCCTGGCACCCCTCGATACAGAAATTTCTAACACTCCTCTAACACTTCTCCTATGCGTTTCTAACAGACCGTATGCAATACTCTCATACAGATAAACGGGAAACTTGAGTACCACTATACAGGCCAGCAGGTATGAACGCAGAAAACACGGAACAACAGAAGCAGCATAACGAGAAACTGCACGCGGGTAAAAGCAACGTGCAGGGTCAGACGCTGCGCTGCGCCAACTGCGATATCGAAATCCTCTGGAAACCTACCATCGCGCGCGGCGTGGCCTATTGCTGCACCGGCTGCGCGGCTGGTGGCCCCTGTAGTTGTGATTATTCGCAGTACCGTTCGGTCAATATTTCGGGTGTTATACATTACTATCCCGATGCCAGTTGAGCCGGAATATGGCGCACCAGAATGTTTACCGGACATCTATTCTACCCGTTCACACTTCATTGTATTGAAAAGGAGTATACGTCGTGGCACAAAAGATTCGCCCTGTTGGCGACCGCGTGGTCGTAAAGCCCGCTGCTAAAGAAGAAATCACCAAAAGCGGGATCGTCATTCCTGACACAGCCAAAGAGAAGCCCCAGGAAGGGACTGTCGTGGCGGTTGGCAGTGGTCGCCTGTTAGACAATGGTGATCGCGCAGTGATGGATGTGCGCGAGGGTGATCGCATCTTGTTCGCCAAGTATGGCGGCACCGAGTTCAAACTGGATGGCGAAGAGTACCTTGTATTGAAAGAGAATGACATTCTTGCCATTATTGGTTAGGCATGTAAGGAGTTAGAGTATCATGGCAAAACAGTTAGTGTTCGACGAGGAAGCTCGTCGTTCCTTGAAAAAAGGTATCGATATTTTGGCCGGGGCCGTCAAAGCCACGCTTGGGCCTAAGGGCCGCAACGTCGCGCTCGACAAGAAGTTCGGCGCGCCCACCGTCACGCATGATGGCGTGACCGTCGCCAAAGAGATCCAGCTTGAGAATGCCTTCGAAAATATGGGTGCGCAGCTCCTCAAAGAAGCCGCCACACGCACCAACGATGTCGCCGGTGATGGCACCACCACCGCGACCGTGCTGGCCCAGGCCATCGTCAACGAGGGCCTGAAAAACCTCGCCGCCGGCGCGAACCCCATGCAGCTCAAGCAGGGCATCGACAAAGGCACCGAAGCAGTCGTTGAGTATATCCGCCAGGAAGCCATCCCTGTGCAGGACAAGAAAGAGATCGCTCAGATCGCCTCGATTTCTGCTGCTGATGATGGCATTGGCAATCTCATCGCCGATGTGATGGATCGCGTGGGCAAAGATGGTGTCATTACCGTTGAAGAGTCCCGCGGCGTCAACTTCGAGACCGAGTACGTCGAAGGTATGCAGATCGACAAGGGCTACATCTCCGCCTACTTCGTCACCAACACTGAGAAGATGGAAGCCTCCATCGAAGAGCCGTATATCCTCATCACCGACAAAAAGATCAGCGCCGTGCAGGACATCCTGCCCCTGCTTGAGAAGATGACCCAGCAGGGCCGCCGCGATATGGTCATTATCGCGGAAGATGTTGATGGCGAAGCCCTGCCTACCCTGGTCGTCAACAAGCTGCGCGGTATCCTCAACGTGCTGGCAGTCAAGGCCCCCGGCTTTGGTGATCGCCGCAAAGAGATGCTGCGCGATATCGCTGTGTTGACCGGCGGCGAAGTTATCAGCGAAGAGATGGGCCGCCGCCTCGATAGCGCCACTCTTGCTGACCTCGGCCAGGCCCGCCGCGTGGTTGCCCACAAAGACGACACCACTATCGTCGAAGGCAAAGGCGATCCGGCAGACATCCAGGCTCGCATCCGCCAGATCAAGGCGCAGATCGAAGAGACCACCAGCGACTACGACCGCGAAAAGTTGCAGGAACGCCAGGCCAAGCTCTCCGGCGGCGTCGCCCTGATTAAAGTGGGCGCTGGCTCCGAGGTTGAGTTGAAGTACCGTAAGACCCGTGTTGAGGACGCGCTTTCTGCGACCCGCGCCGGTGTTGAAGAGGGTATGGTCCCCGGTGGCGGCGTGGCCCTGTTGAACGCCGTTGAGGCCCTGGACAAGCTGCACCTCACGGGCGATGCCGCGACGGGCGTTAGCATCCTGCGCCGCGCTCTGGAAGAGCCGCTGCGCCAGCTTGCCATCAACGGCGGGAAAGACGGTTCGGTCGTCGTCGAAGGTGTGCGCCGC
>Ga0207416_1005164_pt1 | contig 10579 bp, 5 predicted proteins | sample PaiPotPPM11metaG_FD_184107 | JGI IMG/M metagenome (GOLD analysis project Ga0207416, IMG submission 184107) | Iron sulfur acid spring bacterial and archeal communities from Banff, Canada, to study Microbial Dark Matter (Phase II) - Paint Pots PPM... ...
CCCCCGCCCACCCGCACGGCCACGGCCTACCTGCCGCTGGTCGCCCAGCCCATCAACAAGCCCCTGGATCCTGAAGCGGTGCGAGAGACCATCCGCCGCCTGTTCGCCACCGGGGAATTCAGTGACATTGAAGCGGTGACAACGCCGGTCCCGGGGGGCGTGTCGCTGGAGTTTCGCTCCCGGCCCAATCGCTTTTTGGGATCTGTGCGGGTGACGGGAGCACCTGATCCCCCCAGCGACAGCGAATTGCAGGACGCCAGCCGCTTGGAATTGGGACAGATGTACGTGGCGGCTCACATCAGCGAAGCCGCGGACCGCATTCGCCAACGACTGACGCGATACGGCTTTTACCGCTCCAAGGTGGTGGCCCAGGAAACGCCCGATGCCGCCAACGGGCAAGTCAATGTCGTTTTCCAAGTCACGCCCGAACGGTTGGTACGGCTGGGAAAGGTGCGTTTCACGGGAAACACGCTCATCCCGCCCGCCGAGCTGCTCCGCTTGGCTAAATTGCACCCCGGTACCCCGCTACATCGCATGGGCATCCAGGACGCCGTGCAGCGCTGGCAGAACTACTATGGGCGCCGCGGGCTGCTCACCTCCAATGTCACCACCGTTGCGGAAACCTATCGTCCGGCGAGCGACACGCTCGACCTCGATTTCCGCGTGGACCCCGGCCCGATCGTGACGGTTCAGACCGTGGGGCTCAAGTTCTCGCGCAGCGTGCTGAAGAAACAACTGCCCATTTACCAGGAACACGCCGCCGATGCCGAGTTGATCGAGGAAGGTCGCCGCAACTTGCAGGATTATTTGCAGGGAGAGGGCTATTTCCAAGCCGCCGTGGACTACCGCCGCAGCCAGCCGCATCCCGGCCAATTGGTGATCCAGTACCTCATCAACCCGGGCCGCAAGGAACACTTGAGCGCGGTGCGCTTCGTGGGCAATCACTATTTCGACAATGACGACCTGCACGATCACGTCGCCGTCCGGCCACAACTCCTCGCCCTTCCCAGCTTTGTTCCCGGAGTGTCGGGCCAGTTTTCGCAGAACCTTTTGCGGCAGGATGCCGCCGCGATCGGGGACCTCTATCAGGCCAACGGCTTTGCCAATGTGAAGGTCACCCCGGTCCTGGAACACGACGACCCCAAACGACCCTATGACGTTCAGGTCGTCTACCACATCAACGAAGGCGTGCAGTTGCTGGTCGGCAAGGTGGGCATCAGCGGAACCAACGCCCTCGCTTCCGCCGATCTGACCGGCCTGCTGGACACGGTTTCGGGCCAGCCCTACTCGGCCGCCAATGTCGCCACCGACCGTGACAGCATCCTCTCGCGCTATTACGATTCAGGGTTTGAACAGGCGCGCATTGACAGCCAGGTGACCGCGGTTCCCGGTAGCGCGAAGGTGGACGTCGCATTCAGCATCTCCGAGGGCCCGGAGCGCTTTGTCAACCAGGTCTTCATCGGCGGCGAGCATCACGTGCGGCGCAGCGTGATTGCAGGCCAGGTGGAAGTGCGTCCGGGCGCACCTCTCAGCCAGGGAGCCATGCTCGATACGCAACGGCGTCTCTACGACCTGGGCTTGTTCACTGATGCCGAGGTGACGGTTCAAAACCCCGCTGGTGAAGAGAGCGCGAAGAACGTGCTGATCAACGTGCAGGAAGCCAAGCGCTACACCTTCAATGAAGGCGTCGGTTTTCAGATTCAGAGCGGCACCGGCGGAACCCGGAGCCTGCCGAACCTGCTGGGTAAAACGGGCTTCAGCCCGCTGCTGGAGTTCGATGTCACACGCCTCGCAGTGGGGGGACGGAACCAGACGCTGGCGTTCAAATCCCGTTACGGCAGCCTGCAGCGACGCGCTCTGCTCTCCTACGACATTCCGGAGTTCGCCTCCCATCCCCACCTCAAGACCGATTTCACCGCGCTTTACGACGACACGCTCGACATCCGCACCTTTCGCGCCATACGCGAACAGGCCGGGGTGCAATTCGAGCAGGAGCACAGCTCCCGAATGCGCCTTCTTTACCGGGCTGATTACCGCCGCATCCGCGTTCTGAATCCGCTGGTGCGGCCCGAGCAAATCCCCCTCCTGAGCGCTCCCGTGCAGATCGCCAGTCTCGCCGCCAGCGTGATTCAGGATCACCGCGACGATCCGCTGGAAACCCACCACGGGCAGTACAACACGCTGGAATTCAGCCTCGCCAAGAGCTTCGGTGCCGCCAATTTCGCGCGCGTTTTTTACGAGAACAACTGGTACCACCCGTTTGGCGTCAAGCGCCGTCTGGTGTTCGCGCGCTCCACCCACTTTGGTTTCGAGTCCCCCTTTGGGCGCCTGCAAACGGTGACGGAGATTGACCCCCTCCTGCAACGGAACGTGGTGGTGCACGAACACATCATCCCGCTGCCGGAACGCTTTTTTAGCGGCGGCGCCGACAGCCTACGCGGGTTCAGCGTCAACCAGGCGGGACCGCGCGACCCCATCACCGGCTTTCCCGTCGGCGGCAACGCCCTGTTCACCAACAATCTCGAGCTGCGCTTCCCCCTCATCGGCGCCAATATCGGCGGCGTGGGGTTTTACGATGTGGGCAACGTGTATACGACGCTCCCCGAAGTTCTGAAAAGCCTGACGCGTTTTCATGCGGCGGGCGCCACCGACCCCAATTACACCTCCCACAGCGTGGGAGCGGGGTTGCGTTACCGAACTCCGATCGGCCCGGTACGGTTTGATCTGGGCTTCAACTTGAATCCACCCAAGGTTCAAAGTGAGGTTGGCACCCCGGTGCATCTGCAGATCACGCAGTTACCGCGCCTGCACTTTTTTTTCAGCATCGGCCAGACCTTCTGAACCCCACGGTCCATGAGACACCTCCTCCAATTCGCGGCCCAGATCCTGACGGTATGCCTTCTCAGCAATGCCGCCGCCGCTCAAGTCGCGGCACCAGCGCTCACGGTGGGCTCTCCTGCCGCCCCGGAGACGATGATTGACGGCGTCGCCGCGGTGGTCAATGACGCCGTCATTACGCGGAGCGAGGTGGCTGAGGCCGCCCGCGGCAGCCAGTTTTTCGCGGCGCTCTCCGCACAGAACCCGCCACCGATCGTCACGTTGACTCCGGATGAGCTGCACGCCAGCCTGCAGCATCTGATTGACCAGACCTTGCTCGACAACAATGTGCCCATCTCCGCTGAAGCAGCCGTGCAATCGGAGGTGGCGCGCCAACTCGTGGCGTTGCATGCACGCGTCGGGGGTGATGCGGCCTGGCAGCGCCATTTGCAAGCCGCCGGGCTCACCGAAGCCGCCATCGAGCGCCTCGTCCGGCACCAAGTAACGCTCGTCGCCGGCCTGGACCAGAGTTTCCGCAACCAAGTCCAGATTCGTGACCAAGCCATCGCCCATTACTATCAGGCGACGCTTGTCCCGTCGTTGCAGGCCGGGCACGAGCCAGTGCCCCCGTTGCCCGAGGTGCGCGACCGCATCCTCGCCATTCTCAGCGAGCAGCGCCTGGACGAACTGGAACGGCAACTGCTGCGAGACCTGCGGGCCAGTGCCCACATCGAGGTCAAGGAGCCATGACCTCCCTGCCGACCAGCCCCGCTCCAGCCGCGCAGCACCGCGGTCGCCGTCTTTTGGCGGTGTTCCTGCTGCTGCTATTGCTGGTCACGATTGCCGTCGTGCTTTACCTCCGCAGTGCAGCCTTCCAGCAGGCGGTGGAGCGCTATGTCTCGGACCAGATCTATCTCAGCACCGGCGCGCGACCGCGGATTGGTCGGTTCCATTTCGCGTTTCGGCCGCTCAGCATTGACCTGACCGACGTCACGTTGCAGGGCCGCGAAGCCGCCGACCAGCCGCCTTTGGGCCATATCGCGCACCTCCTGCTCGGTCTCAAGCTCACCTCGTGGTTGCACCACAGCGTGGATCTGAGCCACGTGCGGGCTGAAGAGCCTGATTTTCACGTCTATCAATTGGCTGACGGCAAAAGCAATCTTCCCTCGCCCCCCACCGCACCCCGCGCCGGCGCGCCGCCCGCCGGCGCTCCTTTCGATCTCGGCGTGCGAACGCTCGATCTCTGGCAGGGAGAACTGCAGCTCGCCGACCGCCGGGTCCCTCTGCAAATGTCGCTGCACAACTTCCGTCTGCATTTCGTCTACGAGATCAGCGGACGCTACGACGGCGAGTTCAGTTTTGCCACCAGTCCCATCCAGTACGCCGACTTCCTGCCCGCCTTCGAGCGCGCCGAGATGCGCTTCAAGCTCTGGCCCAATGCCCTGCAGCTTGATGCGGTGAGCCTGCACGGCCCAGCCGCCGACTTGGAGGCGGAGGCCATGCTCGCCAGCTTGTCGGCGCCAGCCCTGAACGCGCATTACATCCTGCACCTGCATCTTCCTGCGCTGGCCGTCATGGCGCGCGAACCTTTCGCTGCGGCGGGCGAGGCGCGCCTCGAGGGAGGCGCCCATTGGCAGACGGGGGGATGGGCTGCCGACGGAGCACTCCATGTTCAGAACCTCGCCCTGCGTGCGCCCGCACCCACGCTTTCCGGCCTGCGCGGTGATGGCCGCTTCCGTGCCGACCCCAGGGGATTGGTCGTTCCCCAGCTTCATTTGTTTGGACTGGGGGGAGCCGCCGACATCCAAGGCGAGGTGGCGCAGTGGAAGCTGCTGCACATGGCCGCACAAGTCCACGGCATCGAGCTCAACCATCTCTGGCCGCTCGTTCTTGCGCCGCGAACGGTGCGGCAGTATCAGGCGATCCTGCGCGATACCCGCGCCGGCATGGAAGGCATGCTCCACTTGGACGGTCCCGTGGCGAACCTCGCGCGACTGGGCGTCCAGCTGAATCTGCAACTCACGCCGCGGCGGGTCGATGGCAACCCCGCACTGATTCCGGTTGCCGGGACGATCGAAGGCACGGCCTACCCGGCAGAGAGTCGGATGGACGTCGCGCGCTCAGCACTGCAGTTCTCCGGGTTGTCGTTACAGACCCATGGACACCTCAGCCCGTACGTCATGCAATTGGCGGTGCAAGCCAACGCCGATCTCGCCCAGTTCAGCCCGCTGCTCGTCCGCCTGCATCTTTTCGCTGCGTCCGTCCCCGCTCAAGGCATGATCAATTTCGTCGGCACGGTGGCCGGCACGCTGCAACAGCCTGTTTTGTCGGGACGCCTGCAGGGCGGCCCGCTGCGAATTGGCCAGTTCAGCACCGATCGCGTGGATGTGACCGCCTCACTCGCGCCGAACCTCCTCGACGTCCAGCATGGTGTCTGGCAGCTTGGCACGCAGCGGGTCACGGCCAGCGGACAAGTCAGTCTTGCCGCCTACGCCCTCTCCAATACGGGTCCGTTTGCTGCGGACCTCCAGGTTCAAAACCTCACTCTGGCCACCGTCCAGAACGCCCTCACTCAATTCCCCGCCGGGCGACAGGCACTGTCGCGTACGCAGGCCTATCTCAATCTCAACCAGGGTGTCTTGAACGCGCGCGTGGCGCTCCATGGACGCTTGGAAGCTCCGACCGGCTCGGGCGACTTTGACGTGCACGGCATCCGGGTCGCCGGTCAGTCCATCAACGCAGTCAGCGCGCACATTCAGGGCGCCGACCGCCAATTCCAGTTGCAGCACCTGGCGGTGGTGATCGGCGCCTCGCACTTGAGCGGCCAAGCCAGTTACGCCGTCCCGCAGCAGGCATTCACGGTCGACCTCTCCACGCCCGGCATCCAGCTGCAAGATATCGCACTGCTGCAATCCCCCAAGTTGACTCCCGCGGGCTCGGTGAGATTGCAATTGCACGGGTTCGGCACGCTCACGGACCCGCAGGGCACGCTCCGCCTGGAAGGGTCCGGCATGCGCGCCGGCGGCGAGACCCTGGGACATCTTTTGGTGACCGCGACGGCCGCCCACGGAGTCGCCCAGCTCCAAGCCACCGACGACCTGCCCGATGGACGTGTCGTCGGCAACGGGACACTGGGCCTGACCTCCCCCTTTCCCTTGCAGGCCCAGCTCACGCTGGCGGATTACGACACCGACGCCCTGCTGCGGCGCTTTACCGGCCTGCGCATCACCGGCCATAGCCACGTCTACGGTGTCCTGCAGATCCGCGGCCCACTGGCACAGCCGGATGCGCTCGTCGCGCAGGCCAACATCTCGCGCTTGGAGCTGGCGGTCGAGGGGCTCAGCCTGCATAATTCCGGCCCCATCCAAGCCACCCTGAACCATCGCACGCTCGATCTCACCAGCGCGCACATCGTGGGCGAAGACACCGACCTGAGCGCCCAGGGCCAGGTGCATCTGGAAAAAGGCGGCGCCCTGGCCATGAGCCTGCAGGGGCGCATCAACCTTCTGCTGATCCACACCGTCAGCCCCCAGACACATACCTCGGGAGTGGTCGTGATGAACGGCACCGTGAGCGGCACCCTGAGCCAACCGCAGCTTGACGGGCGCTTGACGCTGCAGGATGCCAGCGTGGCCGAGGAGGACTTCCCGATTGCGTTTGACCGCATCAACGGATCGTTGCGCTTCAGCGGCAATCAGTTGCAGATCGAGCAACTGACCGCCGAGACTGGTGGGGGGCGTCTGAGCCTGACGGGCTCGGCGGCATATGCCCGCGACACCGGCGTCACCGTCGATCTCACCGCCGCCGGCACCAGCATGCGGGTGCGCTACCAGGGGGTGAGCGCCACCGCCGACCTCAACTTGCATCTCGCCGGGGCAGGCAGCGGCGCCCGATTGAGCGGTGAGGTCGAACTCACCCGCATCGCCCTGCTCTCGAATTTCGATCTCGCTTTTTTCATTGCCAACCGCAAGTCGGCGCCCAGCCTGCCCACCAGCAATTCCCTCCTCAACCAACTTCGTCTCGATGTGCATCTGGTGACCGGCCCGGCGGTGCAGTTCGCCACCAACCTGGCGCATCTCGAGATGCAGGCGGATCTCCGCCTGCGCGGGACGGCCGCCGCTCCAGTGCTGCTCGGACGTGTCAGCGCCTCGCAGGGCGAGGTCCTGTTTGCCGGCAATCGCTACACCGTCACCAAGGCGGAACTCACCTTCGCCAACCCCTTCCGCATCGAGCCCCTGGTGGATTTCGGCCTGTCCACCACGGTGCAACAGTACGATGTCACGCTCAATATGAGCGGCACGGCCGACAAGCTGAACGTCAGCTATCGCAGCGATCCGCCGCTCTCCAGCACCGACATCATCTCGCTGCTGGCCACGGGACAGACACACGACCGGCAAGCGCTGGTCAATCAGCAGGCCTCGTCCACCTTCGTCGGACAATCGGAACAATTGCTGGGGCAGGCACTGGAAAACGTCGCCGCCAGTCGCCTGCAACGCCTCTTTGGCGTCACCCAGATTCAGGTCAACCCCAACCTCAACGGCCCGACCGGAAGCAGCGGTAGTGTCACCATCCAGCAGCAGGTCTCGCACGACGTCAAACTCACCTACACACAGGACCTGTCGCGCAGCTCGCAGGACGTGGTGCAGGTGGAGTGGACCATCAACCGCCGCCTCGGCCTGACCCTGACCCGCGACCAATTCAACATCTACAGCATGGACCTCCACTTCCGGCACCGCGTGCGCTGAGAGAGTTCCCGCAGCGCCCCGCGTTTCCTGCCGTCCTCATATACTGAAAGCGCACGACGCCGGGACCGCAGCAAACGTCATGGCTTACCGCACCACGCCCAGCTACACCTTCAGCCTTCCCGGTTTCACCCGCGCGGTGAAGCTGCTGATCATCGTCACCTGCAGCGTCTACGTCCTGCAAGGACTGGCGCAGAGCATCCCGCTGTTCAGTGGCATCCAGTTTGGATGGCTATACCTCCACTCCCAGGACGTGCGGCATGGTGCGTTCTGGCAGCCTTTCACCTACCTGTTTTTTCACGCCGGCCTGCTGCATCTGGGGTTCAACATGCTCGGGCTGTGGATGTTCGGCGGTCCGGTGGAGGAGGCGCTCGGGTTTCGTCGCTTTTACACCCTCTACTTCTTGAGCGGCGTCGGCGCAGGCCTGGTGGACGTGGGCATGCATTGGGTTCTACGCCCGGGATTGGACAGCGTCACCATAGGCGCCTCGGGCGCGGTTTTTGGTGTCCTGCTGGCGTTCGCGCTCATGTTTCCCAATCAGCCCATCTTTCTCTTGTTACCGCCCATCACGGTTAAAGCAAAGTGGCTGGTTCTGGCTTTCGGGATCATTGAATTTCTTTCCAGTCTGGGTCCAGCGGGCATGGACCAGGTCAGCCATTTCGCCCACCTTGGCGGGATGCTATTCGCGTTTCTGTACTTACGAGCCAAATTCCCCTTTGCCGGGGTGAGCCAGCACTATGCGCTCTGGAAGCGCCGCCGCCTGCAGCGCCGTTTCGAGGTCTACATGTCGAAGCGCGACCGCCCCCGCGGCGATGACGACCGCTGGACCAACTAAGAAGAGCGCAGGCGGTGGGCTGTCGACGGTTGGCGGTGAAAACGAGCTTCACCACTCGCCAACCACCGTGCACTGCCCACGTTCCTGACTGTTGGTGCTCAAACAAATCCAACAACGACGCGCAGCTCCGGCTCGCAGCGTCAGTTGCCAGACGTTCCCCGAATGCTACAGTGGACTTCCGCCCACGCGGCCCCCGCCATGGCTAAATTCCGCGACGTTGATTTCATTGAATTCGCCTCCTTGCTGAGCGACAACGAGCGGCTCGTCCGCGATAGCACCCGGCACTGGGTTGAGGACAACGTCATCCCGATTATTGAAGAGTGCGCCCGCGTGGGACGGTTCCCGCGCGAGTTGGTGCCCAGCATGGGCCAGATGGGGTTTTTCGGCGCCACGCTGCACGACTACGGCTGCGCCGGCATGAGCAACGTCGAGTACGGCCTGGTCACCCAGGAGCTGGAACGCGGCGATAGCGGCCTGCGCAGCTTCATGAGCGTGCAGAGCGCGCTGGTGATGTACCCCATCCACACCTTCGGAAGCGAGGAGCAGAAACGCACCTGGCTGCCGCGCCTGCAAACCGGCGAGGCGATCGGGTGTTTCGGGCTCACCGAGCCGGACGCCGGCTCCAACCCCTCGGCCCTGCGCACGCGCGCCCACCGCCAGGGCAACGAGTACGTTCTCAACGGCGAGAAGATGTGGATCACTTCCGGTTCCATCGCGGATGTCGCCGTGGTCTGGGCCAAGGATGACAGTGACACCGTGCGTGGATTCCTGGTCGAGAGCGATCGGCCGGGCTTTCGGGCCGAGGAGATCCACGGCAAGTACTCGCTGCGCGCGTCCGTGACTTCCAGCCTCTCCTTTCATGACGTGCGCGTTCCGGCAGACAACCTGTTGCCGAACGTCAGCGGTCTCAAGGGCGCGCTGATGTGCCTGAATCAGGCGCGCTTTGGCATCGGCTGGGGCGTGCTCGGCGCCGCCATGCAGTGCTACGACACCGCCTTGCAGTACGCGCAGTTCCGCAAACAGTTCGGCGACCGCCCCATCGCCGGGCATCAGTTGGTGCAGGAGAAGTTGGTCTGGATGATCAGCGAGATCACCAAGGCGCAGTTGCTGGCATTGCAGGTGGGGCGATTAAAGGACGCCGGCAAGGTTGGTCACGCCCAGATCTCGATGCTGAAACGCAATAACGTCGCCATCGCCCTCGACATTGCGCGGATGGCCCGCGACATCCTGGGCGCCAACGGCATCGCCGACGACTACCCGGTCTTCCGTCACATGGCCAACCTCGAGTCGGTGAAGACTTACGAAGGCACGCACGATATCCACACCCTGATCATTGGTGAAAGCATTACCGGCATCGCCGCATTCGAGTGAGCCGCGGCCCAAGACACCGCGCGTCTCAAAAAACCAACAACTAAAATCCAACAACCCCCGCAAGGCGCGGCGAATTGGAATTTAAATCGCGCCCGGTAGGCTACCGATCAGATGCTGCCGCTCCCGTGGTTGACGCGCACCAGCACGAAGCGGCTGCCACCCTGCCAGTCGCGGACCGCGACCACATGCGCGTTGTCGCCCACCGTGACCCGCAACTCGGTGAGCGGCGCGCCGTTCTCCCAATGGCGCCCTTCCTTCACCTGACCCAAGCCGGCCATGCGGGCACGGTAGAAATCGAGGACTGCCTTGGCGGGTGCCGGACTTCCGAATTCCCCGGCATCAACGAAGAGCGAGTGGTCGCCGAACTGCAAATGGACGTGGGCGGTGTGGTAGCGCTGCCCGCTCACTTCGACGCCCGAGCCGAAAGCCGACGGGGCGTCCTTGGCCACTTGCACCGCGCCGGGATAGACATCAATACCGAACTGCGCGCCATTCTGCTCCGTCTCGACCTTCAAATCGCCGAAGGGCGAGTGGATCGCCACGTTCTCGTCACCCGTGGCCGTCGTGTGCTGCGACACATGCACGTGGCGCGCCACATGAAACGCGAAATCACCTGCTAAAAAGAGGAGTCCGGCGATCAGGCCGACGAGGACGAGGGCCAGCACCGGCAAAACCCGAATGGCCGGTGGCCGGGGCGGAATCGGGGGCAAAGGCGGGGCGCTGGACATGGCGTCGAACTCCTCAGAGGAAGGGTACGCCGGTCCAAGGCCCCATGTTCCAGCAATTCCCCCCATCCTCCCCTCCTCCCTTCCTC